>Ga0302271_10000340_pt1 | contig 44625 bp, 21 predicted proteins | sample III_Bog_N1_1_FD_198767 | JGI IMG/M metagenome (GOLD analysis project Ga0302271, IMG submission 198767) | Peat permafrost microbial communities from Stordalen Mire near Abisko, Sweden - III_Bog_N1_1 | ecosystem: Environmental > Terrestrial > Soil > Wetlands > Peat | place: Sweden: Abisko...
AGATATTTTTCTTTTTAACCTTATAGAAAAGTTTTTTGATCAATGCTAGCTGGAATTCTGCTGTCTCAAAGACTTCTGCTTTCATCACTGTCCCTAATTCTGAGAGTTATGTGATAGTTAGACGATCGTATCCTTCTGAGTTGAAATCAAAGATTTGCTTTCTGAACTTGTAGTTCTCATAGAGCGCTTTGAAAATGAGAGGAACATCTTTGACTTGATGAAGACAAGGCACATTGGAAAGAAATGTTTCTAAGATTTTATGGAAATCTTTGGATGAAGCTGCTTCATTAAGGAGTCGAGTAGTGTCAAGTTAATAAAGACACTAAGGAGCTAGGATTTAGATGTTATGAAGATTTGTGTAGGCGAGATTCAAGTAGTTAGAGAAATTGAGAATCTTCTCATCTAACACACTTTCAGGTTTATTATGATTTTCTACAGCCTGTTTATTATCTTGTGAGGTCTTTTTTTGAGGGACAGCATTAGGTTTAGCTGCATTGAATTTCATTTATCCAAAATAATGTTTTAGATCTGCAAGCGATTTTTCTTTTTAGCTTTAAGAGCTGTCAGCTGAATCAAGGACTCTCACAATTCTCAAGAAGTCTAGACAATGAAGTCCATAACCTTGATGTCTGTTGAGTGATGAAGATTCTTGAAGTTTAGCAAGGGATTGTTGGCTCTGTTCAGATAAATATCCTTGAGTGTTGAGATCATTAAGTACCGTAAAGTAAAGAGCACTTTCGGAATCAGGGATGAGACTGGCAATGAAGTTTGTTTTTGATTCAGCTAAGATAAACTATTCGTAAAGTTCCTCTTTGGACATATTATTGAATCTATTTTTATTCTTCTTTAATAATTTTTGTTTGGTTTATGTTTCCAAAAAAAATTGTTGCTGTCCCTCTCTCTTTAATAATCTGTAATAGGAAAGTGTGAATGAATGTCTCCAAGAATAAATCTTTTTCTTATCAGTTCATTTTCTTTTCTGATAAACAAATGATTTACCAAAATTATCCTCAAAGTTAATATTTTTAAGAATGAGGTATGTACAAAAATAATTATTGCTCTAAAATTTGTTGTTGTCTTGTTGACTTGAAAAAAGATTCTAAAATTGAGAAATTAAAAAAAAATAATTCAAACGATTTATCATCTTTGAAAATGACATATCAATTATCAAGTATTTTAACAGAAAAGAAATCATGATAAATTAGTAAATTTTCATTTTCAATTTCTTTTATTATTCTTACTATTATTGATTATGATATTTTAGTTAATTATCAAGTATTTTAGGCTTATAAATCTATTAATAAACCCATTTTTAGTAAATTGGAAATTGTTTTTCAAAATCTGAATTCATTCCCCACTCTCTTTTTTTCACTCATAACCTAAAAATTTCCTCTTTTGATGCAAAGAATTTTTACTTTATTAATTTCCCTCAAAGTTTCTTTTAATCAAATGGCTTAGCTAGCTACACAACCACAAGCCTCTTAAGTGACAGCACTAAGCCCCTCCCCAAATAACATAATCTCATTCCATAAAACATTTCTAACTTCGTAACTCTCAAACTATGAGTATCACTCAACAACTTAAGAAACTCAACACTGCAAGAACTCTTGAGACTCCGGATAAGATCTCAGTTTCCTCTTTAGATAAGCTTTAACCATCAACTTCTTCATCGTTTCTTCCAGCGAAAGATTAATTTTCTCTTATTTCTAAGCCTCAAATTCATTCTCGTATCTCAAATTCAACTTTACCTGCTAAATAACCTCCTTCTGTAAGCATACCCACTCAAGCAAATGCCTCAGAAAACAACCCCCTCAATGACAATTTAGATCTTATGAATCTCTAAAACATTAAATTGATAAGAACATCAGAAGATGATGAATTTAGCTAGATCCTCAAGAAAAATGCCCCTCAAAAAACGACCATGCCGTTCCAATTCGATGGTCTCGAACCCAGAAATGTATCTCAAAAACCTCCTCCTAGAAACACCGTACCACAATCCAATCCAATTTCAATCAACCAAACCATCAGTGATAGCAAACAAAGTAGAACTATCATCCCTAATAGTGAATATCTTGTTTAAAATTTCTCCAAGAAAATAAAAATTGAAAAAGATACTCCATCCTCTTGTGCAACACCTGGAGAACATTGGCGCTAAGAGTTTTTACTACTCAACTCTAGTGGCGCAAATGGAAAGAATGGTGATTTCATTGGATCTAGTGGATTTTCATTTAAAGACAGAAAGAAAAAAGGATCAATTGCATTAAAGAGAAATTTATTTAATGTCTAAAAACATAATGGTTCAGACGAAGGGTTGAATCTAACCTTAGAGCAATACAGCAGATTTAGCTTTGAAAGAAATCCATTCGTTAAAGGCTGCAGTAAGTTCGAAGAAAGTGAAATCATCTCCAAAAATGTGTCGCTTTCACAAAGCGAATAATTCACATTTCTGTGTCCAACTTGCTTTAACATTGCAAGTTAACTCTCTCAGAAAGATACCAGCGAGAACGAAATATCAACTGCAAAGAAGAAAACATCCAAGAGAATTTATGATGCTGATGGAAATGGATCTGAAGAAGATACAGCAGATAAAGAACAAAACAATTTATTTGCATAAATAAGCAAATATACATCAAATCTCCCTTGTTTTTGCAGAGAAGGTGTGTTAGGTTGGTAATAGTTCCATAATAGATTGTAGGATGCTCATATGAGCAAAGTAGCTAATGTAGAGGAGGTGAAGAGTTACTACAAGTATTTAGTTTGGAGATTATCAAATCGTAGGTTTTTATCAGTTGAATCACTTTATTATTCAATTGAATACAGGCTTTATTTGACTCATTTTAAAGATTTTACACCGTTTCTTTTGAAATACTTAAATAATCTCAAAAATGAAGGAAATAAGAAAAAATAAGTGCCTATTTCATCTAAAAAGCCATCTTAAATTCTACTTCTGGTAGGGAACATAAAAGAAACAGAAAATGAGTATATCTTAGAACTCACTGATACATGGAGCTCTGTATTCAAGCATGTATCCAAATAGCTGATTCTTCCATCTTCAATAGCTGCCTAAAGCACTTCGTTGCCGCTAAAAAAACTCAAAATGACAAATGACTAACTCTTCGAGGAACTCCTGATTCATAATCAGATCAAATAAGGTTAGAAAATAAGAGTAGCTAATTTATCTCTTTTTTAAGAATACAAATCGACTTCTCAAGAGAATAAATCTATTTCTTCGATCCCTGCAATAGCTACGACAACATCTACACCTGAAAAAGTTGAAATTTACCTGAATGGATTTCAAAAAGAAATATTTTCTAACATTAAATTAGGTTTTCTCAATAAACCATTTCTTCGAACAATCACCTCTATCCGCCCTCAGGGAGGTTTAGTTCCTTGCTTGGATGTGATTTTACTCAAGAAATATCCATTATTAGTATAATATTTCACTGGGAGTGCTTAAAATAAAAAGAAAATCCAGACATTTGCAGCAGCTGTTCATCCTGGAGTAATTTCAGGAAACTCTGATAAATCTGATTAAGAATATTTCTTGGCTAAATTCTTAGTTTGCGATTCTCTGATGATCTACGATAAGCAAATCAGTATTTCGAGCTAACCAAGAACAGAAATTACAGTAAAGTTCTAAAATCCATAATCATTTAACGAATTGCAATAAGGAGAACGAATCCTAATATTTAATGCTTCTGCAGATAAAGTTGAAATCTCCAAATACTTTCCTGCTGGATATTAATTGTCTTTATCAGCTAGATTCAACGAGTAGATAATTTTGCAATCTAAGTTTCTTCGAAAAGCTGATCTTGCTAAAACGAATATCTTCTACAAAGGCATGGCTAAGAATTTCGCTCTCACAAGAACTCTTTCTGATTTACCTGCTAGTCTCTCCTTAAATTACATTGAAATCTTAGAATTTGATTTTTAATTTAAACTTAAGTAGCTCTCTAATGATTTCTGTGAAGCCTATGGAGAAGTAGTTTATTCAAGCATGGCCTTTAACTGTGAGATATCGTTTCATATCCCTTTTTTCCTGAAATAGCTCTAGCATTTGGTTCTACCTTATTAGATTAATTTTTAGAGTGTGCATTTTAAGTCAATCAATGAAGAAAAAAGAATTCTTAAATTCAAAACATCTTTTCATTCTTCTATGTTTCTTTGAAGTAAGCCATGGCTTATTAGTGCTGTTACGCAATAGATGCCTCTGAAATAAAAGATTCGATTGTTATGGGAAAATTTTTATGAGGATCTACAATTTTATTTTCATTTTTTTTGTGTGTTTTTTGACAATAACAACTAATTTTTTAAAAAATATTAATTTTCATTTTTTCTTGATTTTTTTTGTTGAAATGAATGCTATTATTTGTGTTACATTTTATTCAATAAATATTAAATAAAACGGAAAGTAGAAGTTTGAGATCTTCAGTCTTTTCTACTTTTAATTTCCATTCTACGATCGCTATGCAATTCTTGGAGTTGAAATAATGACTGCATTCTTCGAATAATAGATGAGCCTAGCATTCCGCACTCTGAAGCTCGTCCTAAATGCTGTCTATGAGACTTGACTAGAGAAGTACTAGGTAAAAAGGAATACTTCCCATTCAATTTGAAAGCTGTCAAAACTTGAAGAATAAACTCTTAGACTACTTATTTCAGTTACCCTCAATTCCGATGATAGAAGGAATAAGAAGCCACACTTCATTAATAACTCTGTTCTAGCCTGCTAGCAATTTGTAGATCCTCCACTCGTTTACCATTTTCTCCTATAAAAAAATCCAGAACAGTGAGTCTTCTTACCAGATGACTTTGAGAGACTCCTGAATACTGAATGAAGAGCAAGCACACTAAAACTAAAACAATAATCGATAACAAGCTGCAGCAGAGATAATCGCTTAATCTCTGCAAGAAAAAAATCATGAGAAGTTTCATGTCTTCTATTAGAATGATATCCTAGGAGACTAAATGACCATGCCTCCTAACGGTAGAGGAATCAATAATTAGTTGTAATAATATCGCCACTGTCATTGCCATATTTTGATATCTAAATTTATTCCAGAAGATTCAGATTATTCTCTGGTTTTTAAAAGAAACCTGAACAATGGTAATGAACATGATTAAAAATAATTCAAACAATTTGGTAGCACTTATCATCCCCCCCCCATATCAGATTCCACTGATTTTAGAATATTAAAAAAAATAATAAAAAATTATTCATTCAAAATTAACTAATTACTAGGTACATCAAATCTCTCATTTCCTAATCAATTATCTATCTCAAGATTCTCAGATAAATTTATCAATTCCCACAAAGAACAAACAAAATAAACTAACAAATACTCTTGCTTTTTTAACTAACCAAATCAAAATCACTTGCTTATCAAATTCACTATCTCAGATTCGTCGGATTGGAAAGCATCTACCAGATGTATTAATTGAACAGCATGCAATTGGTTTATTGAAGCTTAAGCGACTCAATAAACGAAGGTGCCTTCTAGACATTTCCTTTTTCTCTTGGATTCCAGGTAACTTGGAAGAATAGCTATCCTTTAACTACTACATGCGAGATGATTTACTAAGGTGTGTCGATATTAAAGTTATTTTAGTCTTACAATTTCTCTAATTGAGATTATAGGTCATTAAGTCTGCATTGTTGACTATAAGAGATTGCTGGTAAGACATCTTAATTTGAGTGTTATTCTTAATGGGATCTCAGCATAGAATCCTATTTTTATTCATGCAAGATTTTCTACTTTTCTTCAAATTCTGCTGCTGATTTTTCATGAGTGCTTGTTTCTCTAAGGGTTTGCTCTTTTCTCAACCCAATATCAATTTCTTTGCTGTTAAACTCGTTGGATTTATCACTAGATTTTACAAGCTCAATAGGCTTTTTGGAGATAACCTTTTTGACTACCATGATCCTTTTTGTCTTTCCTTTACTAGAATCATCACTCCTGCAAAAAAAAGTTAATTGAAAATTTGTTAAATTGAAGAAAACCGATATCTCAATTTGTGTTTGTATTACTCATATGATCTTGAAATAGATTCCTCTTTGCCTTCTGAAAAAGCATCTTCCTTGCTCATAGGATCAGATTATTTCTTTCCTTTTGAAGCCAGCAAAGCTGAATCTAATCTTTCTCTGAGTGATTGCTCGTTTCTTGGAGGAATAATAGAATTCTTTGATTTGCTAGCATCGTTAAATTCGAACTCTTTGATTTACTTGTCTTTTGAAAGTTGAATTCTTTCTTTCAGAGACGATGTAACTCTCTTTTCTTCGAATGGAGAAATCTAACTGCTAGCTGAACTTGAATGGATTGAGTTTGTTTCTTATACTGGTGATTTACTTAGATTTCCCGTATCTTTGAAGTCACTTCTCCCTTCCCTATCAGGTTGATTCTATGATGCTATGAGAATAATTGGCAATTACCCAAAAATCAATTAAACTGAGAAGTCTAACAATTTGACTTGAAAACATGTTAAGGAAGATGATGTTTAAAAAAGACTTTCAGAAAAGCCCCAAAAAGCTCTAAACAATCCTTAAAACTCCTTAACTTTGGAGTTCCTAATATTATTTTTAACTTGAAGAACGCCCACCTTGAGCTGATTCTAAGGCTAAAACACTGAAGAAAAAAAATACAAAACTTATTTGATGTTTACCTTTTGTAAGTTCAGGTTAGAATAAAGATTGACGATCATCTTTGCTGGATATTTTGATTGCTCCAATTGTTCCTGATAATAGAATATTTTAACTTTCACATGTTACCTGCTCTTTTTATTATGACATTGCCCTACCAATCAGACCATTCAAGCTTTGCTAATTTTCTTCTATTTTGTTCACTTAAAGGTTATTTATCTTTTTCTATTCTTCTCCGTACCTGTTATCAACCTTATCACTGAATTGCCTTGAAATAGTTAATTTTTCGTCAATTGAAGAAATAGAAGATAATTTAACATCCTTCTTCGCCTCTTTGATATCATCCCTTGATTTAATGAGTATTTGGCTTGAAGATTTGTTCCTTTGATTTATTAAATCACTGCTGATACTGCTGTTTGAGGCAGTTACGTTCTTAGAAACCTGATGTTTCACTGAGTTAGAATCAGATTTCTTTTGGATGAGTTTTCTTGTACGAGGAGATGGAGGCGGTGAAGAAGATGAATCTAGAGGAGATGATTCCTAAGAATAAGAGAAATGTTTAATTCGATCTTTGGACGCTGAAGATCTAGATGAAGGTGATCGAGATGAGGAAGACGACGATGAAGAAGAAGACGATGACGAAGATGAAGATGATGAAGAAGAAGATGACGATGATGAGGAATATTTTCTTCTTCTCTTTTTATCATTATTGCTTTTTTTCTTTTTCTGTTCTTCAATTTATTTTTAACTATTACTAATAAATAATTCAGTAGAATCTTTTTATTAGGATGACCTCTTTGATTTAGCATCAGCGATCTTCGAGTGATGATTAGATTTATTATATTTATCTTTATTCTCACTTTCTCTTTTGCTCTTTTTATCCTTGTGCTTGTGATGATCTGATTTACTTCTCTTTCGATCCTTTTCTTTCCTACTTCTTTCTTGATCTTTTTTTTCTTTTTTATTGTCTTTTACATCAATCTAATCCTTGTTGTTTTTACTCAAGCTATCACTCTTACTCAAATTAAATTTCTTAAGCTATTCTTCCTCTGCCTTATGCTTACTTTACCTGAGAATCTCTTCTTCTCGTTATCTCTGTTTAGATATCTATTACTACTGCTCTTCTATTACCATTTTCTATTCCCCTTTTGAGTTTGAAATACTGGAAACACTATTTTTACTCTCCTCAATTCGAAGAACCTTAAGATTATTGGAGTTTTAACTGCTGTTATTATTATTCTGCTTTGAGGGAATTTAGCTTGAATTTGAAGACAAACTGATAACCTACTATCTCGGTTACTTGGGATTCGAGAAAGAAAGAATTGATTTATTTAATTATTGGAATTCGAGAGAAAGATAGTTAGATATCAACTGCTTTTTCCCTAAAATATTTAGATTCTTGTATTTCTCCTTGCGCATCTGTTCTTTATATTAACTGAGATATGCATCTTTTGCTTTGATTTTCATTTCCCGTATGCCTCTCGAGCTTAGCCCCTTGCATGTAATTAGATCTTTTTACATATCAGCAATTCCATACTTATTTTCTCCATCGGAACAACTTGAATCATCATCGTCATCTTCAATATCGTTCACAAAACTACCAGCGACTAACTCCTTTTAATATCTATAAGCTTCTCTGTTCAAAATTTTAAATACCTACTCGTTTTCTAATTCCATTTATGGCTTTGACATTTCTGAAATTTCAACCATCATTATTGAAACTTAATTCCTTCTCTTATTTGAGTCTTTATTCTCATCTTTCGTTGATAGCGATGAGGAATCTCCACTGGTCTTCCCAACTTTCTCAAGAACTATCGTCTGTGGTATCATACAAAGTTCTGAGCTTGATTTTGTATCAGGTTTGCTTATCCTGCTGTAGATATCTTTTTAACTACTCACGCGAGGTGTTTCAGGGACATTAAAATCACTTTTGCTTGTGTTGTTATTGTTGTTTTTTCTTGAATCCGAGTCTTTCGATGGATAATTATCTTTGATTTAACTACTCGAATGACTACTTTCAGAGTGTTTACTAGACCGATGATGATGGTGATGGCTATGATGATGTTCTTTAGTTCTATCCTTTGAGTGACGATGTTTAGATGAGTCTCTATCTCTTTTCTCATTTGACGATGATCTTCTTTTACTTGACTATTTCTAAGGCTAGATGATTTTCTTTTTCTTCAATTAGAGATTCATATCCTCATCACTTTCAGAATCATCCGAATAAAAGTTTTTCTTTTTGGATTCTGTCTTTTATGTTGTTGTGTTTTACTTCTCGAGAATCATATTGCTATCTTAACCCTCGTTCTTCTTAAGAACCTTAATATCGACTAAAGGTTTTTTAGCAATTACATCTACTATCTCTTCTTTACTTTTCTCCTCAACTCTTACCTGACTAATAGTAGTCTTACTTTTTAACACAGGGGAGGATAATTCAAAAGCTGGAACTTCTTATTCTGGTTTCTTTTTTTCAATATTTACTTTTTTTTCGATTGAATCTGTAGTGTTATTTTTTTCTATGGGCTTTCTGTTGATAGTTCCTTCTTATGCTTCAAGCTCGATTCCTTCATTTACCAGGGAATCTAAGTTCTTGAGAAGTCCTTCAGTTTTATCTTTTTTCTTTTAGGCATCCGATTCTGGAGTCGATCGCTTAATCTTTTCTAAGAGTGACAGAGGATCTGATTTTATTTAAGAATCAAGAACTTTCTTTAAATTATGCTAAGTTAAGGATTCTGCTTTTTGTTGAGTCATAATAGCTACTTCTTCCTTAATGGGACTCCCTTCAGATCCTTTCTTTGGAGTTTTGGAAGTTCCTTTGAGTTCGGTATTCCCCTAAAGGATAGCATTCTCAAATTTCTACTGCAAAATTTATGCTTTTTCAGTATCTAAACTCAAGTTTTTCCTAGGGGTAGTTTGAACACAATCGATACCTTTTTCGTTCTAAGAACCCACAGACGCTACTTACCTTTTCTTTCTTGGTGAAGGATCATTTAAGAGATCATAATCAATTTTACGTTTTTTCCTTTTACCAAGAGTTTCTAGTGGTTTTTCAAGTATTAAATCCTTAGAATCGTCCAATGGATCCAGACCTTATTTCGTTTTTCCCAAGATTTGCCTATCATTTGTACCCTCATTTTTTCCAGGAGTATTATGATTATTCTCAACTTCAGTCTGTTCTTAGGATGATACTTCTTCGCTAGGTGGAGCTTTTGGGGCTTTTTTTGAATTTTTTTTCTTTGTTTTTATTTCTGAAGATATCGAATCAGTATTTTCATTATTTTTAGATGAAATATGTGGATCTATGGGTTATGCCTTACTCTTTGAATTAGCGGTCCCGGTCGCGGCATTTTTTGATCCTGCTTTGATTCCATTCTCATACTCGCGTACATACTTCAATATATTTTGAAGATTTTAAATTGGCTCCCATGTATTATCACTTTCTGGATAGCCTTTCCATTTAATCTGATACAATCTTTTCTTACCTGATCCTTTATGTGAACGAATAGCTTCCACTTCGTAGAGCTGCTCTCCATTTGAACCAAGGATAACAGAAGTATTGTTGGTTGATGTCATATTCTCTAAGAAAGGTATCTTATCTTTTGTCCTATTCTTTTTTATCTTATTTAATGCTGTTTATATTTTTCCTCTCTGCAATTTCATGTTTTCAAACCTCACCTTTTAGCGAGGTTTTTTCTCCCCCAAAGAAATATCCCTTCTTAATTCATTCTAATTCAATTTTTCTCCCAATTCAAATTAATTGAAATTACATTTTTATTTCGCTAATGTTGAATTACCTTCCCTTGTAGTTTATCTTGGCTACAATTTAAAAAAAAAAACGAGGGGAAGGGAAAGCAAGAGAGTGAGAAGAGGGGAGAGGGGGATGATCAATTTATGAAAATTTTGCGGTCCAATCTTCTTTTTATAAAAGCAAGTACTTAGTATCTTTTTTTATTTTTCTCTCAATCTATAAAAGAATTATCTCTGCATAATCCATAATATCATCTACTTCTTTACATAAACAATAATTTACATACATATATTCAGGCTTATTACAGCCCTAGTTCGATTAAGGATTAAGTGTATTCGTACTGTAAAGGTAATTGATTTATATATCTATAAATTATTTGTTGCTTCTTGATCGTTTCATTGGTAAATATAATACTTTATTTGATGTTTTTAATTATTAAACAAATTATTAATTTTTTATTAATCATAGATTTTTTCAACCTTTTCAAAGAAAGCATCTTAGAGTTGAAAGTCATTGTAATTTTAGGCACAAGAAAATCAGTACAACAAAAGAACTCTTACAAAATACTCAGGATTATATTCCCATTTGGTTACTTCAAGCCTGTGTTAATTAGTAGAACTTCATTATTATGTGCAATATTTCTATGTAATCATTAAATTAATTAATCTTCATTCCAAATTTATATCGCATCATGAAAGTGACTTTAGTATTTCTAATAAATCAATTAATATTTCACATTTTTGAAAGATAAATCAAGACATTTAATAATAATAAAAATAATACAAAGTACGCCCGAATACGTACTCTAGGAGGGGGTAGGTGGAGGGGAGGAGAGGAGAGAAAAGACAATAGATTTCATCTGAATTGTATGATTATTTTTGTTTGTAGGGATTTTTATCTGTTGATGTTTTATTTTTAGGATTTTGTGCATTATTTCTAGAACATCTTTCTCAATCTTCTTGTCTGATGTTTATAATCTTGATTTTATTGGGATTCATCTCCATGAAATAATAATAATAATAATAATAATAATAATAATAATAATAATAATAATAGTAAGAAAATATACCAAAAAATGAAGAAAATAAGAGAAATGGAAGATTTTTCATTGAACTCAAGAAAATAATTAATATGAAATCACAAAAATAATCAAGATCATTTGTATTTTGAAATAGTGACCGGAAAAATCAGCTGTTAAGTAAATTGTATGTTTTTAAATTAGAATCCAAAGTGAAAACAGGGTAGAACAGTAAATAGACTTTGAGAGATATGTGTGAGCCTAAACAGAAATTTCTTTGAGTCAAAACAGGAGAGAGCTTAAAATCAAATTGTTTTCCTGAAATATCCTTGGTAATAGTCTAATCATCTAAATTTTCCTCAGTTTGATAATTTATTGTATGGATTTAATAAATGTTGCTTTGATCAAGCATTAAATTCAAGATTATTTGAGTTTTAAAATCTATTTCAGAGTTGCAATTACTTTATTTGATCAATAGATGGATGCAGATGGTTAATACCAAATCACTTTCTTATTAAAGTAACATGAAAAAGCGATAACTAACTGATGATAAACGGCTTCTTTGAAAATAACTTTAATTCATTTAACGAACGAGCATAAAAACATCTAAAATTAAATATTTTTTCCAAATTGAAAGTTCAATCATTCACTAACTTTTTGAAAACGATCATAATATGCAATTATTAAATATCTGTCTTAGTAATAGCTATCCGATAAGAGTATAAATACTCATTATTCACATTCTTCTTTTAAAAAGTCAATACAGAAACAATTATAAGAGAAGAAAAGTAAAAATAGGAGCCTCATGATAAACTCCTATGACAAAAGATGTCTCAAGAAATAATTTAATGAAAGAAAACTGCTAAAAGTAGAGAGGTTTCTAACAATACAAAAGAAAAGGATAAAGAAATATTTGATAAAAATGTTAGTTATTCCTTTAAAATCATTTAAAAAATATACTAAAAAGCAAAATAGTATTGTCTCATATTATTAAAGAATGAAAATCAAAAACAACTAATATAAAATCATTCTTCATATGAAAAGCTACATTAATTAGACTCAGTTGGTAATCAAGGAAATACATTTACTGAAAATCCCAAACATTCCACCTGAATAGGTGTAAAAACTTTCTTATTCAAATCTGGAGTCTATTTGAGAATATCTTGAATTGCTTGTGAAAAAATGCACTTTTCCAGTAAAGTGAAATCCATTTAGAGATTTGGTTATTCTTCAGAGCCATTTTCTTAAAGATCGATCTAAAGATACTATTAAAGCTACTTAAAACAATCATGGTTTTCTTGATCAGTTGGAAGAGGAGACTTTATTAAGTTTTCTATTTTATCTTCTAAGTCTTTAAGTTGATCTCTATTTTGATTGTTTTTTACAAAGTATTTCTTGACGCACACTCCGATTTCTCTATCTGTTTTCTGTAGAGGAGGGAAATCCTTTGAAGGTAAGCCCATACAATCGACAAATGAAGGGATAAAAAACTTATTGTATAATTCAGTATCTTATTTCATAAGTTCTTGATTTGCTGGAGAGCAAATGCACTTCCTGAAAAGACTGGAATCAAAAGGGAGCTCTTCAGCTTAGGATGTTCTTGGAGGATAGACTGAATAGAGCTCAGTGCAATCTTAGTTTTGTCGATTTAAATTACTATGATTCTCAGGTTTATTGTAGTATTATTCTAATAGGTCTTTGAATTTAGTTTTATCATTAAAACTTTTAACAAGTTTGATAGTGCACTAATAAACTTCTTTGTTTGTTTTGGTTGATTATCCAGCTGATATATTCAGAAGCAGCACCAAATAAACGAGAAATTAAATCTTTGTGGTGGTATTAGATAGCATTGTATAAGAAGAAAATGCGATTGAGTTTTTGTTTATTTAGATTATTTTGTTGCAGATTATTATTTTTTCATGAATCACAAAATTTTCACAAGCTATTTAAAGAAAGTAACTCAGAGTTGAAAGTGATTTGAAGCACTAGAACTAAGAAATTGAATACAACAGAAAAACTCTTACAAAATATTCAGGTTTATGTTACCATTTAGTTACTTCAACTCTGTTTTAATTAGTAGAACTTTATCATTACGTCCATAATATCTGTTTAATCAATAAATAAATCAATATCTATGTCATATGCATACCTCATCATGGGAATGACTATTATTACTAATAAATCAATTAGTATTTCACATTTTTGAAAGATGAATCAAGAAATTTAATAAAAAGTACATACACTAAAAATAGAGAAAAAGAGAGAAATTGAAAATAAAAACATTGAACTCAAGAAATAAATCAAACTGAAATCATAAAATAATCAAGATCATTTGTATTTTTGAAATAAATACTGAAAAATCATTCGTTAAGTAAATTGTATGTTTTTAAATTAGAATCCAAAGTGAAAACAGAGTAGAACTGTAAATAGACTTCGAGAAATATGTGATGTAGTTAGAACAAATAATACTAAACAGAAATTATTTTTTCCTTAAGTCAAACGTATTATAATAGGGGACTAAAACAGGAGAGTTGAACTTCAAATTGTTTTCCTGAAATATCCTTGGTAATACTCAATACATCTAAATTTTCCTGGGTTTAATAATTTGCTGCTTTGATTTTAACAAATGTTGCTTTTGATAAAGCATTATTAAATTCAGATGATTTGAGTTTTGAAATCTATTTTCAGAGTTCCAATCACTTTATTTAATAAATAGATGGATGCAGATGGTTAATATCAAATCACTTTCTAATTCAAAAAACATGAAAAAGTGATAACTAACTGATAATAAATGAATTCTTTGAAAATGACTTTAATTTATTTAACGAATGTGCATAAAAAATCTAAAATTTAAATATTTTTTCCAAATTGAAAGTAAAATCATCATTCACTAACTTTTTGAAAGCTATCATAATATGCAATTATTAATTATCTGTCTTAGTAATAGCTATCCGATAAGAGTATAAATACTCATTATTCACTTTCTTCTTTTTAAAAGTCAACTCAGAAACAATTATTAGAGAAGAAAAGTAAGAATAGGATGCTCCTAATAAAACTTCTATGAGAAAAGATGTCTCAAGAAAACAATAAATGATAGAAAACAGCTAAAAGTAGAGAGGTTTCTAACAACATAAAAGAAAACAATAAAGAAATATTTGATAAAAACTTTACTTTAATATCATTTAAAATTTATATTATCTCTGTAATAATTCTATTTTTTTAACATACAATAAAACCACTAAGACACACCAGTTAAAATCCTAGACCATATTATGGAATTTAAGGAATAATGCCTTTAAAAAGGATATTTGTTACTCAGAAATAGAATAATCTTCATTTAGAGTGAGAAATAATATTTTTGTGAATCTGTTATTTTGTTTGGCAATTATGGACCGAAGTAAGCTCAAATATCTTGAAAATTAAGATATTGTATAAGAGGGTTAAATAAAATAAATGACTTCGAACTTACTTTAGTTTATTCAAAAAACATTTCATGATTTATTACTAATATTTTGTTGGGAATAAGAATTTCACTAAACATGTTTACAACTCTCTTTTCTAAAACCACAGAGGAGTATTTTTATATCTTTATTGCTAATAATTAATGTGTTTTTCTGATCTTCGTAAAAATCAACTTTAAAATAATAGATAGTTTGTAAATAATTTTTTTTAATAATAAAAAACAGTTACTTAAAAAGTACACTAAAAATAGAGAAAATAAGAGAAATGAAAGATATTTACTAAAAACTCAAGAAATAAAACAAAATAACAAAATAAGATCATTTGTATTTTTGAAATAATGACCTAAAAAATCATTCGTTAAGTAAATTGTATGTTTTTAAATTAGAATCCAAAGTGAAAACAGATTAGAACAGTAAATAGACTTCGAGATATGTGAGGTAATTAGAACAAATAATCCTTTTCATAAATTATTTTGTTTCTTTGAGTTAAAACGAGTAAAAATAGAAGCAGAAACAGGAGAGAGAGTTGAAAATCAAATTGTTTTTCCTGAAATGTTCTTGGTAATAGTCTAATCATCTATTTTTTTCTCAGTTTGATAATTTCCACTATGCATTTTACAAATATCGCTTTTGATCAAGTATTAAATTCAGATGATTTGAGTTTTGAAATTTATTTCAGAGTTTCCAATCATTTCATTTAATAAATAAATGGATAGATAGATGGTTAATACAAAGCAATTTCTTATTCAAGTAACAGGAAAAAGTGATAATTAACTGATGATAAAGGGTTTCTTTGAAAATAACTTTTAATTCATTTTATGAATGAGCCTAAAATCATTCAAAATTAATGTCCTTTTTTCAAATTAAAAATGTAATCAATCATTCATTTGCTTTTTGAAAAATGATCAAAATAAGCAGTCATTAACTATCTGTCTTTAGTAATAGCTATCCAATAAGCATATCAATAGTCATTATTCACATTCCTCTTTTTTTTAAAGTTAACTGAGAAACATTTTTAGGGGAAGAAAACCAAGAATAGGAGGCTGCTGAGAAAACTCCTATGAGAAAAAGATTTCTCAAGAAAACAATGAATGAAAGAAAACTCCTAAAATCAGAGAGGTCTCTAACAACAACAAAAAATCGATAAAAAAAATATTTGATAAAATAAAATGTATTCCTTTAAAATCATTTAAAGAATCTAATATCTCAGTAAAGATTAGAATCTTTAACTTCCAACAAAACAACAACAAAATAAACCAAATAAAATCTTAGACCAAATTTCAATATTTCAGGAATATTGTTTATTATTAATATATTTGTTACTCGAAAATACAATTATCTTCATTTATTAATGAATCACAAGAATACTTCCAAAGAAATAAATGAAAAACATCTTAAATTATTGGTTGAACAAAACCTTTTTTTAAAAAGAGTGAGAAATTTTTTGTGAATCTGTTATTTTGTTTGACAATTATGAACAGAAGTAAGCTCAAACAAAGAGCTAATTGATCATGAAAATTAAGATATTGTGTAAGAGAGCTAAAATAAATGATTTCAGACTTACGAGAGTTCGTTCAGAACATTTCATGATTTATGACTGATCGTTTGTTGGGAATAAGAATTTCACAAAGTATGTTCACAGATCTCTTTCCAAAACCACGGAGGAGTACTTTTATGTCTTTATGGAAAAATAATTAATGTATTTTTCTGATCTTCCTAAAAATCAACTCTAAAATAAAAGATTTAAAAGAATGAACCTTAAGTAATTAAAAAAAGGATTCCATTCTTGCTAGCTTGTAATCATTCAATTCATAAAGATTTTCAAACAAAAAGAACAAACTCTAATTATTAAAAAGCAATATCACAATTTTGAATATCTCAACCATTTTAACTAAGACTATCTAGTATGCTCTTTGTGTTAAGATGATTACAAAAAATAGGATCAATTTCTGCCTAACTAATTGAGAAAATAATTGCATTCAATTTCTTCTTTTGGATTTACTGGGGAAATAATATGGATAAAGAATTTTATTAGAATCATCTAAATTAGATCATTTTAAGCTAAGTCTGAAGTTTTTATTCAATCAACAGAATTAGAATTAAGTACTTGCCATATTAGACGTCAGCATCATTGAAATAAAGTCACATATTGTTAAGAAATAATTAATATAATGAATGTGCAGGGTTTTTTTGAAAGGATGTATTCGTAGAAGTTTAACAACAAAGCTTGAATCTCTATTAAAAGTTTGATAAATAATTTCCATTTATTGAATCTAAGAGAAAATAAAAAGGAGATTCAAAGAACAATCTTACTGATCCACAAGATATTATTAAAGTTAAAAAATGTTTGGTTTCTTCGAGGAATCAAATAGATCAGAATTATTGTAGGAGACGCTTTGTATTAAATATCTAATACTTTTAGTAATAAAAGAATTTACCCATCCCGTTGTTTTGGTAAAAAAAATTTTAAAGATTTTAACTTGAGCAATAAAAAAAATATTTGGCTATTTTTGGAAATTTTTCTTTGAAGTTTAGATCTAAGAATTATTACACAGTTTCAAGGATAAGGATAAGCGAACCGATAGGAATTATTCTTTTTTAAAGTTGTATAATAATGTTTAAAAATTTCCAAAAAAATACAAACAAATAACTAGTCATCTTTCATTATGGGTGCAAAGAGATGGATTTGGAATCGTGATTAACTTTTCAAAAAATATAACTCTTAGTTTTTGTGATTCGTGACAGCAGATTTGAATTTAAGATCAGAATTGAAAAGAAGGTTGTGAGAAGTAAAGAAAGAAAGATGATTGGAAAGGTGGACTAATCTATTGTGACGTAGGAAAATCAATTATTAAGTTCACAATTAACTATTAAATAAATAGTATTTTCTAAGAAAATCAGCCACACTCTCTTCCTATTTATGATTTTTACAGTTTTGTTGCTCAATATTTGAGGAATCAAAATAGCATTAAAAATAATATGCAAAAATTTAAAAAAAATGAATAACTAGTAATCTTTCATCTTGAATGCAAAGAGATGTATTTGGAATTGTGATTAAGTTTTCGGATATGATAACTCTTAGTTTTTATGCTTCGTTACAGTGAGTTTGAATTTAAGCTCAGAATTGAATAGGGTGTTGTGAGAAGTAAGAAAGAAAGAGGATTGGGGAGGTAGACTGATGTATTGTGACGTAGGAAAATCAATTATTAAGCTCACAATTAACTATTAAATAAGTATTATTTTCTTAGAAAATCAGCCACATTCTTTTCCTATTCTTGGTTTTTACAGCTCTGCTGTTCAATATTTGAGGAATCATAATTGTATGAAAGGTTCTTCAAGAAACATAACTAGGTCTTCTTATATTTAGATGTAATCTGAAGTATTTAATCAATAAATGGATAGATGGACTCTTAAAAATCAGGGAGAAGTTAAGTTAAATCATTAATTTTTCTAAAAAATAATCTATTTTGTTACTAAAATCTGTTAAATACCATTTTTTCTAATATTTAAAAAACAAGCATTAAAAAAACTGGAGTGGGAAGTCAGCAAACAATTTCCAATCTTACGAAATATTGTAATTACCCCTTAAAATGATTGCATTGACCATTTTAAATTGGGATGAGGGAAATATTCAATTAATAGTAATATAAAAACCATAAAATCAGATAATCAATCATCAAGATTAACAAAAAGAGGAAGAAAAACTACCAAATCTCAAAACAAATTAGCATATCTTCGAAAGCCATTTCTCAGAATCACAGTCATCAACTAGAACATCTATCCCTCAAAGTTACAGTAATAATGGGTATTTCTCTGACTCCTCCTTTGAAAAGTTTCCTTCAACTGAAAATTTCTTTCAGCCTTCAACCATACAAGAATCACCCTAGATTACTTCAACTCTCTACAATTAGTTGAAAGACATAAATTAAATCTACTCATAATCAGTTCTAACTCTGCCCATTCAAGAAACCTGGCTTCATGAAGCAGATGAATCTTCATCAGATTTTTTTAGTATGTCATACTATCATCATAATCATAAAGACATTTTCTAGCAAACCTTCTCTCCTCTGGACAATACCAATCAATCGAACTATCCAATGTTCCAACAATAGTAATAATGTACCTACTTCAACTAAAATCCTACCCCTCTCATTGAAATTATGAATTATGATGTTACGCCAACCATAGATTCATATTTCTATGACAACAGTGAAGAGCAAATTGTGTAGCTTTCTGAGGGTGACTCCTAATAATAACCAACGTAAATAATAGAAAAAGTTAATTAAAGTATCCCTCTCTTAGAACATGGAATCTAATCTTGCAACACAAATTCTCAGCCAGAACAGATGAATATCCTTGAATCAAACACTGATTCACAATTCAGAAAAAAGAAAAGTGACGTGAAAGAATTGGTGAGGCATCGCAGTCCAATTATCTAACGTAAAAAACCTAAGAGTGAAGAGATCGTCAGAGTTCAAGAGAAAACCGAGGAAAAGAAGAAACAGTTTAAGAACCATTTTAAGAACTTTCTAAAGAAAGCCATCCCCTTTTTGGTTTCCAAACTCGAGAAATTCCATTGCAGTGATGGAGATTATGAGAGCATGTTAGAAATCTTGAAATCTTTCAAGGACAAAACATCTAAAGACGATATCTTGTTCCTAATAAAGAACGTTCAGCTATTAGATGAATAAGAATATATTCGCTTGTCGAAGCTCAGCAGAGACCAACCGAAAGCTACTGTCGACAAGGAGTAAAAGATCAATCCTACTTTTAGAATCTTGCTGTTCGCAATGTCTCATATGGAACAATCTGACTCTTATGATGAGTACTAACATATCGTTTATGTTATCAATAAACTCAATTCATTCAACAGAAAATTGCTTTTCAGATTCTCAATGTAAGACTACATTCCTGTTATCTTGAGAACCAAGGCTAACAAACAAGATTAGTTTTTCACCAACAACTATATTAGACATGCACTGTATGTGACTTGAGGTGGAGCGCGACTATGAGTAAAACAACTGTGGATTTCTTAGATTCTATATTTTTCCCTTGATAATTCCAATTTATTAAATTTCATCTATAATATAGGATGCCAAGTTGATTTTGTCGTTTTTAAATAATTGCAAATCAAAATGTAATAATCCTAAAACCAAAACCAATTGACACAAAAATAAATCATTAAACAACAATTCATCAACGAGTTCACAGGAACAGAAGTCTATCAATTTGATAATTTTTACATTAGATTTTACAAATCTCGCTTCCTATCAAGCATTCAATTCAGATGATAGTAGTTTTGTAATTTTTTTAGAGTTTCCAATCACTTCATTGAATAAATAAATGAATAGACAGATGATTAATATCAAGTCCATTTCATAGTAAAATAACATAAAAACTGATAACTGATGATAAAAAGTTTCATTGAAAAATAACTTTTAATGTTCATTTGATGAATGAGCATATTAACATCCGAAATTAAAGATTTTTTTTCAAATTATAAGTTAAAACATTCACTAACTTTTTGAAAATGATCATAATATGAAGTGATTAAATATTTGTCATTAGTAATAGTTATCAAATAAGCTTTTCAATGCTCATTATTCACTTTCCTCTTTTTAAATAGTCAACTCCGAGATATTTTTTGGAGAAGGAAAGTAAGAATAGGAAGCTCCTAATAAAGCTCTTATGAGAAAAGATGTCTCAAAAAAATAATGAATGAAAGAAAACTCCTAAAACTAGAGAGGTTTCTAACAATAAAAAAAATATTTGATAAAAATGAAATTTATTCTTTTAAAATCATTTAAAGAATCTAATATCTCTGTAAAAATTAGAATCTTTAACATACAACAAAACAACGAACACACACACCAGTTCGAATCAATAAAATACTTCCAAAGAGAAAATGAAAACCATCTTAACTACTTGGATGAACAAAACATACAATTTAATAAGAGTGAGGATTATTTTTGTAAATCTGTTAATTTGTTTGGCAATTATGTACCGAATTAAGCTCCAACAAAGAGATAATCTATATGAAAAAATAAGATATTATATAATAAAGCTAAAATAAATGACTTCGAATTTGTCGTAGAGTTCATTCAAAAGATTTCATAATTGTTGACTAATAGTTAGTTGGGAATATGAATTTCAAAAAGCATATTCACAACTCTCATTTCCAAAACGAAATAATAAAAGCAAAGAATTCTTAGGTTTTTTTGTAAAAGGATGAATTAATATTGATTTAAATTGCTGTTGGTTTAGATGAAAGTGCAATTTACGTTTTGAAGACAAAAAATGAAATATTTTTAATTAAATTATTGACTGATTCCCAATCAACTAAGCTTGATTCTTTTTTAAAAATTTGATAAATAATTACCTTTATTGAATGCAAGAGAATCTAAAATGGAAACCCCAAGAACAATCTTACTGAACCACAAAAGGATATTATTAAAGTTTTGGTTTCTTCTAAGGAAACCAAATAGATTAGAACTATTGTAGGAGATGCTTTAATTATCTAATCTGTTTTTTAGTAATAAAAGAATTTACCCAATACTGGTGTATTGGGGGTGAATATCAAGAAGTAATGTTTAGCAATCATAAAATAATATTGCCTGTTTTTGAAAATCTTTCTTTGAGGTTTAGAATTAAGAATTATTACACAGTTTCAAGGATAAGGATAAGTGATACAATAAGAAATATTGTTTTTTAAAAAGTTGTAGAATAATGTGTAAAAGTTTTTAAAAGTAATGAATAGCTAGTAATCAGCCTTTATGAGGGCAAAGATATGTATTTGAAATTGTGATTACTTTTTTGGGATGTGATAACTCTTAGTCTGTATGCTTCGTTACCAGTTACCAGTAGATGTGAATTTAAGGTCAGAATTGAAAAGGAGGTTGCGAGAAATAAAGAAAGAAAAAACATGAATTGGGGAGATCGACTGATGTATTGTGTGTGACGCAGGTTTATCAATTTTTCAAATAAAAATACTCTCATTGATAGATTTGTACAGCTTTTGATGTGGAATATTTGAGGAATCAAAATAATATTAAAGGTTCTTCAAGAAACATAAATAATTCCTCTTATTTGATGTAATCTGAAGTATTTAATCAATAAATGAATCAATGGACTCCTATTAATCAGAGAGTATTTAAGTTTTTTCATTAATTTTTCTAAAAAATAATGTATTTTTTTAACTAAAATGTGTTAAACACTGTTTTTTCTAGTATTGAAAAAAGATTTTTAAAAAAGATTGGAGTGGGGAGACAGCAAACAATTTCCAATCGCACGAAATACCCCTTAAAATGATTGCTTTTTTCTCTTCAAATTGGGAAGGGGTGAGGGGGGAAATTTAAGTAATAATATAAAACCATAAATTCAGCTAATCACCAAGATTAACAACAACAAAAAAAGAAAATCTTCCATGAATCTCCAAATGGATTATCAAATCTTAGAAGACCATTCCTCAGGATCACTGCTATCAACTATAACATCCCTTTTTCAAAGTCACAGTATCGACAGGTATTCCTCTGACTTCACCTTTGAGAAATTTCCCACAGCTGAAAATATCTTTCAAGAAATAACATCAGATACTCCAACTTCCACTCTCTACAATTCTAATGACACAACTTAAAACTACTCTGAATCAGCTCTGTGTAAGACCTTTGAAACCAAAAGTTACAGAAAAGAAAGCAGGCGCCTTGAATCAGAGAAACCGTCATAAGTTCTTATTGACATGCCGTACCATAATAGTCATCATACTCATTTAGACATTTTCTAGCAAACATCCCCTCTCTTCAAGAATACCAGTCAATAGAACTATCCAATGTTTCGACATTATGATGTTGAGCCAACAATAGATTCATATTTCTCTGACAACAGTGAACCTCTCTTAGAACATGGAATCTAATCTTGCAACACAAATTCTCAGCCAGAACAGATGAATATCCTTGAATCAAACACTGATTCACAAATCAGAAAGAAGAAAAGTGACGTGAAAGAATTGGTGAGGCATCGCATCTAACGTAAAAAACCTAAGAGTGAAGAGATCGTCAGAGTTCAAGAGAAAACCGAGTAAAAGAAGAAACAGTTTAAGAACAATTTTAAGAACTTTCTAAAGAAAGCCATCCCCTTTTTGGTTTCCAAACTCGAGGACTTCAATTGCAGTGATGGAGATTACGAGAGCATGTTAGAAATCTTGAAATCTTTCAAGGACAAAACATCTAAAGACGATATCTTGTTCTTAATAAAGAACGTTCAGTTATTAGATGAATAAGAATATATTCGCTTGTCAAAGCTCAGCAGAGACCAACCGAAAGATACTGTCGACAAGGAGTAAAAGATCAATCCTACTTTTAGAATCTTGCTCTTCGCAATGTCTCATATGGAACAATCTGACTCTTATGATGAATACTAACATATCGTTTATGTTATCAATAAACTCAATTCGTTCAATAGAAAATGGCTTTTCAGATTCTCAATGAAAGACTACATTCCTATTATCTTGAGAACCAAGGCTAACAAACAAGATTAGTTCTTCACCAACAACTATATTAGACATGCACTCACGAACACATCTATTATTGAGTGAGATATGATATGTTACAATTGTGTTTTATCACAGCACTTGTAGCTGTTAGTTTATTTTTTTATGATTAATATGTCTTTTTTGACTTTAAAATTCAATTCAATTCAACTCAAACCAAATAAATAACATCAAAACAATAAGAAAGCTATTAATGTATTTCATTATAGAGGGTAGGTACTGCATTGCTATGCTTAACACTGAAGTTCTTTGAGAAGACAGCATGTATTTTTATAGTATTAAGACTTGAGAAGCTTTCAGAGATGAAGAGAGAGAGAGATTAGAAGGGAGATAAAATTTTTCAATTATATGTTTTGGAATAGAAAAATTTAACCCTAGTTTTTGCAGATATTTTAAAAATATTCTGTAACCTGAAGACTCTTGGATTAAAAGCGAATAGCAATATTAGATATTAAAAGGTTAATCTTGATGTTTTATAAGGGGGTGGGGAGATTCTTTTCAATGATGAAAAATCCATAAAAGTTTTTTTTCAAATGGAGACCTTTCAAACATCTTTTGAACTGTATTTAAATTAAAATGAGATTAACTCAAGCTGAGTGAGTAACATTAGCCATTGTTTTGGGATAGTTTCGCACATATACAATTGAGGAATATTTTTTGGATGCTTATTTATTGCTGTTGCTATTTTCATATTCGATAAATTATTTTTTGTTTTCATCTTTTTTCTGCTGTTGTGAAAAGATTTTTAAGTTCATAAGAAAAAATAAAACATTTGTCTTTATTTCTCATGGCTAATCTATGGATGAATAATGAAAACTCCTTGAATTGGTTTAAAAAGCTTAGTGGAAGAACCTTCATTTTTAGAGGAAAATACTACATAATTATTCGATGAAGAAAAAAAAGCAATACGAAAAGTCAAGTAAAATCAAGAAAAATCTATTTATAAATTTCTAGTATCAAGATAATAAAGATAAATCTGGGAAATTACTTATTGCCTCTATCTTCAAAGAAACACCCCCAATAATTTTCTATGATCAAAGAAGCAAGAAAATTACTATTGCAACAAATAAATATCAATATTCTGATAAACTTCGACAGCTTTTGAAGTAAACACTATTCAAATTTAAGATTGATAACCTGAATGGTTTATTAAATTCTAAAAAAGGCGCCCTTGTCGTAGTTCATAGGGGATTTGTTCTTTTGGCAAAAAGAATCAACTTTTTTCTTCAGAAACAAAAACAATACACTTTTAAGAAAGAATCATCTTTCATTTTTAAATGGTCAATTCCTTAAGAGCTTATTGCTTGGGTTATAAAAACATTAAATTCTTGATGAAAAAGCAACATAATTCACTATTTAAGTTAACATAAAAGAGCAGTTTCTTTGAGAATTCCTTTGTTGATTGTCTTGTTGTGGTAAACATTCCTTCTTTTATGGATACCTTGTAAATTGAAATAGTTGTGAAAAGAATTGCGATAAGAGTAAAAAATTTTAATATTTTCAAGTAATTTCAGAACAAAAATGAAAAAAATACAAGTGAATCATCAAGTATTAGCTTGCAAAATACAACAAATTTAATTGATTTGTCTTTTTGCAAGCGTTTCACCGAAGTCTATCTTTTTGCAAAGCATTTTCCCTAACAAATTTCTTTAATTTTCTTTAAAATCAACTGGCTTTCCTTCCAGCAGTTCTTCTTTTTCTCTTCAAATTTTCATTCTTCTTCAAAAGAATAAAAATCAAATCAAACACCTCATCCTCACATCACTTTCAAAAAGTTTTGCCAATGATCAATAAAGTAGCTGGCTATTAAGGCTTTTAATCTTATGGTGATTTGCCATATCCATCTTTAAAAGCTGGAAAATCAGTGCTATCTCCTCATGATATTTGGGAAAATACGACACGAACTAGAGATGAATCTTCCCTATATGACAATCATGCTCACCATAAAACTATCTATGCTACAAAGACATCTGAAGTGGTAGCTCCTAAGGATTATTAGCATCACTAGCATGTCAAAAGAGGTCTTCAAAGTTAGAATCAATTCCCAACTATTGGCAAGGCGTTGCTTTCATAAACAGCTGGTCCTAATGGATTTTCAAAAGAAAAGCCATTCGATCCAAATGATGAGACCAACAAACTGAAAACAGGAGTTGAACATTGGAAATCCACGTATAATGCAGGGATTAAAGACCCATATGCGTATTCAAAAGCTTCAAGACCACAATGGTCTTTCCCTAAACCGGCGTATGAAGTTGACAGGTAGAGAGAATTCAAAAATAAACTCAAAAAAGATTATTCATGAGATGAAAGAAGATCTAAAGTCAATATAATACTCATTTTCTGTTTTTCTTCAAGTAAAATAGGGCCAACAGAGTATAAAACTAGCTACGGAGAATTTGGAACAAAACCAACTGATAAACTCAATGCTTTTGGAGCGATAACAGTCGATAAATATGGAGACTCTCTCAAGTAACTTATTAACAAAAAGCCATCATTTATCTTTTGATATAAATGATTTTTCATTAGAATGGGCACAACTCAATCAACATTTCACATCCCGAATTATCAAGGGTTCATTCCAGCTGCGAGAACTGCAGGTATTGCTCTTGAATAGTCATCTGCAACAGAATCCCGTAAAGATAAATCCAGAGCAACAATAGTCGATAATTAGTAAGGCCAATTAGTTTTATCATTTTATGCATGTCTCTCAATGAAAAGTCCATTTCAAGTTAAAATTAAATCCATATTTTCAATCATTTTTGTTTTTTTAAGCCACACAAAAATTCCTGGTTATGCTGGACATTAACCCAAAGCCCTAATCAATCAGCGGGGTCTACTGAGAGAGTTCTGCTTTTCAACAACATCAAATATTAAGATATGAAATGCATTTATTCTTTTTTGTCTTTTCAGTTTAATTTTTATTAGATAAAAAATGAAAATAGTTGTATTCAAAACACTCCTTCTTTTCAGCTAGATAAACAATTAATACAGATAAGGAACCTGCTTATTTTTCTCTCTATTATTCTCTTTAACAGTTTGTTTATGAAATTAGAGCAATTAAAATCAAAAAAATAAGTCAAAAATTAGAATCAAAAAAAGATCAAGCACCTCCAATAATTAAATTTTAACATCTGATTAAAAAATTTAGTTATTTTTTGATTTCGAGAAAACAAATCACAATATAAAGAGATTAGCTTCTTTGCTGTAAATCAAATAATTAATTATTCCCACCTTAGATTGAAATAGCCTTAGAGACACTGCGAACAGAAACAATAATCTTAGTTTTCAAAAGGGCATCTCGTCATTATTATCAGTAACAAGAAAAACATACGTATTTATGAAATGAACCTAATTTAACGCTTTAGCTGAGTGCTATATTTTTTGGCTTAATTTGAGGTCATTTTATGAGATTTTCAAGAAATTTCTTTGATTTTTTCAATTTTGTTTTTTTTAGTTAAATGAACAACATGAGCAATCAGCAGTAATAAGGCTTTGGACCTAACCCAATAGCAATCAATAACCCACCTCCAAACGGTAAAAAATCTATGTTATTGTCATAGTAAAATGGATGAAATATTCAAAATGCTCATTTTATGATGCGAAAATGAATTGAATAATTGAAAGATGATAGAATAAGATCATAAATACTTTGTTTTTTTGTTATTTTTTCTCCTAAAGCGAGCTATGAAGATTCTCTGAATTACTACCAACAAGAAGCTTGCAGACTATATATCGCTAATGTCGTGCTCACGAATTAAGTATGATATTATTAGTATTTAAGTTCTTGATTGGAAAATAGAAACAAAAAACAAAAAAATTTTTGTTCGATTATGTTTTGTGATTTAATTTGTGATTTTGCCTTATCTGCTAGGTAAAAGAGATGCTACAAGAAAAAACAGATATCCTAGCTAAAATCAGCAGAATGGAGGTAATTACTGATTTATTGTCAGCATGCAATCTTTTCAAAAATAGTTCACTGTTCAATCAATTAATTCCTTTGTTTTATCCATGAAAAATCGCAGAAACGTCAATAGGAAAATCTCCAACATTTAGCAGATGAAAAGAAAAAGCGTCATAGAAGAGCTGCGCATGAAATCGAGAGACATTACAGATGCCCTTGCGATCCATGCTCGAAATCATATGGAAGCGAAGGGTCCTTAGCTCAACATATTAAAAATAAACATCCAGCTTTCTTCAACACTATCTCCAATAACATCAGCTAGACATTATCAGCACTGCGATAAGATGGTCCACCTTCTAATCTTGATGACGATTCTGATCTTATCAGTCAAGATGAAGATGATGAGGAGGAACAATCATCCCAATAAGATAAGGAATAATCTTCTTAATTCAAAAAACCAACTGACAGCTCCAAGGTGAATAATGGCAAATCACAACAAGCCAAGAGTAACAGCAAAAAGAAAGTTAAAACCAATAAGACTAAGGGTAAAATTTTGAGATTATCTTGATTGATGATGGATTTTTCGATTTAATTGTTATTTTTTTCTTTGAACAAAAAATAGAGGAAGACTCAAAAGAACCTTCTGAAAGTGATTGATAGATTAACTGAAATAATTGGCAGAGATCATAATCAAACCTCTTGAACAAACTTATGTCATCAAGATAATTGTTTTTAATTAAAGTCAGTGTTTATGTCAAAACCGAAAAACTAAGAAATAATAGTTCTTTTTTGCAATAACTCTTTGATATTTTTCAAATTTCTAAAAAATTGTTTAAAGAGTTACCTGATTATTCATAAAAACAAGTGAGTTTTAGTTGCTTCACTCTTCCTTTTTTATCAATCTTTTAACTCGTCCCCCATAGAAAGAATGCGCGTTAAGTGTTTAAAGATGGACTTTCAAAATAATCTTGCTATTATTTTTAAAAATGCTTTAAAAGTTCATAATAAAGTTTCTTTTTGAAATGGTTTCATAGTTCGCTGGATTTTATTAAATAACTATTATTAACTATTACAAACAAATCAGCAAATTAGTTGATTGATACTAACAGGTGCTTAGCCACATCAGATTTAAAAAAAAGAACATCACTGTAAAGTATTATTAATCTAGAGTTAACCATCAGAAATATTCTTATTATTCAAACTAACTTTTTCTTTTCAATCATCCATAAACTAGCATTCTTTTTCTTAACTTGCTCAGATTATCTTGAACTCAAAGCAATACAACTTTAATAAATAGTTCTGTGTACTGGCAAAATTCTTTGAATCTCTGATGGTCAAAACAGGAAACAACAGCAGCTGAAGAGAGAGAAAAAAAAGGATTTTTCACAGATTGGCAGAATATCCGAAGATATTTTAGATCTTAGAATCACACCAGACGGATCTTAGAATGCAATTTTATCTGTTGCGAGATGAATAAGGTACCCTTAATCTCCTGAAAATGAAAAGATTATCAAAACACAATCAGCTATTAATAAGCTTTTTGGATACTTCTTAAACTATCTCAGTGAAAAAACAAGAGACTTAAACTGCCAAACCTGAGCAATCAAAGATCTGGGATTACATATTCGCACATTCTTCAAATTATTATTGTCATTAATTAAAATTGGTAATTGGTCATCTTTGAGTAAGTGTTCACTTATCCGAAACATACAAGGATTTGTATTCAAAGATTTCTAGGGAAAAATGAGTGATAATGTAAAATACAGACAATTATAAACGATTTTAGAAGACGACCCTAATTTAGAATGCTTTTACAGTAGTCTAGAATCTAAATATGTTTTATGTTGAAGTTGAAAGAGGAGTCAGTAACACAAGAATTCATCGCATTCTTATTTAATTTAACATTCAAGTAATTCAATAATAAAAATATTTCAGAAGATAATCAGTTCTCTCTTCAATCACATCGTCTTCATATCATATTTAATAAATAAAAATGATTTATGCTATTTTTCTATGTTAAACTTGATTAATTTCTTTTAATAAAATCAACTCGATTCTTGTTTTTATCAATAAAAACACATTAATATTTTAGTTATTTGAAACAATAAAGCAAGCAGATCCAATTAATCAAGAAAATTTCAAGAATTCTTTAATAATAGTAATAGTAGCAATCGACTAAAGAACCAACGAGAAAAGAACATTTGGTGACTCCTCAGATAAAATCTCCAATTTGAAAAGGAGAAAAAATGTATTTTTTCTGTTTTGTTTCAATATTTTTCCAAGCACTGTAATGTCTTATGTGTTCTTTAATAATATTTTTTCTATTCATATTTTTAAATAATTTTTTAGAAGAAAACCAAAATCATATGTCTTCTTTTAATAATTTAAATTGGAAAACCTCCCAATAAGATTATTTTTAAGATTAATCAAGCTTTTTAAAAAAAAGGAATTATTGATTTTAAATAAAAATCCTTTGATCAAATCCATCAATCCCATGATTGTTTTCCTCAGACACCTCCTTCTCATTGAGGTGATATTTTTATTTATCTATTTTGTTATGGGTCTCATTAAAAAGCTGAGTACATTCATTTATCTTTACTGTTTTGTAAGAATATCATTCAAAACATATTTAATTATCCTTTTTTCTTTCTTATTAATTCCTTAAAATAAAAATCCAAAATAATTATTATGCCATATTTATTTATTTTTAAACTAAATAGCTAATTTGACACATTTCTGAAGAGTAACCCAAATAATAATACATTTTTGATAATTCAGAGGAGAACTAAGAGTTCTACTAATCTTATATTAAAGTCAAAATTCAAGTAAGGTGACTCACATAAACGATATATTATTGTAATAATTGTTAATCTGCTTTAGATGATGCTTTTTTATTTGAATGATTCCTCCTTAGAATTGCTTTTGTTAACTGGGAGCAAAAAAAAAACTTTGCTAGAAAGCATCTTGGAGATAGACTAACTCTTGCAAGAACGAACAATGTGCAAGTGAAGGAATAATTTATTAAGAAGTTTACTCTAATTAATTAGAAGACTTTGTGATTTTTAAATTAAAAAAAAATGCAGGCCAACGAGAAAGCATATATTTTCAAATAGCTTGAAGAAGATTTCAAACACTAATGTCCGCTAACGTGGGATGACCTTTAGACTCAATAATACCTTTGTTTTGCTAGGTTGGAGTTCATTGTTCCATTGTTTTAAAAATCACACTTGACGCTGAAGATTCTATTGCAATCTATTGAAAATCATAACTCAATGGAGCCAATTTACTAGCTTCTTGGGCTAGATAGTTAAGCTGATTGGTTGAATCTTAAGAAACTCGATTATTGGCTGAGTCTTGCTGTTGAGTATGAGCTTCTCAAAGTAGAAAAAGAAGCATTTTAGCATAAAGGATAAGAAGGAAAAGATCATAATATTATCCAATAAGAAAAAGAGTTAGATGTCCTAAAACTCAAAAGGTTTCTCAGCGTGATAAGATAAGAAAATAACTTGAAGGCTAGCGATGAAAAAGAGCCTTAAGAGATTGTAAATGACTGTGAAGTTGAGCCAAAAAGTGATTAAAGAAACATGCCGAAAGATGATGATGTAACCACGCATAAAAATCAAATAAATCTTGAATCGAGGGAAAATCTCGAAAACAGCGAAAATAATTAAAAAGATAAAGAGGGTTAGGTTGGAGGAGAAGCAAGCTAAATCCTAGATGAAAAGGAGAAAGAAGAAGGAGACGAAGAAGAAGATGATTGTGAGGAGGAAAGTGAGGATGAGGATGATGAAGATGAAGAGCTTATTTTTACTGAAGGCTAAAAGGCTTGCGAAGTTCTTAAAGAAAAATAACTAATTCAATGGAGTAAAGAAGATATTCAGAGACTAGTTGGGAAATCTAAAACATTCAAGGCACTTGAGAGTCTCTTTGAGATTCATGAAATCGATGGGTTTGCTCTATTTGTGATAATTTAAAATTCTAAGATTAAATTGCTTGAAAATTCACTTTAGATCTCTCATGAGAACGCCAAAATGCTTAGACATTTCGCTATGACAGTGTAGTCTCTCAGAAAATTGCATATTCTTAAGATTTTTAAGAGTTTAAAAATAGGAAAATTAAACGAACAAAGCTCCATCGAAAATGCTTGCAACGCAGAATAAAATTCACAATAAAATTACCGATCATAGTTTGCGAATTCTTCATCTCGCAGACAAACTGGAGGAACAACACTTCTCTCTGAATCGCCTGAGATGTCGTAGAAAATAGTCCTAATAGCTCCGACTCTTGATAATATTCCTAAAGATTCTTCAGACAAAGGAGAAATATCTGATAATCGAGTCAGCGTGTTTGCTAATCGCCATCTCTTGAATTTCAAGAATAGGAGTCGTCTTGGTAGCTCGTAGAACTTCACTCCATAGCCTTAGTAGAAAGAAACCAATGAGACATGCCTGCATAAAAAAAACCCTCTCACACAAATGATCTAAGTGGAAAAATAAACGCTAGGTACATCACTTCATTTTGAGAAACAATCGTCAAACGATGCAGAAAAAGATCGTACAAAGGCAGCTTCAGGTGCTTCAGGCGAAGGAGAGATAAATCCAAAGACAAAGAGTTTATTTTTAACCACTGGACCACCATTTTCATCTGTGTAGATGACAAGCTCAGATAATCATTCTAATATTTTCAAGAGATACTCATATGCATCGGTGAACGAAGAAGATGAAGAATAGCTGGATATCATTGGGAAAGGTGAGAGTGAGATGCTTTCAAAGTCTTCAAAGAAAGCAAACTAGCGAAGGAAAAAGTAAGTTGCACTGTCTAAAACCGTCAGCATCAACAATAACAATAGCAGTTTATGTGATTCCCCTAGTACACGATTAGCCAACAATAACCTTGGGAATTCTGGGTTTGGGATTTCCACGATTTAAATGGCCGCTTCGTAAAAGCTGTAGGGGATTGAAAAAGATATTAAGTTCATTCATAATTCTTCTATGAACAATCCAATTTAGGAAAGATTCTGCGAAAAAGAGAGAAATATAAGAATTGGATCATAACCGGAATTAACGAATGAGAGAGAAGGTATGAATGTATCTGAGTCAGCTTATCAAGGGAAAACTGAAAAAGTGAATTTAAAGGAAAGTGGGAGAACCATGAAGGATAGTAAAACTTGGGAGAATAAGAAACAGCGTTTTGAGGCGAAATTAAATGAAGGTGGAATGAAAGCAGGGTTTTCCGCTAATTTGAAAGATGGAATTATGAGTGCATGCTTTGAAGCAGTCGTTGAAGATAAAGCATTCAGTGCTAATTTCCATGTGAATTTCAACACGAATCAAGATTTTCATTTTACTTTCAACACAAATCAGCCATAAATATCGACGATCACTTTCAAGATGCACAACCCAAATAATACCAATAATCCAAATGTAAACACAAGTGGAATGAATAATAACAATAACAATATCACAAGCTCAACTGCAGCTTAGAGCTAGAATACTAACTAGAAAGACATTCTTTAATACCTTCAACAAACTCCCAGCTCCGTTAGAGAACTAGAAAGAGATGATCGATCTTAAGGAATGATGTTTCTTACGGAATCTTCAGATTTTTCTTTGGAAACTCAAAAACAACTTAACAGTTCAATCCCATAAATCCCTAAACAATCTGTAACTCGATAAGACAGTCCTTTTAATCAGTAAACTCATCCAAATAATATTAACTCAAGTCCTTCAAAGTCTCTTCCACTTTAGACCCCTCCAATGTAAAATCTACTTTTGCAGCAATAATTCAATTAAAACTAAAGTATCTTCTCATAGAATAACCAACAATACCAAGCAGCCTTAAAGTAATAACAGTAATAACAATAACCAAATGATCACAATCCTTACTTTGCTTAGACTCTTTTTCCTTAGTCGATAACCTAACCTACTTAATTTTACATCCACTAGCCTTCTTCAGCTTAACCGAACTCTTAATTTTAACAATTATCTTCACTTGGGTCGATAAATCCACAGCTTTAAGTATAATAATCGTAAACAGGTAATAACCTATACTTTGATGTCTAGCTCTCCTCTCAGAATAACACCTAACCTGGATACCCTGCATAGTAAGTTATTAACATGAACTTACTGTAAAACAACATCTCTTAAAACTAAAGTAATTTACAAACCAATTAATCAGCTCCTAAACTACCTTAATCTTAGAATTAACCTCAGATGAATCAGTTTTCATAAAATTAAACTAGAAATCTATTTAACCCACAGCAATAATGCAATAACCCATAAGAATCTTGTTCATTACCTTCCCTGTAGTTACCATAATCATATCTATCCAATATCCAGCCAACAAATTCTTAACCTCCAGCATATAGCAAAACATAGGGCTCTTCTATTCCTCTTTAATTCGTACCTTCTCAATAACCTACAGTTGCATAGAGTTAATAGAAAATAGCATATGCCCCAATAAATCAAGTTTAAGCTAAATCCATTCCTCCTCAATACAATCCTACTCAAGGAACATCGCTACCTCCTTAATACGTTCCTGCAATGAATCCTCCAAAATAATAACAGCAATTTACTGACTTTTAGTAGAATTAAAATAGCCAATAATAATAGTAATATTCTTAGATTTAAGGCACGTCAATTCCCGCAATTTACACGAATCCACAAGGATCTTCAATTCCTGCAATATATTCAATCACACAAGGAAATTCCATTCCAATTCAATACACCTAACCATAAGGAAACTCAATTTTTTAGTTTTAAACTACATAACCCATACAGCAACAACCACAATAGCAGCAAATATAATAAGGAAATTCAATAAATTTCTAATAATCTGGTGCTCCCATGGATTATGCTTTTTCACATCAAAATCATTATCTGATTGCATAATAACCTTATTTCACAGGTTAGACACCTTAATTCTTCAATTAATAAGAACTCCCTTCTTAGCAGTAATAGCAATCACAAGAAGGAGGAATGACATTAAAATTACCTGATATTTTCTTAAAAAATGCCATAAAAAATCAATAAACAAATAATAATACTTCTCCAACTTCTCGAGAGAAAAACGCAACTCACAACAATAATAACATGAATGATCATAACAATCCAGATTCATTGCCAGCTACGACTATTTCAAAATAAGAACTAAAATCATAAAAGCTCTCCAAATGCACATACAATCTTCCATTTGATCCTTTTTCATTCTAAACGATTCCGTCGATTCAAATCGAAATCAAAGGGAAAAATACAGAATAAGAAAAAATTCTGCATACATCTCATTCTTAAGGAATTACAATAGGAAGGAGTACAGATAATTCGGTAGTTTTCTCAGATGATCCATCAATTAGTTCATATCATGCGCTGATTATTTATATAAAAAATGAATTCTTCCTGCAAGACATAAAAAGTAAAGCTGGAACGTTCATTAAAATAAACTCAATACCTCTCACCTAAGATCTGAAATTGAAACTAGGAGAAGTCGAGTTTAAAGTCACGAAAATTGAAAAAGTAAGATTAAAAAGGAACATAATTGATTTTTAGTTAGGGGAAGGCATGGAAAATATAGTTAATTTTTAGATAAATTTTTATCAAATTTTTGTCATTCTAATTTTTTGTATTTTAATTCAAAGGGAGTGGTTTCTTTTGTGAGTAATTCGACTACAACAAAGAAGGGATCGATTGATGTTGGAAAGTTGAAGCAAGTCAAGATTGGGAGATGTAAGCTTCGATGTGATGTTGTTCTTCAAGATACAAATAACACTGTGAGTTATGTGCATGCTAAATTCCATTTTGATGAAGAAAATAAGCTGATGATTTCAGATTTAGGAAGTGGAAATGGAACATGGCTTAGATTAAGTGACCGTGGAATCAAAAGTCAGCCTTATAAGTTGGCTCTTAATGATGAAATCATGATCTCGAATTCCAAAAAGATAATTGTATCCTAGATTTCATCTTGAAAGGAGAAATATTGGAATTACCAAGGAGATCAACAGCTTAAGTAGAATCTGAATTTGGCAGTAGAGAATTAATTGCTATCATTATCATATTAGTTGAAAATGAAATAATTACATTTTCTTTCTTTTCTCTTTTTATCTCTTTCTCATTTTAATATAACATTATTCAATTATTTAAATATTTGTTTATTTTGTATACATTTTCTGTTTTATTTGTTAATATTTTATTGTATTTAAAATTAGATAAGATATTACAGCTATTTTATGATTGCAAAAATAATAATATTCTTTTCCATTTTATTTTATCTGAAGTTTTCTTTATTGAAAACTGATATTCGGCAATGAAGAAAACAAAACAAAGTTCATGATTTCAATGGTTTTTGATTTTTTAATTATTTTTTAAAAAAGTTCTTCAAATTTTAATCTTCTTCTTAATATATTCATCTTAGCCAACATTTCTGTTCCTATTGTCGTTTGGGATTCTGCTGCTTGCCAAATCTAAAACAAATTATTCCAATGTCAAGAAAGATTTCATAATATTCTGATTAATATATGTTCAATGAAAATCTTAATAAAATTCAAAAATTATTTTTGTTAAAAAAAAACCACATTTTAAAGTAATGAAAATTTTCTAAGAATAATAAAGTCAATTTGATTACCTGTTTAGTTCTATTGTTGAAAGTAAGTTTCATGACTTAAATGTTCTGAATTGTTCTTCTCATCGCAGCTTTTGTTAGTACTTTATTTATTGGAGCATGAACTATTCAGCGAGTTACTGTAACTCGCACTAAGACCTTAATTATTTTAATTATTATTAAGAGGTTCATCAGTAGTGATTGATTCTTTTCCAAGAATCGCACAGAGAGGATGTTTTGAAACAGAATTACTCCTAGAATCAGAACCACCCTGATTAATTATTCCTTAGAACATGTAATTCCCTGGTACTTTATACCCTGAATTAACTGACCCCTTTGGAGTATAAACTGCTGAACTCGAAGCAGTTGATGGTTATTGCCTATAAACAGATAACTGTCTCTTGAGATTAATTATTTCTTTCTCCAAATAAGCAATCTTTTTTCTTGACTTAACTTCATTTGCTAGCATCGACGCTAATGTTGTATCCTTACTCTTTGTTTTAACAAAAGTTTTCAAAAGAAAATATTATCATTTTTGTTGAAATTAAAAAAATCGACTGACAAATTGAAAGCAGTTAAACAACGATGAGTCCCTTAAATGATATTTGACGTTAAGCCCAACCTTTATTCAAAAATAATACCTTGATATGCTCAAACAAGTTGTTGAAAGCATGAAGCATGAAGATGATGTTCTACTCGACAGATTCGCTGACACTTGGAATATTCACCAAAAGTTCTTTGTTTGCCTGTGTGAGCTAAGTAAATATAAATTCACAGAGCTAAGCCACACGGGTAGATATTTCTGGGGATATATCATGCTCTTCCCTAGATAGAATGCTTCCAACTTGTTAGAGAAGCCTCTGATTTTCTTCTTTCAAGCGCATATTGTCATCTTGAAATTAACTCAGTTCAACACATTGTTAATCTTGCTGTTATTCCTGTAATTGTAAGTTCTAGGATTGCTATTCTTGAAATCCCTGCTTCTCATTTTTATTATCCCTCCTTGAATCTTCATATAACTCAAAGTATTTCCTCTTGAGATTCTGATATTTCTCATTCAACTCTAAATATTTCTCTTAGGAAATTATGTTACTATTATTGCTATTATTACCTTCAAATGAGCTTTAATCTTAATTCTTCACATTCCTTAACTGCTGCTCCATTGCTTTAATTTATCCTTCTTTAAGATCTATTTCCCCATGCATTTTCTTGTTTTCATCTGCTAACTCTTGGTATTTCTTGAAAAACTATTATGCTTGTTAAACACCATCTTAAATCAAAGCTATCTTCGAATGTACATCCTCAAGTTCTCCTTCTTTGCCCTTCAATTGCTATCCCAAGAATCTAACTTAATCTACTAGCTATTAGTTTTCTCTGAATAAGAACTATTCCTTCTTAGCTCTCTCTTATCGCCATATTTGCTAGGATTCAAGAATAATTTAATTTACTTCTGATCTGGGAACATAATTCGCATAATTGTTTTCTTTAACTACCATCGTCTGAGTAGACATATCCTTGCTTTCCTTTGACTTTAGCTCCTGCAGCAACTTCAGTTACTCTAAATTAGAATATTCTCCTATTAGCTAATCGATTCTTCTTTTCAATCCTGATTCTGTTTCATGGCATGTTTTAATTTATTGCTTCAACTCCCACTCAGTTTGGGTGTATTTCTCAATCAGACTCTACAATAATCGATTATTTGTTGTTAAAGCTATGTTTTCTTCGATTTTGCAGCTAATTATCTTCTGCATTTAAGCTATTTCAGCTCGCTAGTTTGCAAATGAAGCAATAAACTCTTGGACTCGTTTCTCAGATAAGGAACATTTTCCCTTGAGTTCATTCTTTAATCCAGCTGTTTCCTTGGATATTATGGCTAATTTAGTTTCTAATTCCCCGTTTCTCACAAAGGCTTATTGAAGCCCATCCATTTTAGACCTAAGTGTATCCTACAATTTGAAATTCGCTTCTTTGAGTTTTTTGATTTTGTTGTCTGCTTCAATCTCTATTTTTTCCTATTTCTTGATCTTAGCTTTCTACAAATCTAATCTCTTTTGCAGCTCATGTATGATTTCATTAGCTACCTTAAGTTCTTTTATTAATTCCAAGTATTCGACTTCTTTAGATTGTAGATTCTACACCGATTCCTAATTGTTTCCAACAAAATCACGAATAGAATATTTTTAAAACCTTTTTTGAAGCTTCTTTGATTGAAAATTACTTTATGTTTCTGCTGCAAGACTTAGAGTTGATTGCGGACTTCTAAGTATGCAACTCGGAAGTGTTTCTCTGATTGTACAACCTCGTTTGCTCGATTTTAGAGAGTACTCATCTGCGATCTCAGCGAAATGTTCTGGTTGCTCTCGAATTAAACTTAGATCCTTAATTGATGATTCTGATCAGAAATTGCCTTGATACCTGATAATTTTGCAGTACCCTCTTTTTATTTATTCCAGAAAACAAATAAATTTTCATGCAAAACTGGTAAAATAATTGTAAAAAAAAAGGATTTTTCCTAAATAATTAGCAAACCCAAATTATCATCTCTTTTATTATTCCATTTTCCTGTAGTTACCCATGTTGTAAATGACACTAGGAGCTAGCGATGTAATCACAGGACCGTTAGAGCAGTTACTTATACTTGAAATACTTTGATTTAACCCATTTTTATTATTAGTTTCAGTGTTAAAACTCTGCTGCTATTACTATTACTGGATTTGCATCTACTAAACTTACTAATTTTCCAGAGTTAGAGTTACAATCTTTTGTTTAAGTTCTTCAATTTCCTTATCACTATTTTTCACCTACATCAGCAAACAAAAAAATCAAAATGGGTGGTTAAGAAGAATAAATCAAAAAAGATTTTAACAGCAAACTACTAAACATGACCTATCCATATTTTTGTTACTTTTTCATGTATCGATTGCAGAAGTTTATTTCGATCTTCTATTTCTTGCAGCTGATAATTATTTGTATCATTTAATATCCCAATTTCTTCTTGCATTTTAATCCTATCTGCTTCTTAAGTTGCAATCTTGTCCTCTTTCGTTTCCATATGCTGCTGAAGTCTAATAAATTAATCTACTTTTTCATTAAATTCCAATTCGATTCTCTTGATTTCTTCATTTTTTTCTTTGAGAATACCATCAAACTGCTGTTTATGTACTTCTTCGTTGATTTCAAATTAATTTATCCTTGATTTCAAAGCACTTACATTATCAATTTACATAACTAGCTCTTATTGCAGAAGTGTATTTTTGCTTTTGAACGCATTGAGTTGATTGTCTAATTCACATTTCTGCTGTGCTGACGAGTTTACCAATGAATTTAATTGTCTCTGTAGTTTCTCTAATTCTGTGTTGTGATTTGCTATCATGCCATCTCTATTTTATAACTACTATTGAGTGTCTATCGCAAGCTATTTTGAAGCTGTAAGTTTCGTTTCCAGTTCTAATGCTTTACGATTCAATTATTCGATGCTCAATTGATATTAATCAGTAGCTTAGTTTTTCTAGTCATCGATTTAATTGAATTATGTTAAAAGCTCCTCAATTTCCACTTGATGCACTTAGATGTCTTTAGCTTTAGATTCTTTTAATTTGATGATATCATGCTTCAATTCCAAGACTTTCAATCTCTCCTACTCTAATCCTCTATTCATTGCTAACTCTCGCTATTCACCACTAATTTCAAATCCAAAAAAAAACCAAAAATAATTCCCATTTTTATTCATAATTCTTTTGGCTTCCTTTGACTTGAAAAATAGTCTTACCTTGCTAGTTTACTGTTGAGACTCTAAAGTGCATCATTGTGTTCCATTTTAAGCCTATGAATCGATTCTTCTAGACTGGATACTCTCTCACTTGTGTCCATCTTTTGAGAAGCAATTTTCTCAAGTCTCTCCCTGATTGCTTTTCGATCTTCAATTGTCTTATAAAGTACCTCACTTATATCGCTAAACTACTAAATATTCTTAGTAAACTCCTACGCAGATACCCCTTGCATATTCTAGATTAAATTCTAAGTAGATAAACATTACTCTTCTTGTTCTAGACATTCTAATTTAGCTCGTAATACCACATTTTCCTCATAGACATTCATAATATTAGGTGTTTCACCCATTAGTTTCAATAATTCTTCATATTATTCGTTCATTAACTCTGAGTTCACATTCATTACTGTCTTCAGCCTTCCCAAATAACAAATGTTTTATCAATTTTATGGTTATGTTCATTGTCAAAATCTTAAAAAATCAATTCGTACATATCTTAATCAACTTTAGAATAAATAAGTTTATTCAGATTTGTGATCCTTTATTAGAACAATCTCATGATATTCTTGTGGTAATTCTCACAGGATTCTTGTGTGCTCACTCCTTATTAGTAACTGCTAATGTATTCGTCTTTCTTTTCGAGTTAGGGTATGATTGTGAAATGTATTTCATTTTTTATTTATTCAATAGATTTTTGAAGTGATTCCTCAGTTTCTAAACTAATCCTATTACTATCCATTAAACTCTAAAACTCTTAAGCAGATAGCAGACTACTTACACTGTTACTACTATTATGTTTATCTTTCTGCTTCTCATTTAAATCCCGAAATAGATCTTCATCTTCAATGATGGAATCTTCAAATAATTTCTCTTCGATTTCCATATCACTAATAGTATTGTTCATCTTCCCATTCTTTATCTAATCCTCGTAGCTATCCATGAGACTCCTTTGCTATAATAACTCTTCTTTCAAACGCTTTATTTCTTTCTTTAAACTCTCTACATTTCCTTAAGCTTCTTCGTTGATTTATGCTTTGTTCTTTATCATTTTAGCTCGCTAAGCGAACTGAAGTGTCGAAAGTGTTTCTTAGAAACTTGTTGAAGCTGCACTAACAGCGGCAATCATGTATGTCCTGCTGTTTCCTCCAAGAGAATCTTTCAGCAGGAAAGTTAATTTAGAATCTCGATATGCAATGTGCCGGCTTTTTCCTTAAGCTTAAACAAGGGAATTAATCACAAGACCTAGAGTTGTGAGGGATTTATTGATATTGGAAGCTTCCTTAAGCCTTTCTCCAGCAGTTGCTGTTTGTTTTTATCTCTCTGAACCAGCCAAATCCACAAAATGCAATTTAGATACCTAGTCATAAAAAAAATAATGAAAAAACAAAAATAAACTGTAACTGATGATCATTCTCGGTTATTTAAAATACCAATATTGGCAACCCATTTTCAATTCAAGGCCACTTCAAATATTGAAATTATTTCATAAAACAATCAATTGAAGCTAAAAATAGTTGTCCTCTCCCCTCTACTAAATACCAATAATTCTTTCTCGGCATTTTTAAAATATCTTTCTACAACTCTAATATTCTTTATCTATTTGTTTTATTTTTTCAAATTTCAAATTTAACAGCTCTAGCTCTACATAACTCAGTTTTATTCTGTTTACCTTAAGATTTGTCATACCGTCTTTGAAATTCTTGGACTCAATTGTCATTGAAAACACCGAATGAGACCTTGAACTTTCGAAATTCATATTAGTCGAACCAACATGTCTGTTACGCATGCCTCTTAGAAGTAGCTAAATTGTTTCATCAGAACCTCTAACTATTTCTTCAGTTAAACCCTCAATGTACACTCCTTTTCCAATATCTTCTCTGACCATCAGATTGCTTTGAGTATTTGATAACTACAATAACAAATCAAAGTCAATAAAAAGGAATTTAAATTGTAATTTTCATCTGAAAATAGTTAAAAAGAAGAAGAAATGTGATGTTTAATAATAATTTCAATAGAAAATAAAGAATAATTTATTGATTCTTGATAAATTTCGAAATATTTCATCATACCAGATCGATGATTTGTTCATTGTAAATTTCAAGGTAACTGCATTTAATCAGATAATCGATCGCTAGCTCTGGTCCCATCTTATTTGTAAGTGAAAACAGATGATCAAACACTCTCGGTTATACACCTCGTTCTTTAGATTCCCTGTCTTCTTCCAGCCCTCGTCCTTGCATCGTAAAAGTTTTACCAGCACCAGTTTATCCATAGGCGAAAATGCAAGCATTGTATCCTACAAAATACAGTCGATTAGTTTCTCAGAAAAATACGAACAACCAGCAAATATATTTGTAATTCAACTAATTCATTTTTGATCAAAAATAATCTCAAAAAAGAGTTTTCTGAACTAAGAGTATTCAATAATTAAACCCTTTCTTAACTAACAAATTAGGCTGTCCTTTAAAAGAAAAGAAAAAAGATGAATAGTCAATATTGTTTTATACCTTCTAAGGCTGACATCATCAATGGTTTGGCAGCAATTTGGAAGATATCTTCTTGAGTGATTTTATCTCCTCCAACAAAATCAAACTTAAACGTCTTTGGCTCTGGTTTGGCGTCTATCGTGATGATATTAGGCTTATCTTCATCTAAGATCACACATGATTTTGCTCCTTCATTCTTCTCTCTATCATTCAGAGGACGCACTCTTACCATAACTTGGATGTTATCAGTCTATTTATCCATTCTTTTTTGTTGTTCCTTCTAAGCTAATACGTCTTATCTATTAATCCAATATCAATTTCGAGTTCCTTGTAAAAATAACAGTATTTTTTAGGACTGAATATCTTTCCAGGATATTTCTTTGATTTTTGTTAATGGAAATATTTTCAAAGCCTTTAAAACTAAGGGAGGTAAATCAATGGTTCCTTTTTGTGGTTTAATAGTAGAAGGAAAAGATGATTTTCTATTGATTTATGGATTTCTGATTGTTTTTATCACAATTTAGATTATTTTGCGCTTCCCTTTAAAGAAATCAAATAGCATGCACAAACTAGAGGGATAATAGATTTGGGTAAAATAAAATATAAATGGAACAATCTGAAGATTTGGAGTTTTATAACATAACAAGTATGAACTTATCATAATAAATAAGCAAGGTTTACAAATGTTCAAATATGGCTACTACTGTATGCAAATTGAAGGATGATTCATTCTCGCTTGGTGACATTTTGTGTGAATAAAATGCAAAGGAATAATTATTTTCTTGTCTATTGAGTGAAAGGTTTCGAAAAACAGAGAAAATTTAGTTGCTTTTTCCCGAAGGTATTGATGCATTCTTATTAAAATTGGCGCCTTGGGTTAATAAAAATTTTGCGCCAAATATTAACTAAGATTTCATTAGAACATACTCTATTTGACATTCGTTGAAAAAAAGAGAGAAAGACAAAAAATGCATGAAAAACTCTAAAATGTCCATTTAAAATGCATTAATAGTTGATCTCATTGAATCAAAACGCGTACGTACATATTATCTCAGCTATGTTGCAGTTAATTTAGTTGGTTCTTTTGAAAAAATCATTGATCATTTGTTGGTTTCTAACAAAAAGAGATAAGTTTCGGATGAAAAACAATACTAATTTTACACAAGAAAACAAACTAACAAGCGCTTACTTGAATGAGAAGATGCTAAAGATTGAACTAAACGAGAAATATTCTTAGGTATAAAACTTGATTTTACGTTGGATACAAAAAGCAAATAGCATTGTTTGTTTTATTATTTAAGTTGATTTAGTGCTATTTTATTTAGTTTGAAAATGTTAGAAACTTCAAAGATCTATTAGGAAGCACTCGATGCTTATTAACTTGATTTCAACTAAAGAAAATAAAGTAATGTCGAATAAAAGATGTTGCAATGAATAGTTATTATTCAATCTCTTTAAAAAGTTAAACTTGAATCATTGTGTTTATCGTGTATTGATGATTAATTTTCTTTTGGATTATCCTAACAAGCTTACTGCAAATACTATTATTCAAAGCAAATAACTACCACTTTTAAGAAAAAAAGAGCCAAAGATCATTAGATAGAGTACTAAATCACCTTTTTCATAAATATTCAATCTAGGGGGTGTTTTCTACATTTCCAAGTCCATTTAAAAGTTCTTAAAACAAAGAGATAATCTCATTGAATTTTAATACTCCAAACAATTTTTATTGATAAGATAAACTATTTCTTCATTTCCACTCTCTATCTTCTAAGTCCACTTTCATTTATTGTTACCTTCCTTTAATTTTTGTTTTTAAAAAAGCCAAATCAATTTAAATCCTAAATCAAATCGTTCCTTGGCTGCATCCAATCTTAAATGCTTGAGAACTCCTCCGAATCCTCCTTAAAAATAACTTTTACAACACCACTAACATGCAATTATTTTCTTATTTTCTTCAGAATTATGCAAACCCTAGTTCTGTGAGTCGCTTGAAAGCAGATTTGAATACATTCTTGAAATAAACATTGTCATCCTTAAACTTCAGAGAATACTCCCTTAGAACCGGATCATCTCTAAGAACTAAATCAGCTGGCAGCATCATTTGGTTATCTTCAGGATTCACAAACTAATTCTTGTTACCAATTTTTTTGGGAACCCACTCTTCTTCGAAAAGTTCATTGAAGAATAAATTTGATAACGTTGTAGGTTATTCAGTCCATACCCCATCGTATCCAGTGCTTTCAATGTGGCATTTCCCAAGAGTATGCCCACCACCAATCAACGCGACCATCTCTTCGTCGTTAAACCCAAGCCTTGAAAAGACTACTTTCATGTTGTTGCAGGTGTTTGCACTAGGATCAGGTAATCTACCGTTAGGAGGGCATTGAAGCTCTGAAGTTGCATCTTTTCGACCAGGAATGAACTCTATTCGATCTAAGCCCATATCTTCTAAAGCAACGTAGCTA
>Ga0302271_10000341_pt1 | contig 44590 bp, 23 predicted proteins | sample III_Bog_N1_1_FD_198767 | JGI IMG/M metagenome (GOLD analysis project Ga0302271, IMG submission 198767) | Peat permafrost microbial communities from Stordalen Mire near Abisko, Sweden - III_Bog_N1_1 | ecosystem: Environmental > Terrestrial > Soil > Wetlands > Peat | place: Sweden: Abisko...
TAAGTCTTTTTATTGGGAAGATATATTTTGTTTATTTGCTTATTTTAAAAAAAACAGAGGGGTGATTTTTTTGAACAATTCCAACGATATAAGTCCCTTTTTCCAAATTTGAAACATCTAGTTTATTGTCAAATGAGTCTTTTACAGTTAAATATCTTACAATTCGTCCAGCAACATCATAGATATTTACAATTTTCAAACCCTCATGCAGATTAGAAATGCAGATATAATCATTAAATGGATTCGGATATACCTGTACAGGATTCATCTGTGAATTATTTATAATTCCGGTGGTCGGTTCCGCCATATCAACATTAGGAGTAAAATATGGGTAAGGCCATTCAACCCAAGCGTCAGTTCTGAAAGGATAGGCAGCAAAACCCTCTTTATTTATCAGATTAGTCATAGCTGCATCAGTAAAAGCAAACCGTACAGCAACAGGATTTATGACATAAGTGGAAGAAACAACAACTGTATTCCCATCAATCACTGCCCAAGCCGGATAAAACAGTTTATCACTGCCGGCAATTCTGAAACTTGTAATGTATTTGCCATCTTTCGATTGTAAACCACTTCCTAAAGATTCAGGCTTATAATTAATTCGAATCTTATTACCCTCAACAAAAAACGATTGGTAAACAGGTCCGGTAGATTGCATTATCTGAGAATAATCTTTTGCCAATGCTAAAGAGGCCAAGCGAATTCCAACATCCTTTTTGTTTGTAGGGTGAATATTGTATCGTTCGTCCGCATTTATCAACAAATCACAAGTAGGTACAATTTCTGTTTTCGATTCGATTTGAATGCCGCTCTGAGCCTCATGAAAATAAGCACGGTGAGCTTCCAAATCTTTAGTTACACCTGTTGACAAGTATGGTGCAATTTGTACGGCATAAAATGAGAAGTCACGTCCCCAATCGACCCGCCAATCCTTCAACATAGCCTGATTGGCTTTTGTATAATTTACACCATCTCCCGGGTTAGCTTCACCCTGATACCAAAGAACCCCCTTTATGGCAAATGGAATAACCGGTGCAATCATGGCATTATAGATAAGCGATGGTTTTGAATAGACATTTGCTGTCGAATAATCTTTATCAATATATTTGGTTTTCAACGTTGCATCGGATCGCAAGACCGAATCTTTGATCCATGCCTGAATTGAAGTGCCGTAATAAGAATCATTAATCATACCAACAGGTACATTGAGGGCTTTATTGTTGAATATTTCGCGTGCAAAATAATAACCTACCGCAGTAAAAGTAGCTGCAGTGGAAGGAGTACAACTTGCCCAAGAGCCACTGCAGTTACTTGCAGGTGTGGCTGCATCGGCCATTGTTACAGTAAACAGACGGATACTTGGATAGTTGGCAGCAGCCACTTCATTAGCAGCATCAACCACCATTAAACCACTGTTCAGAGGAAACCACATGTTGGATTGACCGGAACAAAGCCAAACTTCCCCTACTAATATATTACTGATGGTGATGATATTAGCTGGACCTGAAATTGTAATTGTGTAAACAGGAGCCTGCCCTGCGAATGCAATCGGTGTTTGAATGCTGGTCATCCATTTTCCTTTTGATGAAGCCACTGCCGATAAAGTCTGTCCCCAACTGGTGGTAATTTGAACGATTGTACCTTCTATAGCCCAACCCCAAACCGGAACTTGCGTATTCTGTTGAAGAACCATATTATTACTGATGATATTAGGAATTGTAATTACCTGTGCTTTTATTTGTTGTCCAACAAATATCAAACAAAATACAAATAATAATCTGTATTTTTTTATAGATAGTTTCATCTAATGATAATTAAAAGTCTGAATGTTTTTCAACGAAAAAAACATTAATATAAAATTAAATTTTTCCTACTAGTTAGTGACTTATTGTTTAAAAACTTTGACATTCTGAGTAGACATATCCATTTTTAAAATTCTTATGACATATTGTCCTTCCGCCAGCTCTGAAACATTCAAATTGGTGCTTGACAGATTATCTCCGGTTTGTGATTTCACTTTACGTCCCAGGATGTCAAAAATATCAATTTTTTTAATCCCTGCATTAATCCCTGAAATAGTAACATTATCCCTGAAAGGGTTCGGAAAGACACTTGCCGTTTCTGATTGCACATGCCTGACATCAGTTGGTTCCGGCATATCAACGTAAAGGAGGTAAGGATTTGGCCATTCAGCCCACGAATCCGTTCTAAAGGGGAAAGCGGCAACGCCTTCAACGTTCATTAGGTTTGTTATGGCACCATCCGAAAAAGCATAGCGAACTGCTACCGGCAAGCTCACATAAGTAGAAGTCACTACAACTGTATTACCATCAATTACTGCCAGGGCTGGATAAAACAATTTGTCGGCACCTGCAATTCTAAAGCTTGTTACATTCTTACCGTCTTTGGTTTTTAACCCACCACCTATCGATTCCGGCTTATATGTAATTCTTACTTTGTTGCCATCAACCCTAAAAGATTGGTAAATAGGTCCAAGATATTGTACGGGCTGATTATAATCTTTAGCCAATGCCCACAATGCAAGACGGATTCCAATATCTTTTTTATTCCGGGGATGTATCTGGTAACGTTCCGCCTCATTGAGCAATAAATCGCTGTTCACTACGATTCCCATTTTAGGATCACTCATGATATTGCTTTGGGCTTCATGAAAAAAAGCGCGGTGAACATCTAGGTCCTTTGTTACACCGGTATTGAGATATGAAGTAAGTTGAACGGCATAAAAAGACAAATCCCTGCCCCAACTGGATCGCCAATCCTTAACCAATGCCAGATTGGCTTTAGTATAAAGTGCACCATCACTTACATTTGTCTCACCCTGGTACCAAATAGCTCCTTTTATGGCAAAAGGTATAATTGGTGCAATCATGGCATTGTACACAAGCGAAGGCTTAACATTATTAGGGGCAACTGCGTAGTCTTTATCAATATATTTCTTCTTTAAATCTGCATCCGCTTGAAGTACTGAATCCTTTATCCATGTTTGAATACTGGAACCCCAATAGGATCCATTAATCAAACCAATCGGAACATTAACAGCTTTATTGTTGAAAATCTCTCTCCCAAAATAATAAGCTGCAGCCGAAAAAGAACTAACGGTAGTTGGAGTACAACTTGACCAGGAACCTCCACAATTTGTTGCGGGCGTTGCTGCATCGGCCAGTGGTATAGTGTACAGCCGGATATTTGGAAAATTAGCTGCTGCTATTTCAGTTGCATAATTTACCACACCAAGCATACTGGTCCCGTTTGAATTCATGGGAAACCACATATTTGATTGACCGGAACACAACCAGACTTCACCGATCAGTATATTCGTGAAAGCAATTGTGTTGACAGGGCCTGTAATGGTCAGCGTATAAGTTGGTGCCTGACCCGAAATTGCAATCGGTGTTTGAATCCTGGTCATCCATTTTCCGGTTGCAGAAGAAATTGCTGTTTGAGTTTGTCCCCAACTGGTAGTGACAGTGACACTTGTTCCAGCAGCAGCCCAACCCCAGACAGGAACTTGTGTGTTTTGTTGAAGCACCATGTTGTTTCCGATGATATTGGGCATTGTGATACTTTGACCGTTGCCTTTAGAGACAAAGCAAATTAGGACTAAAAAAAGGACTAAAATTCTATTTAACCGGGAAAAGGAAATGTGATTCATACGAATAATGTTTTTCAAAAATTGAAAGAAAAGAATACTATTTAATTAAAATGCAAATATAACGGCATGATAAGGTATTACTATTGCTCGATTTCTCATTCTTTTTGCTCAAATGCATAAATTACAGGTATAATATAGTATTTGTTATAGATATATTCCTGTACTCCTTTTTTATAAAAACAAAAAAGATTTTTGTCAAATTCAATTATCCCTAATTTATTCAAGAAATTATAATTAAGTATGAACAATTAGATGTCATCTTTTAAAATGATCCGTTCGCTCTTTTAGATACTCAAAAACAACTCATTCCAGCCGTAAGATTATCATGTGGAAATTTCATTCTAACTTCGCAGATTGAAGAAAAACGGAATGAATTTCCATTACTTTTTCATAATCGAATCTCCCGGAATTCATGCTTCATTTGTTCGGGGCAAAGAGAGGGCAAAGAGAGTAAAGATAGGTAGACCTCTCTTTGCACTCACTTTACCCTCTCTCAATCCTTTTTGAAATGTCTCTTTAAAGCTAATGAACGGTGTTGAAGTTCAGAGTCTGTTCCTGTGGGATGAATTGCAAAATTTGTAGAATTTTATTGCTTAACAGTCTTTATATCAATAGAGGTCATATCATTTCTCATGATTCTTAGCATATAAACACCTTTGGCTAAGTCTGATACATCTAAAGTCATTTCCATACTCTCAGCTCCCATTTGAGTTTTTATTTTTCGTCCCAGAATATCAAACAGGTCTACATGATGGATGTTCTGATTAAATCCTGAGATATTAATACAATTTGAAAATGGATTTGGGAAAATCTTAGTCATTTCAGAATTATTCTTTTCAACCACTGTTATTGTATTTGGATCAGGCGAATCAATAAACGCCTTATAAGGCCACAAAGGCCAAGAATCGGTTTTAAACTGTAGTGCAGGAATTCCTTCTTGGTTCATCAAGTTTGTGATTGCACCATCTGAGAATGCATAACGTATTGCAATAGGAGAGATTACAAGGCTTGAAGTTAAAACAACGGTATTCCCTTCGATGGTGGATAATGCCGGATAAAACTTTTGATCAGCACCTGCAATCCTAAAATTTGTTGGTCTTAGCCCATCTTTAGTAGTTAATCCGCTTCCTAATGATTCCGGCTTAAAAGCAATTCTTATTTTATTACCTTCAACAGTGTATGATTGGAAAACAGGTCCAAGATATTGAATTGGCTGAGCATAATCTCTTGCCAAAGCCCACATAGAAAGACGTACACCCACAGCCTTTTTATCGGTTGGGTGAATGTTATACCGTTCGTCAGGATTGATGAGTAAGTCACTGGTTGAAACAATTCCCATTTCAGGGTCGGACATAATATCTGATTGAGCAACACGAAAAAAGCCCTGCATAGTTCCTAAATCAGTTGTTGAAGGGTTTGTATAAAAATGTGGAGCTATTTGGACTGCATAAAAAGATAAATTATGTCCCCAACTGGCACGCCAGTCTTTAACCATTTCAAGATTCGCTTTAGTATAAGTTGGCCCATCATCTGAAGTATTCGATTCGCCTTGGTACCAAAGAATTCCTTTCATAGCAAAAGGAATTAGTGGTGCAATCATTGCATTATACAATAAGGAAGGTTTTTTGTATACAATGGTATTCGCGTTAAGATCAATATATTTTGATTTTAGGTCTGCATTAGCCTGAAGTACCGAGTCTTTGACCCACGCTTGAATACCTGATCCGGGATATGCGTTACTTATCATTCCAATAGGAACATTCAAAGCCTTATTGTTATAAAGTTCACGACCAAAAAAATAACCTATCGCAGAGAACGGAGTTGCAGTTGTAGGAGTACAACTTGCCCACGAACCACCACAATTGACAGCAGGTGCAACTGCATCAGACTGAGGAACAATAAAAAGTCGAATATTCGGATATTTTGCTGCTGCTACTTCATTGGCATAATCAACCACCTTATAATCGCCCATATTCAACGGGAACCACATATTAGACTGACCGGAGCACAACCAAACCTCACCCACAAGTATGTTGGTAAAAGTAATTGTATTCATTGGTCCTTTTATGGACAGCGTATAGACTGGCGCCTGACCCGGCACTGCAATAGGTGTCTGAATCTTAGTCATCCATTTACCGTTAGTTCCCGTAATTACGGTTACGGGTTGTCCCCAACTTGCTGTAACTAGGACACTTGTTCCGGCAGTAGCCCAACCCCAAAGAGGGACCTGAGTGTTTTGCTGAAGCACCATATTACTTCCAAATATATTGGGCATGGTAACAGTTTGCGCATTGCCGTCAAAAATAAAACAAAATAAAAATAACAGGGATATTGTAAATGCCCTTAATTTGGAATAAGTAATGTTATTCATAATTTTTTTTATAATAATTGGATTGACACATTCAAATAAATTTTTGCTGTTAGACAAACAGATTATTATACATCCACGATAAGTTATAGTGAACAAATATAATAAAACCTGATGCTTACCCTTATAAACATCTCTTTGTCATTTTAAAGAAATGACGCACCTCACAACATGCAGGTAGTACATATTGAAGGTGATAATTATTGAGCAATAGAAACAGGTAAATTTTATGATTTTATGATTTTCTTAGTAATTGACAGTAAATTATTTGTATATTTCAAGAGATACAACCCTTTAGACAAATGGCCAATATAGAGCCGGGTGTTTTCAGCTTCTATCTGTTTCACTATCATTTCGATACCATTCATGTCAAATATTGACAAATTACCTTTACAGTAGTATTGTGGTATATCAATTGATATAAAATCTGTGGTGGGATTTGGAGTGAGTTGTATTGTAAAATCGAGGGGAGCAAATACATTCTCAGTTTTAGTTGACACATCCTTATAAACCCGAACGTAATCAACAGACATGGTATCAGGAAATATTGTAGAAGAATTAGGATTTCCGGGCCAACTGCCACCTATTGCCAGATTTAAAATCAAATAAAAAGGTTTGTGAAACTCACCTGTACTATTTATACTATCTTTAATATTTCCTTCCCAGTATTTATTCCCATCAAGAAACCACTTAATCGAATTTACAGTCCATTCAATTGAATAAACATGGAATTGATTTACGCTACAAACGACTGTCCCTCCATATTTAGAATGACCATTTTTATCCCAATGCATTGTACCATGATTCTTGCCTTCACTATTTATTTGTTCCATAATATCAACTTCTCCACATGCAGGCCAACCAACCTGAGACATATTTTTTCCCAGCATCCAAAAGGCTGGCCAAATACCTTGTCCAGTTGGAGTTTTAATACGTGCTTCTATTTTCCCATATGTAAAGTAAAACTTTCCTTCAGTCGTTATGCGTGCAGAAGTGTAGCTGGAATCCAGATAAGACTCCTTTTTAGCAATAATAAGCAAATTTCCATACTCAACCTTACTATTTTCAAGACGCTTAAAAGTATAGTATTGTAATTCCTGGTTAGCGTTACCCCTTAGCTCATTTCCCCATTTGGTATTATCAGGCAAACCTGCATAATTGAATTCATCCGACCAAACCATATTCCATGATTGTCCAAAAACTTGAGTCAGAACAGATAATAGTAAAATTAATATTGTAACTTTTTTCATTGACTAATTATTAAAATTAAGTTTAGCTAAATGTGAATAAGTACGATATATATATATTTATTGTTTAATTGCGTTGAATGTCATTGATGTCTCGTCTTCATTAACAATACGCAATATGTAAGCACCAGCTGCGAAGTTCGAAACATCGATAGTTCCTTTTGAAATATTATCTTCAAATTGAGATTTCACTTTTCTTCCCATGACATCAAAAATTTCAATTTTTTTAATAGTTTTGTTTATACCGACGATATTCAGGCAATCGTGAAAAGGATTAGGAAATATTCTTGTAGGTTCCAGTTGCATATTTTCTACATCAGTAGGCTCTGGCAATTCACTGTATGGAATGTTTGGCCACCATTGATCCCATGTATCAGTTCTGAATTGCATGGCAGCGAATCCTTCATTATTAATTAAATTAATCATGGACGCATCCGCATATGCATAGCGCACTGAACTTGGTGAGCTGACGTAGGGCGACGATACTACAACAGTGTTACCCTCTATAGTTGCTAATGCCGGATAATAAAACAGTTTGTCAGCTCCTGCAATTCTAAAATATCTGATTTGTGTACTACCATCCTTTGTTTTCAAACCACCACCCAAAGACTCGGGTTTAAATGATATTCGGACTTTAGAACCATCAATTGTATAGGACTGGTAGACAGGACCCAGGTATTGAACCGGTTGTGCATAATCTTTTGCCAACGCCCATAAGGCAAGACGGATTCCTACATCTTTTTTGTTGCGGGGATGGACATCCCAACGTTCGGCTGCATTTAATAACAAATCTCCCGTAACAGCTATTCCAGTCTTAGGAAGAGTCATTATATTACTCTGTGCTTCTCGAAAAAACCCTTGTATAGTGCTTAGTTCATTGGTAGCATTCGAATAAAACCGAGGGGCAATTTGGACTGCATAAAAAGAGAACTCTGTACCCCAGCTGGCACGCCAATCCTTAATCAATGCAATATTTGCCTTGGTATAAATCTTGCCATCATCGCCCGAGTTTGATTCGCCCTGATACCAAATAACCCCTTTAATAGCAAAAGGGATAATCGGTGCTAACATAGCATTGTATAACAGAGATGGTTTTGCAAATACAGTGGCAGTAGTGTAATTGGCATCGATATACTTGGTTTTTAATGCAGCGTCAGCCCTTAGAACTGAGTCTTTCATCCAGGCCTGAATAAATGCGCCCGGATATGAATCATGAATTAGCCCAATAGGAACATTGACAGCTTTGTTATTGTAGATTTCCCTGCCAAAATAATAGCCTACTGCCGAAAAATAAGACGCAGTTGATGGCGTACAGCTCATCCAGGAGCCTCCACAATTGGCTGCAGGAACTGTTGCATCTGATGTTGGTACCGTAAAAAACCGAATGTTTGGGTAATTGGCAGCGGCGATTTCAGTTTCATAATCTACCACGCCAAGCATATTACCACTACTTGGTTTCAATGGAAACCACATGTTTGACTGACCGGAACATAACCAAACCTCCCCAATCAGTATATTCGTAAATGAAATTGTGTTGACCGGTCCTGTAATAGTCAGCGTGTAGGTTGGTGCTTGACCTGGAACTGCAACTGGTGTTTGAATCCTGGTCAACCATTTACCCGAAGTATTAGTTGTTGTGGTTACAGATTGGCCCCAACTGGCATTAATAGAAACGCTTGTACCCACAGAAGCCCAACCCCAGAGCGAAACCGCTGTGTTTTGCTGAAGGACCATATGACTTCCAATTATATTGGGCATCGTAATTGTCTGACTGTATTCATATTGAATTGCACAATGCAAAAATAAAAAAACAAAGAAAAGTTTACGTAATTGATTAGATAACATGTTGTGTGATTTTTATGATTTAATATTTTGTGTCTTTTTGAAAAATAATTTATGGCAAATCAATATAGGGTATTGTTGGCCATTGATTCCACGTATCGGTTCTGAATTGATAAGCAGGAAGACCTTCTTTATTTATCAGGTTCGTAATAGCACCATCGGTGAATGCATAGCGAACGGAAGCAGGCGAACTCACGAAAGGTGACGACACAACAATTGTATTACCTTCAATCATAGCCTGTGCAGGATAAAAACACTTCTTATCTGAGCCTGCTATTCTAAAATTTGTAACCTGGACACCGCCATCTTTAGTTGTCAGGCCACTTCCCAAGGATTCGGGTTTAAAAGATATTCTCACTTTATCTCCTTCAATAGAATAAGACTGATACATAGGGCCAAGATATTGAACAGGTTGTGCATAATCTTTAGCCAAAGCCCACAATGCGAGACGTTTTCCAACATCTTTTTTGTTATGAGGATGTGATTTGATACGTTCCTCGTTGTTCAGTAACAGATCACTGGTGACTACGATTCCCGTTTTCGGAGATGACATTATATTTGTTTGAAATTCGCGAAAAAATCCACGGTCTACTGTTAAATCTTTTTGTGTAAGACTTTTAAATCGAGGTGTCATTTGTACGGCATAAAACGAAAAATCAATACCCCAACTGGCTCGCCAATCGTTAATCATTGCCATGTTGGCTCTCGTATAAATTTCATCATTCCCTACGTTTGATTCACCCTGATACCAAATGACACCTTTTAATGCGTAGGGCATGATGGGCACTAACATAGCATTATAGACTAATGAAGGTTTTATAAAAACTTTGGATGAGGAATAGTCAGCATCTATATATTTTAATTTGAATGAATTATCAGAACGAAGCAAGGAATCACTCATCCAGGCCTGAACAGATGTACCTCCATAAGAATTATTTATTAAACCGATGGGGACATTTAAAGCTTTGTTGTTGAATAACTCCCGACCAAAATAATAAGCAACAGCTGAAAACATCGAAACGGTGGTGGGGTTGCAGGCTGTCCACGCACCACCGCAATTGTAAACAGGTACTGTGGAATCTTTAAGAGGAACTGTGAATAAACGTATATTCGGATAATTTGCCTCCGCTATCTCGGTTGCCGAATTGACAACACCCGGTGAGCCGGCATCAAAATATCCCATAGGGAACCACATATTTGACTGACCGGAACACAACCAGACTTCACCAATCAAAATATTTGTAAATTTAATTTGATTCTCCGGGCCTGAAATTGTAAGGGTATATGCAGGTGCTTGACCCGGTTTAGCTTTTGGTGTACGAATCTTTGCCATCCATTTACCGGAAGCATTAGTTTTGGTTTTAATTGTTTTGCTCCAACCAGCCTTTATTTCTACTGTCGTTCCAGCCTTAGCCCAGCCCCAAAGAGGAACTTGTGTGTTTTGTTGAAGAACCATATTGCTTCCAATAATGTTGGGCAGGGTTACGATTTGGCAAATACTACTTTGAGATATTACTGCAACAAACAAAATTAGGAATGATATAATACGGAACCGGGAGTAAGGAATTTGGTAACGATAAAAGGATATGTTCATGCTTTCAAAAATAGCTGTTAGTGATTTTTTCGGGAAATAAGTTGTGAGCATTTATTAAGGTTCTTTTCTATTAATAGTATCTCTTCCCGACCCCTAGTGAGAGGGTACTTATGATTCCTTTGGCAAATTGTCAAAACTGTCTATTGTTTTACGGCTTTAAAATCAAGATTTGTCTTATCGTTTTTCAAAATTCGTATAATGTACACTCCATTTGTAATGTCTGAAACATCGATCTTCGTATTTGATTTGTTATTGAACAGTTCAGTTTTAACTGACCTTCCCATAATGTCGAATATCTCGATTTTTTCAATCGAATGACTAACTCCCGATATATTGATACAATCTTGAAAAGGATTAGGATAAAAGCTTATCTTCTCCTGTTGATTATTATCCACTAAAGTTGTTGGTTCAGCCATATCAAAAAATGGAATGGCAGGATACTGGGTCCAGGAGTCCAGTCGAAAAGGAAATGCACCAATACCTTCTTTGTTCACCAGATTGGTCATAGCGCCATCGGTAAAAGCATAACGAACACTTAATGGATTGGTCACATAGGGAGATGAAACCACAACTGTATTTCCTTCAATAGTGGCTATAGCACGATAAAAATATGTTTTATCAGTACCTGTAATAATAAAACTGGAAACCTGAGAACTGCCGTCTTTTGTTGTCAAACCACTCCCTAAAGATTCCGGAGTGAAGGATATTATAACTTTGTCACCCTCAATTTTTGAGGACAAGAACTTCGGACCAAGATATTGAACAGGTTGCCCATAGTCTTTTGCCAACGCCCAGTAAGCAAGCCTTTTGCCTACGCTTCTCTTATCACGGGGGTGCGAAGTTTGTCTTTCTGTTGGATCAAGTAACAAATCCTGGGTTACTATAATCCCTGTTTTTGGAAGAGTCAAAATTGAACTTTGATATTCACTAAAAAAACCATGGTTGGGTTCAATATCTTTTGTTGTTGCATATAAAAGTCGTGGGGTTAGTTCTGTGGCATAAAAGGAAAGATCTGTTCCCCAACTTGCCCGCCAATCTTTAATTAATGCAATATTTGCTTTTCCGTAATTTGCTCCATCCCAACCATTTGCTTCGCCCTGATACCAAATGGCACCTTTAATGGCAAAAGGAATAAGTGGTGCAATCATGGCATTATACATTTGAGATGGTTGTGTAGTGACAGCGGCTGTAGGAAGAATGGCATCAATATACTTAGTTTTTAACGCAGCATCTACACGAAGTACTGAATCTTTAATCCAGGTTTGAATGGCTGAACCATAATAGGAGCTATGAATTAAACCTATTGGAACATTAACAGCTGCCGTATTATATAATTCGCGTCCAAAATAATAGGCTGCTGCTGAAAACGTAGCAACGGTTGTGGGAGAGCAACTAAGCCATGAACCACCGCAATTAGCAGCAGGTGCAGCAGCTGCACCTAGAGGAACTGTATATAATCGAATATTGGGAAAATTGGCAGCGGCTATTTCATTTACATAATCAATTACTCCTTTCATATCCCCGCCATTCGAAAGCATCGGAAACCACATATTGGATTGACCTGAACACAACCAAACTTCTCCAACAAGAATATTAGTAAACGAAATTGTATTCGCCGGCCCTGTAATTGTAATTGTGTATGTTGGCGCTTGTCCGGGAACAGCAATGGGCGTCTGAATCTTTGTAAGCCATTTACCATTAACAGCAGTAGTTACAGTCACTGACTGCCCCCAACTCGCTTCTATTACAACATTTGTACCTGCTGTCGCCCAACCCCAAAGAGGTACTTGCGTGTTTTGTTGAAGCACCATATTACTTCCAATGATATTGGGCATGGTTATAGTTTGAGCACTGCTTATTTGTATAAACAGGGAGCTAAGTAACAGAAGCAAGTATTTATTGCCAAAACGGATTAAAGACATTTGATTCATGATAAATTATTATAAAGTATTTGATGTTTGAGTACATCAATTTTGAAGAATTACGTTGCAATAAAAAAAAGGGTTTAAAGAATGAAAGAGGCTTGAATTCAATATCAGCCTCTTTCATTAAATTGAAATAGAAATTCTATTTTTTAATTACTTTACCAACTAACATTTTAGCAGATGCCGAATAACAGGATACAATATAAACACCGGAACTTAAAGCTGAAACATCAATAGTCTCATCCGTTGAATTAATGTTGATAGTTTTACATTCAATACCTGATAAATTCTTAATTGAAATATGACATTGACCAACAGGTAAATTTTTAAATTTCAAAGAAGAGGTGGTAGGATTGATATATGAAACAAGATTATCAGCTTCATTAACCTGATTGAGAGCTGTTGTTGAACTTTTGATTTTAATATCATCAATTAACACGACAAGTTCATCCTGTTGAGCAACAATAGTTCCTGTCTTCTCCATTTCAAACTTAAATTGAGGAGTAGCAGTGAATGTCGATGCAATTGATGAAAAATCAAATTGAACAGTCTGCCAATCTGGGGAGCCGGGTAGGTTTGCCGTTACAATTGTATATGTATTAGTGTTGCTTGTGTTTGGGTAAATACGCATGCCAACTGTTCCAGCTATTCTTTTCAAAATCTTTGCTTCTATGATACAACTGGTAGTATTCACAGGCAAAGCATAGGAAGTTGTCATTGCACCTTTATAATGAAATCCTGCTGCAATCGCATCTGTTGCTATTGGTGCCACTATAGCTTCTCTGGTTATTTGAAGAGCTTTATTGCTTGTATTAATGCCGGTTTTATAGGGATTATTTACAACATATAATTTCGCTCCAAGGGTTGCCCAGCTAATTTTAGTATCGACTGTTGAAGTAACTGCTGCCCAACCTATCGTTCCGACAGGAGAAACATCAAAGTTCTCAAATGACTCATTTAGTAAACCCAATCCAGTTGGTGGAGGTGGGGTAACTGTTCCATCCACAATCTTTATATCATCAATATAGACTACCATTGCATCTTGTTGAGCACTGATAGTCCCCGTTTTCTCCATTTCAAAGTTTAATCCCGGTGTAGCGGTAATTGTAGATGCTATTGTAGAAAAATCGAATCGAGCCGTTTGCCAGTCTGGTGAGCCCGGTAAATTTACTGTTACAATTGTCAATTTGCTATGGTCAGCTGCATTTGGGTAAATTCGCACACCAACGGTTCCTGCTACAGTTTTTAAAATTTTCACTTCAATGAAACAATTGGTAGCAGTCAATGGCAAGGCATAGGTTGTTGTAAATGCGCCTTTGTAGTGGTTTCCTTGAGCAGCGGCATCTGTTGCTACCACTGAGGCCGGTCTGCTCAATTGAAGTACTTGAGCACTGGTATTAATACCCGTTTTATTGGGATTAGCTACAACATTTACCTGTGCACCAATAAATTCCCATTTCAGGCTGGGATCGGTTGTAGAAACAACATTCCACCCTGTGCCTGCTAAAGGGACAGAAGTAGGGAAGCCTTCGAAAGTCTCGTTAAGAGGACTTAATGCAAATGTTGATAATTGAAAGATGCTAATAAGAATAGCAAGTAAAGTAGTTTTTTTCATTTAATTTGTTTTAATTGATATTCGAATATTGTTAAAATGAGATATTTTATAAGGATAAAGAATAGCTATATTACTTCTAATCTATCAAATAACAATTATTTATTTTGTAATTGCTTTTTGAATTCAGTATTAATGAAATACATTTTTAGAAATGGGAATAATGTATATAGATATACAAATATACCCTCAAATTTGGATAATCAATCTAAAGTAAGGTTTACTATCTTTTTATAACTTTTCCAACTAACATTTTTGTGGAAGCCATATTGCATGAAACGATATAAACACCTGCACTTAATGCAGAAACATCGATATTGTCATCCGATGAATGAATATTTATATTTTTACATTCAATACCTGATAAATTCTTAATTGAAACATTACATGGACCAACAGGCAAATTTTTGAATTTTAGCAAAGAGTTAGCATGATCTATATAAGAATCAAGATTTCCAACTTCATTAACCTGATTAATTGAATTTACTAAACCAACTACCTTAATATCATCTATATAGACTACAAGTGCATCTTGTTGAGCAACAATAGTTCCGGTTTTTTCCATTTCAAAATTCATTCTCGGAGTAGCAGTAATAGTTGATGCTATAGAAGTGAAATCGAATTGAACTGTTTGCCAATCAGGAGAACCGGGTATAGTTTTTGTTACAATTGTGTATACAGTAGTATTGGCAGCATTTGGAATAACTCGAACACCTACCGTTCCGGCAATTGTTTTTAAAATTTTCACTTCAATTATACAACTGTTTGCAACCATTGGCAATGCATAAGTTGTTGTAAATGTGCCTTTGTAGTGATTACCTTGAGCAATTACATCTGTTGCAATCACTGAGGCCGGCCTGCTTAATTGAAGTACTTTATCACTGGAATTAATGCCCGTTTTATTGGGATTAGCCACCACATTAACTTGCGCACCTATAAATTCCCATTTTAGGCTGGGATTATCTGTTGAAACGACATTCCACCCTGTGCCAACTGCAGGAACAGATATAGGAAAACTTTCGAAAGTTTCGTAAAGAGGACTGAGTGCGAAAGTCGTTAATGGCAGGAGACTAATCAGAATTGATAAAAAAGTAGTTTTTTTCATTTTAGTTTTTTTAAAGTTGATAATATAAAAATTTGAATATTGAGTTTATTTGTTATTTCAAAAAGTAGTATAACTTTTCATAGTAGTCAAGTAACTCTTAAATATTTATTTTGCAATTCATTACTGATATTGTAATAAGAAATAATTGAATTAAAAAAAGATTTAAAGGCTGTAAAAGCTACAGCCTTTAATTGATTATCTAATAAAGCAAATATATGAATCGAATACGTTTACAATAATTCTGTCCATAAATAAAACCTTACTTATTTATTTTCAATCAGTTTTACATCATCAATGTAGATAACGAGAGCACTTGATTGAGATTCTGCAACTTTGGAGTTCTTTTCAAGTTGAATCATTATATATGCTTTTGGAGTAAATGGAAATTGCATTCTACCAGTAAAGTCAAATTTAACTGTTTGCCATTCAGTAGAAGCGGCTAATTCAGGTGTTACAAGTTCAACATAATTTTTGCTCTCATCAGTGAATAAGCGCATGGCAAGTCTTCCGGCAACATTTTTAAGTACTTTGAACTCGATTATACTATTATTTCCTTTTGAAAAGTCGTAGGACCCTGTAGTTGTACCTCTCCAGGTTTGTCCATTTGCATTTTCTACTGTTATTGTTGCGTTTTCAACTCTACTTAATTTTAAAACCTTGGCGCTTTTATTAATGCCCGAAACATTAGGATTTGCAACTATTTGCAGATTAATATCATCCCCACAACGATACCATTTGAAATTTGAACTGTAGGCAGCTCCGGAATTTGTATTCGAACTAATATTGAAACTTTCAAAATCCTCATTTAGAGATGGTTTTTGAGCGAATGAGGAAAGAGAGATAAAGCTTAATGCGATAATGAATAAAGAATGTTTTTTCATGATTGTAAATTTAAAATTTAATTTATTAAACAAATTAGGATTATTGATTCAGCAAATTTAGTTATAAACAACAATAATTTCATTGCTCAATTTATCATTATTTTTGCTCAAACTGTTTTTTCTGGTTGTTGAATTTTTAATTCAACAATAGACACTTCAGATATTGAAATTCATTGGCAGCAAAAGTGCCTAAAAAATATTCACTTAATTTCAATTTTGCAACATTGTTCGTTCTTGAAATTATGTTGCAGTTGATATTCTACAATCTTAAAAGGGAAAAATACTATAGCTTGATTCAGTCAAACACAACAACTGTTAGGATTAATACATCTCATAGTTAATGCATTTAATTTCTGCATCTTAGTTTATTTTTTTAAACAAAAATACAAGTTAATAGCTATCAACCAAAGAAATTAATTCGATAGAAGATGGCAACATTTTTTTATCTTTGGGAATAAAGGTTATTATCCGTTCTTTGCCTGGAATCAAATCAAAATAGTTATCACTAAAAGAACCTTCAACTCCCGGAAAATTAAGATAAAGGTCCTTCGCCAAATAATCAGTTTTAAGTGATACTACCCAGCTTAAATTCTTTTTTTCAATTTTGGTTATTATATTCGGCTTTGTAAGAGTTAGATTTTTGGGCTGCGTGAAGAAATAAGTTTTTTTTGTCACAATTTGATCTTTGACCCTTAGTGAAAGAGACAAGTATGTTCCATTCGGATTATTAGTCAACTTCGAAGTTTGTTGAGTCGAAACAGAAGTTACTCCATTTGGATTTACAATAACTGGAAGAAATTGAGTTTGTAATACTTTTCCACTGAAATCACAGGTTGAAATTTCCAATTGTGCCGAAATACGGGTTAATTTGTCAGAAACAATACTTATGGAGGTACTGTCACTTTTTGAAAACACAGAAATTATGATTGGTTCAAAAGATCGTTTTATTTCATATTGCAATGCTTTCCATCTGTGAAAATAATCACTACTCGACCAGGAGGCTACTGGCCAACAGTCGTTAATCTGCCAAACTAACGAACCCATGTTATAAGGCATTGCACGTCGATGCGATTCTATGGCAAATTTAATTCCATATGCCTGCAATACCTGCCCTACATATAGAAATTTTTCAAAATTGATCGGTTTGCGATAATACATATCCATGTATTCTTTTATGTTAGCATTACCTATACTGCTTCGTTGATGATGACGCATAACTTCAGATTCAATATCATAGTCGGATGGCAAGGCATATTTCTTGACTGTTTCGAGTTCAGGAAATGACTGAAAACCGTATTCACTCATAAATCGACCTATATTGTCGGCATATTTTTCGAAAGGATGTTTATTCCCCCACACTCCCCAATAATGTGCATCTCCGTTCGGGTTTGTATCGGTAGAATGTGTTTTGGGAATAATACTCGAAGGTGAAGACTGCCAATAGGGTGTTTGCGGTGACAAAGCATTTACTGCTTTGAATAATATTTTATTAAATATTGTGTCGTATGCTGACCAGACTTGGGTTCTTTGCTGTTCGTTATAGGCTTTCTTCCAACCCCAATCGCCTTTACCCTGATTGAAATTTTGCCAGGCGACATCAATCTCATTATTTCCACACCACAGGGCAATAGATGGATGATTTCTAAGTCTTTTCACCTGATAATCTGCTTCCTGAGTTACTGAATTTAAAAATTTATCGTTTCCGGGATACATGGCACATGCAAACATAAAATCCTGCCAGACAAGGATACCGTTCCGATCACAGAGCTGATAGAAATAGTCATCTTCGTAAATTCCGCCTCCCCAAACACGAAGCATATTCAAATTTGATTTAACAGCTGTATCTATTTCCCAATCATATACTTCGTGGGTAGCCCGATCTAAAAACATTTCGTTGGGGATATGATTTTCACCTTTTGCAAAAACAGGAATACCATTCAACTCAAAATAAAAACTATGACCAGCTTTATCTGGTTTTTGCACCAAACGCAAGGTTCTAAGTCCTATTTCTGTACCTTGTCTTTCAATCATCTGATTGGCACTTACGGTCGCTTTTATGGAATATAAAGTTGGTTTCCCTAATCCATTTGTCCACCAGCGTTTCGGTTTTTTAATCTCGAAGGGAATTTGAATTTGATTTATTCCGATTTTTAGGAAAACAGACTTTTTAATTGTTTCTTTTTCGTTTATTGAAATTTCAACATCTCCCTTCTGCGACTTTGTAGATTGAATCTCAATTTGTCCATTTAAAACGGCTAAATTGTCTGTAAGAGATTGTTGCTGAACAAAGAAATCCATAATTTTAAAACCAGTCCAGGCACGAATAAATGCCGGTCGCCAAATGCCAGAAGTTACAAAACGTGGTCCCCAATCCCAACCAAAGTGATAAGGAGCTTTGCGTATAAATGGACTGACCAGTTGTTCTTTTGTTAATCCACCATTCTCAGATTGGTCGTTAGGCGAAAAGAGTTTAAATCCGTTTTGTTTAAGTAATTCAAGTCCAATTGTAATTGGAGACCTGAAATGGATCCGCAAACTATTTTCCCCTACATGAAGAAAGGTCTTTGAATCAAGAACCCACTCCCTAAACATATTATCAGTAGATAGCACTTTCTGATTATTCAAATACACATCGGAAAATGTGTCAAGTCCTTTAAATATTAATTCTATATGTTCTTTTTTATAATACTTATCGGAAATAGTAAATGACGTTTTATATTCCCAGTCCTTTTTATCAATCCATTGCAGATTCTTTTCATTGGTGCGGTAATATGGATCTGGAATCACATTGTTTCTAAGCAAATCGCTGTGAACACAACCCGGCACAACAGCCTGCATCCATTTTTCTGTAGATACTTCGCGCATTTGCCAACCGCTTGAAAGCATAATTATATCTGTAGCATTTTGAGCACACATACATTGAAAAATAAATACGAAGAATAATGTGTACAATAGTCGATTGGGCAAAAAAGTGGTAATTTGGCCAATAAGGCTATGATTCGCATAATATTTTGATATACTCATAATCTGGTTTTTTTATATTTATGATAGGTATTTGTAAAATTGCTCTTTTACGAACTAAATCTATTGCTTTTGTGAAAAAATCCAGCTTAAAAAATCCTGTTGTGCAAAAGCTTTTGTCCAACTATTATGACCAATACCTTGAAATTCAATATATTCAACTTTTTTTGAGCCATTTAATTTCAGTTTGCTATAAGCATTACGTGAATTTTCAGCCAATACCACGTTATCGCTACCACCATGATAAATACGGACAGGCATCTTTCTGATTTTTTTTAATCTTTCCAAGTTAACTCCCCCACAAATTGGAATTGCTGCAGCAAACTTTTTAGGATATCGACAGATTAAATCAAAAGTATCCCTCCCATTGAAATTCCCAATACATATAGTCGTTTACTATCTACCGCTTCGTTTTTGTTGTAGAAATCAACTAGCTTTATAACGAGCTCCAATGATTTATCAGGTGCTTTGGTAATTAAAAAATTATACTTACCATTAATCTTATCACCTAGTTTTACCCAAAAACCGTTTGTAGAACATTGTGGAAAAAGCACAATTGCCGGATAATTAGTACGGGTTGCTTTATCGGAGAAGAGTGAAGCACCATGAATAAGTTGTTTTTCATTGTCCTTTCCTCGCTCACCTGCACCATGAAGAAAAAGCACCAAGGGATATGATTTTGATTTGTCATAGTTGTCAGGAAATAGTACCCTGTAATGTAAAGTGTCTCCTTTATAAACGAATTCTTTTTTCATGTAAAGTTCGTTCTGAGACTTTGCTATTAAACTGATAAATAAGAGACAAGCAACAAAATAAAATATTTTCTTCATAATTAGGAAGCTTTATTGTTGTATTGAAAACTTTTAATAGATTGAGTCTTTATATTCATTTTGTATATAAGAATATGAAACCTTTTCATCTCATTTTTATTTTTTGATCCAATTGTTCCCAAGGCAGTTCCCTTGTTTAGAGTAACAAACTCCAACATAAAACCCACCTTTTAAATTCGAAATATCTATAGTTGAATTAAAATTCTGATAAATAGTTTTAGCTATTTTTCCGGAGATATCCATTAATTGTATTTTGGATGTACCTTGAGGCAAATTACGTATACTAAGGGAATTTTGATCAATCACGTAAAACGAAAGCGATGTTGAAGCATCTTTTATATCCGACAAACCAGACTGTAACTGTGTAACCGATAGCGTTACATCGCCTGAATTGGGTACTGCATCATAATAAAGGAAACGAGACCCATTTTCAAGTACTGTTGTTTTATTCAAAGTAACACCATTTTGGGTAACGTTCACACCCTTCCAATCAGCAGGAACTTGCGTTCTCAATGTTAAAGGATACTTGAATATGATAGGATTAAGGTCGTGGGTAACAGAAATTGAAATCTCGGTAGAAAAGTTACTTTTTAATGTGACTACTGCGTGTTGTTTTTCACGTAAATACTTTGTTACGTCAGTAAAAGTTCCACACCATATAGAATCTAATCTGGAAGCCAGATATTCAAAATGAGGTGTAATGGTACTTTGTGGAATATTATTTGCGCCTGGATCCCCGATACCATGTGCCAAAATAATAACCCAGGACTTATTTCTTATCGCATTATCCACATAACTATTCATTGCTGCCAATGAAGCCCCTTTTGCCAACAACCCGTCGTAAGTACTTTGGAAGTTCAGGTAAAACCATTCTGATTCACTTGGATTTAAAGAGTTATAACCAAAGCTGCCATTTCGGGCTGCAAAATGATTTTGCCGAATAACCGCTTCCACAGCTGGATTGGTTAATAAATAAGGACTTCCAAATGTAATTAGTTCCTGGCCGATCAGCTTTGACTTCATCAAAGTTTGCGCCCCGTTAATCTCGTTATTCAATGAATCGATTCCACTTGCATTGGTATTCAAAGCAGTAAGTTTTAAATGATGCATAGTATGGTTTGATACGTCAAAATGACCATCAGCAAGTATATTATTCCAGATAGTCCAGGTTGAAGAACCTGTATCTGCAACCCATGCAGAAATCATAACAACCGACCCACATAAATTAAGCCTTTTAAAATCGGCATTATATGACTGACAGGAAGGAACATATCCATCATCAGTTGTGAACGTATAAACTCCGCTTTTGTTGTTCTTCAACCCACACACAGTGGTGGCACCTTCACGTAAAAGTCCTGTCACAGTACAATCAGCTTTTAAAGAACCATCTTGTGTGGTTGCACTGATAACAGCAATTCCGGCTCCAATACAGCTCACTAATCCTTCTGCATTTACGGTGGCAGCGGCAGTATTGCTTGAATTCCAAATGATTGTTTTATTGCTCGCTCCGGCTGGTAGAATGACTGCATTTAACTGCTGAGTTGTGTTCTTATAAAGGGTCACCACCGTAGGACTAACTGAAATGCTGCTTACCGCAATGGCAGTAGACTGCACGTTAACAGTTGAAGTTCCAATTTTACCTCCATCGTGACTGATAGCGGTAATAGTGGCAAATCCTGAAGCAATGGCAGTAACCAAGCCATTGGCAGTAACGGTGGCAATACTTGCATTGCTAGTACTCCAGTTTACAATTTTATTTGAAGCATTTACTGGTAATACCGTTGCTGTTAACTGAGCAGAAGCACCGGTACTTACAGCAAGGGGTGAAGGGCTAATAATCACCTCAGTAACCGGAATTCCTTGTACCAAAGTAACATCATCCACCCATACCGAAGTCCCATTTGGCACTTTCCCGAACAAAAAATTTAAAGTAGCACTATTGTATGTATAAGCAAAAGGAATTGTACTCGAAAAACTAACCGTTTGTAAAACATTTGCTTTCAATGCTATGGATTGCTCAGACATGATACTTGCACCTCCCAATGGCACAATAGAAACACCTACAGTACAATCGTTTGAGGCCTTCATTTTAAAACTCGTGGTGTATAACATATCCTTAACGCCGATGAACAGCCAACTCATCATTAAATCGGATGTGCTGTTGGTGGCAGTGCCGGTTTGTGTAATCTTAGCAGATTTCGTTCCTGAAAGTGCTGACAAATTATCAAATACAAGTGACATCTCTGCTGTTTTACCTGTCCCTGTCGCCACCAACTTAGTCCATCCATAATAAATTGAGCACGCAGCAAGTGTTAGAGCTGCAGGTGAAACCAAGTCATTGTATTTGTATGATGACGGAACGTAAACTGCATTAAGAACAGCTGCCTCAAAGTCACCGTTACAAAGGTTCGTTTCAAACGAACTCGTTTTCTCTACGATTGAAAAATCATCCAGGTACAATGAGGTGGTGGTGGCAAGTGTTCCATAATTCAGCAACAAACGATAAAACCCACAAACTGTAGTAGTTGTAAAATCAAAAGTAAAAGTTTGAACTGATGGTGTGATATTAAAAGAATTGCTTGACCCTGGCAACGTTGCATAATCACCAAAACTCCGCAGCAACGAAACTAGTAGGGAGCAATTAGCAGTGGACTTGGCCTTAAATGTAACTGTAAAGGTGGTTTGTTTAGGGAGTGAAATAGGTTGCAGACAATAAAGATTCGTAATTGCGGATGTTGTACCACTATTGGTAGGTGTGATTTTCAGTGATTTCGTACCTGAAATTGGACTTCCGGCATCAATGGTAATACTTTGTGTGGCACTGTTTTGTTGAAAGGAATTCCAATAAGTGTTAGCGACACTGTTCTGAATACCTGTGAATTCAAAATCACCATTGCTGATAAAATTTCCAGCAGAGACGTTGAATGAGATTAACGACAAAAAGAATAAGAATAATGATTTCTTCATGTGTGCTTCTAATTGATTAATAGTTAATTTAGTCAAAAAGTTATAAAAAGATATTTTGAACGAAAATATTTAAATAGCATTAATCGCTAATTTTATAGCGCTTAAGACTAAATGAATAAGGAACATCAGTTTCTAAAATTCCTCTTTTCTTATTGGGCTGATTACTCATTGTGAAATTCAACTCCCCACCTGCAATAATCTCTTTGTGAGAAATATAGCTTCTTGTAAAACTATTTCCATTCAAAGTTGCGTTATTGATATATACATTTTGGGAATTATTCTGCTGTGCTTGGATAACAAATGATTTTCCATTTGAAAAATTAATTTTTACTTGTTTAAAGAGTGGAGAACCAATAACATATTCTGGTTGGCCGGGGCAGACAGGATAAAAACCTAAAGCCGAAAAAACATACCAAGCCGATGTCTGGCCATTATCCTCATCCCCACAATAGCCTTTGGGTGTTGAATTATAGAGCTTGGTCATCACTTCTCTGAGATGAAACTGCGCCTTCCAGGGTTGTTGAGCATAATTATAAAGATATATAGCATGTTGAACAGGTTGATTACCGTGGGCATATTGACCCATATTGAGTGCCACCATTTCAGTCATTTCATGAATTACTTGCCCATATTTACCGATTAAAAAAGTTGGTGGTGAACTAAACATAGAATCCAATCGAGTTGCCATGCTTCGACGCCCTCCCATCATTTGTGCCAATCCTTCGGGATCGTGAAAAACACTCCAAGTATAATGCCATGACGATCCTTCAGTAAAAGGACCTCCCCATTCGATTGGATTAAAAGGTTCAATCCAGTTTCCATTTTTGTCTTTTGCCCGCATGAATCCCAGATTCCTATCAAATAAGTTTTTATAATTCATTGCTTTTCGAGCATATAATCCTTGAACTGTGACATCTGACATTTCCCCTGCAAAACGGGAAACACACCAATCTGCATAAGCATATTCTAAAGTCTTAGCAGAAGCTTCATTATAGTCAGGATATGGGACATAGCCCAACCTGTTATATTCTTCAAAACCATTTCGACCGACGGAATGAACAGGTCCCTGAGCATTTGTGGTTTTCAACATGGCTTCCAGGGCTTTTTTAGAATCGAAATTACGAATGCCTTTCATCCAGGCATCAGTAATCAGCGATACAGAATTATTTCCAATCATACAGCCTCTATGCCCCGGGCTCATCCATTCCGGTAAGAAGCCACTCTCTTTATATACAGAAACCAGAGATTGAATGATACGCTCGGTCACTTCCGGATATACGAGGGTGAATAAAGGATGTACCGCCCTGAAAGTATCCCAGAATCCATTATCGGTATACATATATCCAGGAGTGACTTTTCCATTATATGGACTGTAATGGATTGGTTTATTCAGTATATCAAATTCGTAAAACATTCGGGGAAATAGCAACGTTCGGTAAAGGCAAGAATAAAATACGCGCTTATTCTCAGTATTCGCATCTTTTATTTCAATTCGACCTAAAGCTTCATTCCAGGCTTGCTTAGATTGTTCGCAGGTCTGGTCAAAACTATTATTGCCTAATTCTCTCGAAAAATTTAATGCTGCCTGATCCAGTGATATAAATGATGATGCTGTTTTTACCAGTAAGGTAGCTCCTTTTGGCACATCAAATTGTAAATATCCAATGACATGATTGCCATCTCCCCACGTAGCACTTTCCTTTCCATCGATATTAACTCCTGAAAGCTTTACAGGATAGTTAAACTCTATGATAAAATAATTCGCGAAATTAGCAGGAACACCTCCATTATTATTTTTTGCATATCCGGTTAAACGTCGCCCAGTAGGATCCAATCGCAACATAGAACCTTGGTGATATGCATCTATTATCAGATACTTAACGCCACTATCGGGATACTTAATCCTTAACATGGCTGCACGTTCTGTCGGGGTGATCTCAGTTGTGACACCATTATCCATTTTTACACGATAATAGTAGGGAGTTGACACTTCATTCGAATGAGTAAATCCAACCTTTCGATCCTTATCAAAAATTTTCAATTCATTCACCAAAGGCATAATTGAAAAGGTTCCATAATCATTTATCCAGGGACTTGGCTGATGAGTTTGCCTAAAACCTCTGATAATTGAATCTGAATAAACATACATCCAACCACTCTTGTTTTCACCCGTCTGAGGACTCCAGAAATTCATTCCCCATGGACGGGCTATTGCCGGATAAGTATTGCCATGCGAGAAATTATAAGAGGAATATGTTCCTATGAGTGGATTTACATATTGAACAGGATTTGTGGCATAGCTGCTCAATACTTGTATAAACAGGAAAAGTGCCAGTATTTTTCTCATTTTAAAGGTGATTTTTAAACTCTATTGGAATTTTATAATGCATAATTCATTCCCAAAATAAAAATTTCATTGAAACATTAAATACAACTCTTTTTAACACAAAACTTAATGTTTATTTGAATATGGCTTCTTTCTTACCTGATATCGTTAATCTTCCAGTTTGCCGAATTCAAAAACCAGTTAATATCTTCTTCTTTGAGCTTTTGCTCCTTAAGCATTTCAGGTAATCGAATATAGTTTTTTTTGAATTGGTTAATTAATTCGTTAAATCTCTCAGGATAATAGGTTAATGAAATACTTGTTTGATCAGTATATCCCATATCAGGTGTAAGAACGAGTCCTGCATCACGAGACTTTAATGCAGTGATGGTTTTACTGAATAGTTTAAACTGACTTACCATCCCTTTGTTAATATCTGGTATTATTTTCGGATAATGAATGTTTATTATTTTCTCAGTGGCACATGACAATTCAGTAACATTTATGAGTAATGCAAATTCGTCTCCTATGTATTCATAGCTTGACTTTTGACCATTTACAGTCACAGACTCAGGAACAGCTGAACCATACACCTTCACTTTAAACTGACGGTTTGCAGGCATATCGGAATAATGCCCTTTGCGGATCCCAATTTTAACTACTAAATCCTGATTTTTAGATTCAGAGGACAAAGCAGTTGTTGCATATTCTGTTGCGTAATTCTTACTATTCCCATTATCTTCGTACATATTGAACGAACCTTTTTCTCCAGGGAATACTGCAACAGTAATTTCTTCATTGTTCATATTCAAATTTTTAACCTTGTCATAGAGTGGGATAATCGAACCAGCTTTGACATATACAGGATATTCCAGCAGAGAAAATGAACGATTCATGGTCTGTCCACCTTTCAGCAATGTTCCGGTATTCCATTCAAACCAGTCGTTTCCTTCCGGTAACCAGACATTGACTGTCGATTGATTGTTTACCATTGGCTTATCTATCGGAACAATCAGCATGTTATCACCAAACATATATTCACTTTTAAAATCATAAGCTTCCTTGGTCTCCGGATAATAATAATACATTGGACGACAAAGAGAAATGCCTTTGTCAAAAGTTTCACGTGCCATGGAATAAATATACGGAGCAATCTTGTACCTAAATAATACGACATTACGTAATGCCTCAAAATAGTCACCTTTGAAATTCCAAATTTCTTTGTTAAGTGCTGCATTTTTCGTCGAGTGAGTTCGAAGAATTGGAGTGAATGCTCCATATTGCATCCAGCGTGTATATAATTCTGGATCTAATTCTGTCTTTTGTCCTTGTTTAAACATGTGACCACCTATATCGTGACTCCAATATCCGTATAAGACATTAGAGGCACAACTGGTAAAATAGGGTTGGAAAGCTAATGATTTCCAACTTATGATAGCATCACCCGAGAAACCGATTTGATAACGGTGATTACCTAGCCCACCCCAGCGATGATATAACATGGGACGTGCTTCACGGTTACGCTCCATATCCGAGAAAAAGACATAATTTATCCACCAGGTATTACTTAGGTTATCTACCTTTTTATCAGATATCCACTGCTGCCAGTCAAGCCACCAAAAATCAACACCATCTTTCTCAATAGGGCGGAGTACCTTATCCATCAATCCTTTCATGAATTTTTTATCCGAGCCAACATAGGGAATTGTCTCATGTTTAGTTGAATCTACTCCCATCCATTTTGCCATTTCAGGATATTGATTTTCATAAGGTGCAATACCACTGGCAGGGTGGAGGTTAAGCGTTATTTTTAGATCATTATTTTTAAGATACCCCAGAAATTTTTCCGGTGAAGGAAATAGACGCTTATTCCATGTCCAGCCGGTCCAACCACCAAAGCCAGAATCGGTATAATGCCAGTCCATATCAACCACTAAAACATCCAACGGAATACTATAAGCATGGAAATTGCTTACAAGACTTCGTATTTCTTTATCGTTGTAACTCCAGTATCTCGACCACCAATATCCAAAAGCATAACGGGGAGGCAAGGGCACTTTACCGGCAAAAAGTGTGAAATCTTTCAAGGCAGATTTATAATCATGCCCATACCCCATAAAATACCAATCTTGCACATCTTTTTCTGTTCGTGGCATCACCCAGGGCCAATCTGAATTGTCAAACAGAAAATTTTTAGAATCATCGATTAATGTCCAACCATCTGTAGATAACAATCCATCTTCCAGAGTCATTTTTTGTTCTTTGTGCACATATGTATCTCCTTCAAAACCATCCAATGTACGGTATGTACCTTTCAGATTTCCAATTTGTTTCATACCGGGTTTCCATTCAAAAGATTTAGTTCCTTTTTTAGAAATGACAATTACATTTTTATCTGTGAATTTCCCACTTCTTTTTTTATATTTCAACACCAACTTATCCGTAATAATTGATATCCAGGCACCATTATTCTTAACCGTAAATTCGGGGACTTGCAATTTTCTGTTTACGGCTACAAACGATGCCTCATCAGTAAACTTTCCGGAAGCATTCCATTCCATTCGGATAACTTTATCTGTAAGAACTGTAAAACGCACCTGATTATCGGAGTATACCACCGAAGAGGTTTGGAATACTTTTGCATCAATATTGTTTATAAACGTAAAATAAAAGATAAATAGAAATATTGGTAATATTGATTTATTTTTCATCATGTGCATTAAGTTTTTCTTAGAGATGTTCAGTTCTCAAATATTAATGTTCAACTCGATAATTGTATTCAACTCGACAATAATTAACATTCAAAGATATTAGTATTGAATTATTTTCGTCACTTTCCACTTCAAAAAGGTGTATACTAACTTTCAATCTAAATCACTGGTGTCCGGTAAAAAAAAATGTCTTATTCATGCATATGTAAAATTGATTACATGTGCCATATTTTGGACTTTTAGTCCTTTGATAATGTCATAGACACTTTTTACACTTGCTTTTTCATCAATAATCAATTCTCAGAAAGTTGAGTAAAAACAAGCCTAATTAGGTTAATTTATTCTGAAACACCTTTAAATAAAAGGTTCCATGATATACAAATCTTTTTTACCGGACACCAATGAATCTAAATATGAAAATATTATATTTAAACAGATTTTGAATTGAGTAGTTACACTAAAGTAGGATTCAGTATGAAAAATGAATTTTTATAAGAGAGAAGAATGACAGATATTTAATAAAACAAAAAAAACTACTTTTTTGATCCTATAATTTTAAGTATCAAGAAAGTAGTCCAATCATTTATTACTATAATTAATTATTTCAGAGCTTGTTAACAATATATTTTTTCTTCAGTTTCGTATGAAGTCTATTGTTTGATTGCTTTGATAACTATAGGAGTCATATCATTTTGCACAATTTTAATTGAATACGTCCCCTTGGCTAATAATGAAACATCTATTGTTGCATCAGATGAATTATCACCAAGTTGAGATTTAATTTTTCTACCCATCATATCAAAAATTTCTATTACCTTAATTCCGTTTGTTATTCCTGAAACTTTGAGATTATTGTTAAATGGATTTGGAAACAATTTACCGTTTTCATTTTGAACTTCTTCTACAGCCGTCGCTGCAGGAACAGGAAGATTTCTGAAAGGCATGGCTTGCCAATACTGGTCAAAAGCATCCGTTCTGAATTGATAGGCTGGCAAACCATTTTTATTCTTTAAATTCACCATTGCGCCATCCGTAAAAGCATATCTTACTGCAATCGGAGTAGTAACATAAGGTGATGATACAACAACCGTGTTACCATCAATAACAGCTAAAGCCGGATAGAAAAAACCTTTTTGTGTACCTGCAATTCTAAAGTGTTGTAAAGGCAAGCCATCGCTCGACTCCAAACCTGAACCTATTGATTCCGCTTTATATTTAATACGTACTTTATTACCTTCAATAGTGAAAGACTCATAGATAGGTCCGTAACATTGAATTGGTTGTGCGTAATCTTTGGCCAAAGCTTGTAAAGCCAAACGAAGACCAATTTCTTTCTTTCCACCCGTTGGGTGAGTTAGTATACGTTCGTCCTTGCCTGTAAGCTGCATTAAATCACTGGTAACAACCATACCTGTTTTTGGAATAGCGGTAATACCACTTTGGTATTCACGAAAAAATCCTCTATCTGTTGTAGTATCGATTTGAGCTAAAGAAGAGATACGTGGTGTAATTTGCACCCCATAAAATGAGAAATCTGTACCCCAACTGGCTCTCCAATCTTTAATCATAGCAATACAACCTTTAGTATAAGTTACTGTATTCCCCACATTCGATTCACCCTGATACCAGATGGCACCTTTGATAGCAAATGGAATGATAGGTGCCAACATGGTATTATAAACCAAAGATGGTTTCTCAATTCCAAGTGCAGTGGGTTTAGCACCATCAATATAAAGCGTTTTTGTTGCTGGATCGGCACGTAATACCGAATCTTTTATCCAGGCTTGAAGCGTTGTCCCACCATATGAATCGTGAAGTAAACCAATAGGAACATTCACCGCAGGGTTATTATAAAGTTCGCGGCCAAAATAATAAGCTACTGCAGAAAATGCAGCTGCTGTAGCGGGGGTGCAGGTTGACCATGAACCGCCGCAATTAGCTTGCGGAGTGGTAGCAGCAGCCAATTGATTTGGAGTTGCCAATGTCGTTTGAAAAAAACGAATGTTCGGATAATTTGCTACAGCAACCTCGGCAGCATAATTTACTACGCCAGGAGAGCCAGCATCCAAATTGCCCAATGGATAGTACATATTAGACTGACCGCTACATAACCAAACTTCACCAACAAGAATATTTATAAAAGTAAGCGTGTTTGAAGGTCCGGTAACAGTAACTGTATAGATTGGCGTTGGAGACTGACCCGGCACTGCTACTGGAGTTTGAATTTTGGTCATCCATTTCCCGGAAGCCGGTGTAACTATCGTAGAAGACTGTCCCCAGCTTGCACTGATTACAACACTGGTTCCTGCAGTAGCCCAACCCCAAAGCGGCACTTGTGTATTTTGTTGAAGAACCATATTACTTCCAATAATATTGGGCATTGTGACTGTTTGGCCATTACTGTTTTGAATAACACATCCCAAAAATAAAAGGATGATGAAAATTTGTTTTAATAGAGAATTGTTTAATCGTTGCATAAAAGAATGTTTTTTCATGATTGTATTTTAAAATTAGTTGAAACAGAACAAATTGTTTCATTTGCAAATATAGAAGCATTTTCTGTTGGTTTATTTGCTCGATTACTCATTGTTTTTGTTCATTTTGGTATTTATTCCATTTAATATGATCGAATTTAGAGGGTATCGCATGATGAATTCAGATTTAATCGTTCAGATAAAAAAAGCAGTACACCTTTGACGCTTTAATTCTATTTTTAACAGGGGTCAAATTCCAATTTGGTTTATCAGACGAATACAAAAGAGGGAAGAAACATCCCCCCCTCTCTATTGTTAATTCTCAATTTTATCTTTTTTTTTATCCAGTCTAACACTTGAACTATTTTTGTTTTGCTTTGGTCACAAAGGTGCTTGGATTTTCTCCAAATTCCTTTTTAAACGCCCTGGTAAAATATGACTGACTCTCGATGCCTACTCTCTCCATTACATCGCGAATCGGAAGATTCTCATCTACCAATAAACGGACAGCTTTTCGAAGTCTGTAATAACGAATAAACTCAACAATGGATTTGCCTGTTAGATTTTTCACCTTAGCATATAATTTACTTCGACTCATAGCCAATTCCACTGCCAGGTAGTTTATATCCAATGTTGATTCGTTTATTTTTGATTCTATAACACTCACCAGTTGTTTCATAAATTCATTGTCACGCTGGTTAGTATTGATTTCGTTACTTTCTGCATAGAAGTTTTTTGCATAAAACTCTTTTGTTCTGTTTTGTAGCTTGAACAAATTCAAAATTGTCAGTTGTAGAACTTTAAAATTAATTGGTTTTTCTAAATAAGCATCGGCACCTGAGTTAATTCCCTCTATCCTGTTCTCTAGTCCACCTTTTGCTGTCATCATAATGAAGGGTATATGTGAAGTTGAAATATCTTCCTTCACCTCCTTACAAAAGGTGACTCCATCTTTTAGAGGCATCATAATATCACTGATAATTAAATCATATTCTTTTTTGTGTAGTAGTTCTGATGCTATCTTGCCATTACATGCTTCGACTACTTCAAATTGAGCAACCAAAGTTTCAGCAATCAGACTTCGTAAATCATCATTGTCCTCTGCCAATAAAATTCGTTTTTTCTCATTGAAATAAAAGTTTTCAGGTTGATCATTCATTTCTGAATTCAATTCAGAACCCGAAGGGAATACAACTTTTGGTGAGCTAATAGTTGTACCGGAGTGCATCTCTGTTTCACCATCTTCCTTAAATTCAGAAGAAGTATATTCCTGTTCTGAATTCGGAAATGCTACAATTATTTCAGTTCCACGCTCTCTTTCGCTATTGATACAAATATATCCTTTGTGAAGGGTTACTAAGCTTTTTACCAATGCCAGACCAACTCCAGAACCTATGTGAGAATTTCCCATTGGATCATTAACAATATAAAAACGGTCAAATACTTTATTGATTGACTCTGCTGAAATACCAATGCCTGTGTCTCTAACAACAATCCCAAACATGGGAGCATTTATATCTTTTTTATTTACTAAGAAACTATTCGGAAACTTTGAATTAAAAGTAGAATGATCAATTATTGTTTCTATCTCTATTGATCCACCATCATTTGTATATTTAAAAGCATTATTCAATAGATTCATGATGATTTTCTCAACTAATTGCTGATCAAAACAAACAGGATGATTCAATTCATCATCGCAGATGATTCTAAAATCAATATTTCGTTGGGCACCATGTTCAATAAAATCAGAAGCATTCTCAACCACAAAATCATTCAAACTTGTTTTGGAAATTTTCAAACTCATTTTACCATTCTCAACAGTCTGAAAATCCATTAATTCAGTAATCATATTCAATAATCGCTTTGCGTTATTTCCCAATAATGCGAAATATCTTTCGGAGATAGGAACTGCTTCTTGTTTTAGTCTTTCTAATGTGCCTAAAATAAGCGTAAGCGGTGTCTTAAATTCATGAGAGATATTCGTGAAAAATAATAATTGAGCTTGATGATTTTCCTCGTTACGTTTCATCTCGCGACTTTCCAAGTAAAGTTCAATTTTAAGTCGTTTATTCCTTGTGTAAAAATCCAGAATTAAGAATATTACTGTGAACAAAAAAACCGAATACAGAACGTAAGCCCACCAACTGTTCCAGGGAGCAGGTAACACTCTTATTTTAATTTGTTTATACGAATCACTCCAAACACCATCATTATTGGTTGCCATAATTTCAAAAATATAATTTCCCGCAGGTACTTTAGCATACGATGCATATCTTCTAGTAGCATCCACTTCAATCCAATGAGTATCATATCCATTTAAACGATATTTAAAGCGGGTTTTTTCAGGTATTATATAATTCGTTGAAGAAAATTCAAACCCAAAATTTTGTTGGGTGTGTTTTAGCTTAATTTCGGAAGTAATTGAAATATTGTCTTTTAATGGGAATCCAATTGAGTCATAGGTAACTTTATTATTGTCAATAAGGAAATCTGTTATGATTATTTGTGGCCTGAACGTATAGTTTTTTATGTTATTTGGATTAATAATGCTAAACCCTTCGGTACCTCCAAAATACAACTCACCCGAACTACTTTTCATACTTGATTTAGGGTAAAAAATATGTCCTTGCAATCCATCCTTTTTATCAAATCGTGAAAACATTTTTCTTTTTGTATCAAACTTAAACAAGCCATTATCAGTTCCAAGCCACAAATTATTTTGATTATCAGCACTTATACTGTTTATAGTGTGCGCCTTAGAATTTAGTATCTCTGGGAAATACTCGAAACTTCCTGTTTCTAGTTTGTAATTAATTAAACCGTTGTTAATTGTTCCAATCCAAATACAGTGATTTTTTGAATCCCAGAATAAAGTCTCGATGTTTAATGAATTTAAATTATGATTCGATAAGTTATCAATTGGGATAACATGGATCTTCCCGTTTTTCACATTTAAAACATGTAATCTCTCATGTGTTGCAATCCAAAGATTATTTTCATTGTCACGAATGAAATCCTTTATAATTGAACCTACAAATTGGGTGTCATCTTTATGATTAAAAGTGTAATGCTTTGATATATTCCGATTAAACGAAAAATAAGTAATCCGGCATGGTAAATTTTGATAACAAATCCACATACCACTATCTGCTTCAGCTTCCAACTTTACAATATCATCATCCAAAATTCTCTTATGAGTATCATGATCAGTATAATTTGTAAATTTCCCAGTTCTCAAATCTAAACAATCTAAACCACCCCGATACATCCCAATCCATAACTTTTGATTGTTTTGTAGCATAAATGTTTTTATATTATCATAAGCCAGACTGTTACTTCCAGTCTGTTGTTTGAATTGTTTAAAAATGCCTGTAATTTTATTATAACAAAACAAGCCACTCCCTTCGGTTCCTATCCAAATGGCATCTCCCTTTTCGACTAATGCACTAATGACATTGCGACTCTGATTACTTGATTTTACCGAAATTGTCTTAAAACGTGATGCTTCATCAAAATTCACATAACAGATACCTCCTGAATAGGTTCCAATCCACATGTTCCCCTGTCGGTCCTGGTTTAAATATTGTATAGAGTTATTTGTTAAACTAAAAAAATCAGCATCCGAACGGGTATACAAAGTGTAATTCCTTGTTTGATGATTTAATAAATAGAGTCCCTTTTGGGTTCCAATCCAGATATTTTTATTTTTATCAATAAATAATGCTTTTGCAGGCATATTCTCATGACCAGTTTGACAAAAGAAGGTGTATTTTTCAGTAATGACTAAAGTCTTTAAATCTAAGATCCACAATCCCTGATTCACTGTTAAAATCAATAGAGTATTGCCCATCCTTTTTAAATCGACAATGTCGTTAATCACTGGAAGAGTGTAAAATAAATGAAACTTTTTATGTTGATAACTAAATCGATATAGTTTTCCCCGTTCCTTGGACATCAACAGTTCATTATTATCAGTACAAAGAACTGTCGTGCCACTTCGTGCTGTTTCCACATTCGGCTCAATAGTTTTAAGCGCTCGTTTTTGTGGATTATATACTGAGACTCCAGCGCCATTTACAATCCACAAATTTTCATACTTATCTTTTTTCACTCCAGTTATATAATCCGGAAGTAACCGGACAAAAAAATCTTTATTCCTGTCATAAAAAAACAATCCATTTGCAGTTCCTAAATACAAATTTCCGGAAGCATCTTCTTCGATGGAATTTAACAACCATTTAAAGGAATTGGGATCGATTTTTCTTAATTGTTCGGAGTAAGGCTTAAAAGTATAGCCATCAAAACGAAAAAGTTCATTTCGCATTAATATCCAGATAAATCCAAATTGATCTTGTTTAATTGTTGATATCCCACTATAGCCTAATCCACCATCCGGAGAAAAGGTGCGAAACATATAATCTGGTAATTTTTGAGAGGTTATCTTGCCACTGGAAAAGAGAAGGAACAAAAAGAATAGAAGTTGTGAAATCTTTTTCATATCGTTTCTAAAATCGATTATTAATGAAATACCTTTAAAAATCGTATTCCAACTGTATTCTTGAGATTAGTTTTTTACACTTATAATATCCATCTTAAACGGATTACTATTTGTAATCATTACTTATACTTGCAATCAGATTTTTTGGTTTCAAAAAAGACACATATGCTCATTCTAGCATAATCTTTTTCAAGAATATATTTAGAATACAGAATCTTTTTAAACGTAGTTATATTTTACAAAAATAATCAAATAAAAATGGAAAATAGGACTTTGAAAAATAATAGTTGTTAATGGTGTTTTGATTTTAATATTTATACTTATACTTGAGTCTAATAGATGGAACAAAAGAATGTCATTTTTTTACACATAGACCCACTATTTTGCCTTTACTGATCTCTCCCCCAGCTGAAGGACTTGGTGTGACATTGAAGCCAATTCTGAACTCAATTCCCAATCAGTCCCTATTTCGTTTTGAATTACAATATCATTCATTCGCTCTATAGAGACATTTCAATAAGAGTTCAGAGAGGGTTGAGAGAGGGTTCAATGAGGTATACCTATCCTTACCCTCAACCAACCCTCTCTGAACCCTCACTGAACCCCGAACAAATACAGACAGAATTCCTTGAATATGCTTTTTTAAAAGTGCCGCAATATCATGCTTTTTTCCTTCAATCCTGAAAATTCACATAAGATTTCTTCCTGTTGAACAGATTGCCGGAATGAGTCGTTTTGGGTGCCGAACAAAAACGAATGAAACTATAAAAAATCCCGGACTGCTTAAAGCAAACCGGGATTAGAGAGAATCAAAATGAACCGGGAACCAATTTCTATTATTTATTATGAATTTAGTAATACTTCTATCTGCTGGTTGTTAATCAAATATCAAACCAATAATGAGAGTTGGGGTTAAAAATCTGCGAAACCGGGAAACGTCAATGTATTGTTTTATGAACTTGCGAAAACAACGCATTATTTGATTTGTATTTTTTGTATTTTACCAATGCTTCCACGAAATAATAATCGGCATAGGTGAGGGGTACATTGACTTCTCCAAAATACGGTGCTATATCTTGATGAGGTTTTGAACCAACACTGTGTTTTAGAATGAAATTTCCATTAGTTCCGGGATTAGCCAGATATTCATCCGAGCAGAGTGTTGATAACTGTGTTTCAACCACGTTCATATACTCCCGACACTCCATCTTATCTACATATGAACTCAGTTCTATCAAGGCAGATGCCATGATAGCCGCTGCTGACGCATCGCGTTCTTCGTTTGGGATATTGGGAGCATTGAAATCCCAGTAAGGGATTTTGTCTTTCGGCAGATTAGGGTTATGAATGATAAATTGAGCAATATGACGAGCAAGATCCAGGTATTTAAGATTCTTTGTTTCACGATACATCACCGTGTATCCATAAAGAGCCCATGCCTGTCCACGAGCCCATGATGATGAATCAGATGCTCCTTGATAGGTTCGTTTAAATTCAGGTTTTAATGTCAGGGTATCATAAGATACGAGATGATAACAACTGTAGTCATCCCTGAAATGATACTTTTGAGTCGTGTTAGCATGGTTCACGGCTATTGTTCTGAAGTAATTGTTGTTGAATTGTTTAGATCCCCAAAGCAGCATTTCCAAATTCATCATGTTATCAATGATAACTGGAAATTGCCAATCATTTTCTATAAAATCCCAGGATTTTATAGATTTTATCTTATCATTATATCGGGTCGATAATGAATTACAAGCTGTTTCAATAACGTTTTTATAATCCTGATTTCCAGTAAGTCGATACCCATTCCCAAAGCTGCAATAAATCATAAATCCGATATCGTGATTAGTTGTTGTGAATTTTTCTCTTTCTACTCTTTTTGTAAATAGCTCTGCCTGGTCCTTAATTTCATTTTTTCCTGAATACTCATAAATATACCATAAAACTCCGGGGAAAAAACCACTGCACCACCAACGCGAATCAGATGTCATTAATTTCCCGTTTTTATCTATTGTTCGTGGTAATAGACCTGGTTTGTCTTTTAATGTCTTACACATCAACAACGATTGTTCAGAAGCAATTTTCATAGCATGGTCAATAGAAATTGCTAATTCCTGCTTTCTTTGTGATGAATAACTTAAATTTATATTCGCTAAGAAAATTATAATAACCAAAATTTTTATTTTCATGATTTATTTAATAATTATTTTAAAAAACGCTCAATCCGCTTCAAAAAACTTGAATTGAGAAGATATTTATTTTTAAACTGAAGTACTGTTATAATGAATGATACTAATCTAAATTAATTGCCCGAAGTCCATTTAGAAAGAGAAACGATATCCGGAACCTGTACTGAAGTATCATCCACGAAATCTACTCTTAAGGTTTTTGATCCGATTACACCAGATAATTTAAACTGTAATTTTCCATAAATACCGTTGGATTGATCTTTACCTGACATAATTGTTGAAAATATTGGCTTTGTTTCCGTAAGGTAATTAATGTTGATTGTCGAACCTGTTACATATTCAAATTCAGCTTCAATGGGTGATTTTATGATAGCATAAATACTTTTCGTACCGATAGTCAATTTTGCAATTTTTTTATTTGATGAATTTACAGTGACTTTAGCTGCAGTATGCATTAGCCAATACACAGTTGAAACGGTTTGTGTGGTAAACTCATCCTGAACAGATATTACTTTTGTAGTTCGGTTTAGCTTGATTCCTCTCCTATAAGAGGAAACGTCACGTGAATAATTTGGAGTCAGATTTGTGACGTAATACGCCCCCCCAGCATCTGAGGCATTTTGTTCTTCAACTGCTATTCCGAGCGGATTTTGCATAGGCCTGGCATCAGGATTGAACACAAGACAGCTTTTCCCTTCAGTCTTAACCCGATAATAATAATAACGTCCGGTTTTAGGGGCAGTATTTGTTGGGGTTGAAAAATAATCCGGGGAAGTCACATCGAAATAATCGGCCGGATATGGGTGGGTATTTCCTAAACTTCCAGTAACAAACACTTCACCTTTAGCATGAAGGAAAAAATTCCCTGCGTCCAAATGTCCATGACTGGCACTATTATCTCCATCATGCATTCCGATATAATAAGATTCATCAGTTTCATTTTCCCGAACAAACATGTAATTTAAGCCTCGTACACGCCCATTCATAGGCAATGCTGTCAACTGACCTTGAGATACCAAAGTAGGATCATAATTAAAAAGATCTATCCATCCATTCAGTTTAGCACCCAGTTTTGATAATGTTGCCTCATATTGGGATTTTGCCAAATTTGCATCTTTAAAGTGTTTTGCAAACCAAAAACGAGATAAGTATTTATAGGCTTTCCCATTATAAAGGTCATCATCGCCAATACTTGCAGTTCCTGCAGGCCCTGTAACCAAAAAGGGAAACCAGCCACTTTTAGCAAAACCCTGCTGTTCGGCCAAGCCATAGGTCGTGCTGAGTACATGAGTCATCGCATCGAAACAAAGGCAAGTATTAATCATACCATAATCCCAATAAGCAATTCCTTCCTCACTCGCTCCATCAGGCTCAAAAGATTTCAGATAAGGTATCATTCCATTCGTAGCAGTAGAAATCACGTTACTCATGAATTGATTATCTGTTTCATACATAGAAAGTGCCAGGTCAATTAATCCTCCATGGCAAATCCCATTCCAATTATCCGAACTTAGATGCCATGCCCAGACTGAAGTATTACCTAACATCTGTGAAAGACCTGGTTCCAATGCAAATTTCCGAGCTGCTGCAACCAGTTGAGTTCTTTGACTTGCTGATAAATAGTCATACATTCCATCATAAGCCATTGCAACACCTTTTGAGCCAATTCCGACATCTAAAAAGTGACGATTAGCGCCCCAATCCGGCCAGGTCATCATCTCTACTAATTGATCCCAACACCGTTTTGCATACCGGGTATCACCTGTAAATTGATATGCAAGGACTAATGCCGGAATTACTTCACTTCCAACCGGATGAATACCACTAATTCTTAAATTTGCACCATCTAAACCATACTTATAGAGCGATTGTGATAATAAAGTATTTGCATTCTTTATAATTTCATCATAAGCTGCTTTTGCTGCCACATCTGTCAACACCAGTAATTTAATTCGTTGAATATCTGCAGTAGAAAAAAATAAACGGGGATGGATGTTGGCTTGACCAGTTCCCAGGAAACAAGTATTTACAATTTGTGAAGTTATTGGCACCTGATCGTTATTCACAAACCCATTTCCGGGTTTACTGGGATCTACATTGAATTTTGTCGAAGAAACAACTTCTTTCCCATCTACCAATACACTGATATTATAATCTCCGGCAGGCATCCCTACTGGGATTAAAAAAGATAATTCAGTAGCATTTGTAGTCATTGGTTTAATTGAATAGTTTCCTATCTTTATCTGAGTATTATCAATTAGAGTTGAAAAATTCTTACCTGTCACAATGACTAACGTTCTTTCACCACCTGTTTTGGGAGAAAAATCGATAATTGAAAGTGTTGTTTCATCCTTCAATGGAAATTCAACATTACAACTGACAAGACATGTGGTCATTAAGAAAAGTAAGAAAACTGATTTAGACATAAAAAACTGATTTCATTAAGATTGGAACTAATTATTATATTTACTGGCTTAATCAAACATGATTCATTAATAACAAAACAGCGGAAAGATAAAAACAAATTATAGTATTATCTATTAATTAGTTGTATTCCAGTTTTTAAATTGAATTATTTCAGTTACTTTGGTTGTAATATCATCAACAAAATCGACCCGTGTAATAACCTTTCCACTGACTCCTGTAAGTTTAAACTGCAATTTACCATACTTCCCATTTAGCAGATCTTTTCCTGACATTATCGTTGAGAAAACAGGTTTTGTTTCATCCAGATAATTGATGTCATTAGTAGATGCCGGTACATATTCAAATTCAGCATTTGCGGGAGATCTTATTATGGCATAAATACTTTTATTTCCAATGGTCATCATTGCAATTTTTTTATTTGCTGTATTTATTGAAATATTTGCTGAAGTATGGAACAGACAATAAACTGTTGAAGCTTTACTTGTAGTAAATTCATCCTGAACAGAAGTTATCTTTTTAGTTCTGTTTAATTTAATTCCCCTTTTATAGGATGTGACGTCGCGATTATAAATTGGAGTGAGATTCGAAATATAATACCCTCCGTTTATATCATTTGCATCTTGCTCTTCAATTGCTATTCCAAGTGGATTTTGCATTGGTCTTGCATCCGGATTAAAAACCAGGCAGCTTTTACCTTCAGTTCGTACCCTATAATAATAAAAGCGTCCGGGAGTGGATGTCTCTGTTGTTGGATCAGAAAAATAATCAGGTTTTGTTGCACTAAAATAGTCTCCGGGATAGGGACGGGTTGTTCCTAATGTTCCGGTAACAAAAACCTGACCTTTGGCATGAAGAAAGAAACTTCCTGCATCCAAATGACCATGTCCGGCATTATTATCACCATCATGCATCCCGATATAATATGAGTCATCAGTTTCATTTTCACGCACAAACATGTAATTCAATCCCTTAATATGACCATTCATTGGAGTTACTATCCCATGACCTTTCGAAACCAACAAAGGATCATAATTCAACAAATCAAGCCAATCGTTTAATTTAAGTCCCATTTTGGAAATAGTAGCCTTATATTGAGCTTTTGCTAAGTCTGCATCCTGAAATTGTTTTGCAAACCAGAAACGCGATAAATAATTATCTTTTTTACTATTATAAATGTTATCATCTCCAATGCTTGCGGTACCTGCAGGACCGGTCACTAAAAAAGGAAACCATCCTGTTTTCTTAAACCCCGGTTCGTCAGATAAACCATATGTTGTTCCGAGTGACCGGGTCATTGCATCGAAACAGAGGCATGTATTTATCAAACCATAATCCCAATAAGCAATTCCCTCTTCACTTGCTCCATCGGGCTCAAATGACTTCATATACAATGGTATTTTATTTGCAGCTGACGAGATAACACTACCCATAAAATCATTATCAGTCTCATACATTGAGATTGCAAGATCAATTAACCCACTATGACAAATGCCATTCCAGTTATTTTTACTCTCATACCAAGGCCAGACAGAACGACCACCTTTCATTTGTGAGAGTCCCGGCTCTAAAGCAAATTTACGGGCAGCAGAAACAAGTTGATTCTTTTGATCTGCGGATAAATAGTCATACAAACCATCATAGGCTAAAGCTACCCCTTTTGAGCCAATACCTACATCAAGGAAATGGCGATTCGCACCCCAATCAGGCCAGGTCATCATTTCGGCCAATTGATTCCAGCATCTGCTTGCATATCTTTCGTCTCCAGTAAACTGATACGCAAGTACTAATTCAGGTATAACCTCATTCCCAATGGGATGAATTCCACCTATTCTTAATTTTCCTCCATCTAATCCATATTTGTAGATTTGATCTGACAAATATTTATTCGCATGTTTTATAATTTCATCATAGGCAGCTTTTGCCGCCTGATCAGTCAATATAAGCGTTTTAATTCTAACAATATCTGATTTATTAAAGAACAAACGGGGGTGTATGTTTAATTGTCCATTTCCTAAAAAACAGGCATTAACAATCTGAGGAGTTATTGGAACTTTGTCAGTACATGCAAAATGTTCTCCAATAGAATTCGTATCATTTTTTCCCAAAACATTATTTTTTGTTGCATAAACTACGGAGGTTACTGAGAAAAGAAACAATAGAATAAATATATTCCTGTTGTTGTTTTTAAATTTATTCATACTAAATTTTGATAGTTATTTACTTTTAGAATTATGGAAATTAAAAGCGATTGTTGGAAATAAATTGTTAATCTATATCTGGATTTAGAACTAAAACTTCGACAATTTTATATCTCCTGCATTTGGAATCGCTTCATAGACAATGTAATTGTATCCATTTTCAAATTTAGTAAGTACTTTTTTACTTAAACCATTTTGCTCGATGGATCCAATTTTCCAATTCGCTGGAACAATAGTCTTTAATGTTAATGGAAAATTGAATATGTTGGAATTTAAATCATGAGTAAGTTTGATAATTATGCCTGAGGATTTACCTTTGTTTATTTTTAAAACAGCATGTTGTTTCTCCCGGATATATTTGGTTACTTCATTAAAAGTACCACACCATACTGAATCCAATTTAGATGCCAAATAATCAAAATGCTTTGTAATATCTTCTTTTGGAATTGAATTTTGATCATTGCCAATGCCATGAGCCATAATTATAATCCAATTCGAATGTAAAAGAGCTGTGTTTAAACATGAATTCAAATATTCGGCATTATAAGGCTGAGATAAACCATAATTATATGTTGAAATTAATTTCAGATGAAACCATTCATAATCAGTAGGATTTAAATAATTGTAGCCACTACCACCGTTTCGTGCAGCAAAATGATGCTGTTCAATAATGCTCTCGGCTAATTCAGAATTGCTGCCATATGGGTTTACCATAGTAATCACATCTTGGCCCGAAAACTTAGTCTGAAGAAGAGTTTGTGATACATTAATTTCATTTTCCAGTGTTTCTCGGTTACTTATTTCAGCAAATTTTGGATGTGTCATGGAATGATTAGTTACATCAAAATGACCTTCAGAAATAATAGTTTTGAAATTTTCATCAAAACCATTCAATTTACCGGCAATTAATGCCATTGTGCCTCTTAGGTTCAATCGCTTAAAATCTTCATTATAATATTTGACAGCAGTATACATGCCATCATCGGTTGTGAATGTGTAAGCGGCTTTTTTATTGTCTTTTAATGCACAAATTCTTGTGTATCCATAAGCTTCTCCCTTTGTTCGAGAGAGTATTTCAGACTTTGCAGGAGATGTAGCAAGTAAAATAATAATGACTAAACACATTGGAATAAATCCCGACATTTTTATGATTCTTTTCATTTTCATAATTTTGATTATCTATTCATTAAAAATACACATCACAATTACTTCACCACAGCGAAGTTCACTTCTTTCGAATTATCATCAGAGCTATTGGCTACCCAAAGTTTAAATTCACCAATCGGTGGAATCAAATTTGTTTTATCGTCATAAAAAGAAAATTCAGTTACCGGTATGCTAAATTCAACTTTAATGGTTTCCCCTTTTCTAATTAAGAATTTCCCGAATGCTTTAAGCTCTTTCACAGGACGCGTAGGTATGTTCACAAGGTCTTGAATGTAAAGTTGAACCGTATTTTCACCATCAATTTTTCCGGAATTTGTAACTTTAGCTGTAACTTTAAGCACTTCCCTTTGATTTAAAATTTTTTTATTTAATCTCACATCAGTGATTTTGTAATTTGTATAACTCAGGCCATAACCAAAAGGATATAAAGGAGTGTTCGGAACATCGATATACACAGAATGATACCTTTCGGTGGAAGTGGCTAAAGAATACGGACGTCCGGTATTTTTATGATTATAATAAATAGGAACCTGTCCTATGGTACGTGGAAAAGTCATGGTTAATTTTCCTGAGGGGTTATAATCGCCAAAAAGTATATCGGCCATAGCATCGCCTGATTTTCGCCCTAAGAACCAGGTTTCAAGAATGGCATCCAGATTTGCATCTTCCCATGACAAATCAAGTGGCCTGCCATTGGTTAGTATCAATACCATTGGTTTCCCTATTCGTTTCAACACTTTCATTAAATTTCGTTGTACATCGGGAATGGTAATGGAAGTGCGGGAGTGCGCTTCACCACTCATATTTTCATTCTCACCCATCATTAGCAACACAATATCGGCTTGTTGGGCTATGCGCCTGGCATCGGCATAGCCTGCTGTATCTGTTCCATTAATAGTGCATCCTAATGACCGTATTATTTTCACGGAATTTCCTTCTATCTTTTTTGTGATAGCCCAATAGGGCGAAACATCATGAGTCTTGTTTGCCGAAAGCGACCACTCACCATTCAAGCCAGTCTTATCTGCAGAATATGGTCCAATCATTGCGATTGTATATTTTTTCTCAAGGGACAATGGAAGGATATTTTGATTGTTTTTTAATAAAACAATCGATTTTCGAGCCATCTCCAGGGCAGTTGCATCAAACTCCGGCCTTTCGGTATTGTTTCTCAAGTTCTCTTCGTTCAGAAAACGATATGGATTATCAAATAAACCTATCATAATCTTCAACTTCAGGATGCGACTAGCAGCCTCTTCAATATTCTTAAGTGTAACCTTTTTTCCCAAATATGCCTGTTTTAGATTTTTCAAGAATACACTACCCTGCATATCCATATCCACACCGGCATTCAACGAAGCAATTGCTGCTTCCTCTTCATTTTTCACGTTTCCATGATAAAGCATTTCTGGAATGGCAGTATAATCGGTAACAACCATACCCTTGAAATTCCATCTATTTCGAAGTATATCTGTCAGTAGATATTTGCTGGCAGAACAAGGTACACCGTTTAATTCGTTGAAAGCAGT
>Ga0302271_10000342_pt1 | contig 44566 bp, 26 predicted proteins | sample III_Bog_N1_1_FD_198767 | JGI IMG/M metagenome (GOLD analysis project Ga0302271, IMG submission 198767) | Peat permafrost microbial communities from Stordalen Mire near Abisko, Sweden - III_Bog_N1_1 | ecosystem: Environmental > Terrestrial > Soil > Wetlands > Peat | place: Sweden: Abisko...
CCCCCACTCAGTGAAACCAGTTATAAATAATTAGCCCCAAACAAAGCAATTGTTCGCATAACAATCAGCTTGTAAGGGCACTACTTGAAAAGTAATTAATTCCATTTAGGAAGAAAATAACTTAATTGTCGTGCTTAGCGCAGTTCAAAATGGTTCCGTAGAAATATAAATCTCTAGCTTTGATAGGTAGCCAAATAGATCAAGTAACTACTCTCTAATCCGTCATAAGCTAAGAAGTCGGGAAGATCGACAGGAAAGGAGGCTCTTCCAGTAATCTTTCAATCTCAGTGAATGAGATAAGGTAAAATTATTGTTAGCTTAATTCTATGTTAATGACATCGAGTTGTATTGCTAACAAATATCTAAAATAACTTGTTTTCTGTGTAAAATAAAGCAAGGCTGTGCAGTCAGATTGCGTCGCTTTCCTTGTTAGCTCATCTTCCAAAAGCTCTCTAGAGACAGTGCTAAAGAGGTATATTTGGACGGGAAAACACAAATAACTTTAACTTTGATTGATTTACTTTGCTTTTTGTTTGCTGGAAAACACAAACAGCTTTTAATAGATTCGGACAAGTATGAAAGCATCCTCTGATATTCATTTCTTCCTACTTGCTAACACAGATGAAGAATCCACCAAAAGCAGCGCCATAATTACATAAGTACTTTGTGTGTGCCTTAATTACGTTAATCTTCTTCTGCAGGTTAAAGTTTATTCTTATTTTTTGTAAATTACTAAATTAGGCCAAATTGTTCGCAGCATAGAATGCTATGCTATTCTCGAAGATATCAATATCGAAAAGGGAAGGAATTAATTAATTTATCAAGCAATCGAGACTCCTCGAGCAGACAAATAAGAAGAAAGATTCAGCAGTATCATCTTAGAACACATCTATCGATGAATAGTCTCAAGATTTAGAAGAAAGAATGTTATATAAGTAATCTTCTTCAACGGATATGGCACATCCAAACAATCGGAAGAAACCAATGAAAGACTCAACAACGCATATCCCTGCTGGCTCTAACGTCTAGCCAAGGGTTATAGATAAAAGCTAACCATAATCTCAAATTTCTAATCCATCCTCTTCGAAAAGAATTGCGAGCCTTCCAATGAAGAAATCATCAACCACACCGTCGAGTAATATTCAAAGCAGTTTTCTAGAACAATTTTTAAATGGAACTCCAAAGCAATCTTCTAATGTATCGTCAACTAAAAGTACTCATCAATTTATCCCTAAAAGTGATTCTTTAGCAATCCCTCAAACATAAATATCTTCACAACCCAACAGCAAATTTTCATTGAAAGAATAAAAAAATCCATCTTCCAAAAATCAGCAACCTTCATCTACAAAGACTACCTCTAAACCTATGACTAATCTCTAAGTGTCACAACTTCTAAATCCTTCAACACAAAAATCTTCTTTAATCGAAAATCCCTTTGCAAATACTAAAATGAATCCCGCAGAGAAATCATCCTAACTAAAAGATCTAGAATCATCGAGTGGACGAAACAAATGCAGTATCTCATTAATGAACGATGCTAGTTTGAGTAATATTAGTGAGGACGAAATTGGGATGTCATATTTTCGAAAAATGAATCGAGGAGAAACTGAACAAATCAAACGACTCGAAGCTGACAAAGAATTATTACTTCGCTAAGTGAATGAAATGTAGCAAAGAGAACGTGCTAATTTTGAGTAGCTGAAGTTTTAGGAATTGGAGATGGTCGCTATGCGGCAAGCAAATGCTAACCTCCAAAATGTTTACAGATAAAATGATATCGATTTGTAGACACTGTATATTAAATTGGATGAACACTTCGAAAGCATAGACAAATCAAGAGATAAGACTATTTCAATTCCAACAGAGAAGCTGCTAGATAGCTTTAGTTAAGTTAAAATTTGGAGGGAGACAATTTAGCAGAAAATATCTGATTCCGCTAAGCAATCGCGCTTGATGAAAATGACTGAAGATGTCGTATCAGAAACTATTGTGAAAATGATATAAATTATAGCAGCAGATGGTGTCATGCCTATGGTGTCTATCAATAAAGATCCCAGAGTAATTAATCTGCAATTTTGATGGTTTCTTTTTGAAATTTAGGTTTTATTGATTTTCTTCAAGTAATTAACTTTCACATTGCTTGCTTGCTTTCTAGGTCATCCATTCAGTGATTTCGCTACTATCGGAGAATCGAGATATTTTATACAATCAGCAAACGAATGATGGCTACGATAAGCTTGAGTTATTTTAAATAATTCTCAAGAATTATCCATGTGAATAAATTAATAACAGCAATAATGAGGAATCCGTTCAATCTTCTTCTACGACTCATAGAGAAGGTGAATAACTGTTTAAGAATAATAATTCTTCGGATCATTTACTTCCTATCGATCCATCTTAATAAACTGCGTTTAGTTTCACAATGCCTTCATTTAAATCTTCTACAAATTCTTCTTAGCTTCTTTTCAATACAATATCTTCTCCTTCTCCATCTCTGTCTTCTCCATCTTCTTCTTTATCTCATCATCATCTCAACAATCCTTAACAATACCCTTAATTTCAGAATCATCCTCTTTCATATTTTCACTAGTAATAGACTTCTAATCCACTTTTTCAATAATCAAAATCCGATATTTACATCGAAGCAAATGAGTCCATTAGCTCTAAAAATTACCCGTAACAATATAGTAACTCTTCATCAGATCCAGATATAATTCCTTCAAAGAATTCAGGCAATTCCCATTAACTTAAATAACTTTAAGTGTCTTCTAATAAAAAATACAATCTCTCTTCATCTGGTAATTCTTAACTACCGTCTAAACGGAGCAATCAAGAAGTTAAGAACTCTAGCGATGTCTTGAGTGCAAGAGAGCGTAAATAAACTCTTGTTTATGGTTATGGATAGCAAAATAGGAAGAGAAATTTCCTGAGTTATTTTATTCAAGGAAAAATATAAAATTCTATGAAAAACTAAGAAAACTAAGAGGTTTATTATGACTGAGAAAAAAGATAAAAAATGGTTTCTATCAAAGTCTTCCAAGTAATCTGCTCATCAAAAACTGGAATTTTTAGCTGCAATTGTTGTATGTTTTTTGTAAATAAGAATTAAGTTTTTTTGATCTTTCACTTGTTAAATTTATTTGATTAAAATAAGAATTATCTTCAAATGATTAAGATTCAAAAAATAAGAATATTTGATGACGTTTATGCATGTCGAAACAAGCACACATCGAGTACACAAATCTATGTGATTTTGCTATGTTGCTTTTGTCTTCGTTCATTCTGGATACTGATAGTTGATAGCCATGTCGAAATAGAACTCAACACTTTTCTCTGAAAAACATCGTTTCGCTTCAAGTTCGTTGTCAGTATCGATGACTCTCCACTTGTTAAAAGAATGGTCTTTAACAACACCTTCCCAGACGAGAGCGCACTTATTTTACGACAAATCAAGTGTAGGCACAGGATTACCGTTTTCATCTTTAGGGATGTAGCTGTTCTTCGTCCACTTGATACGTCTCAAAAGAAGCTTTTTGTAGAATTTAATTGACTTAGGTCCTCCCTCTACAAGCACAATTGCAGGCATGGTATTGTCTGATCGACTTTCAGCGGAAATTACTGGATTAATGAGAAGCCCATGAAGTTGCATTTATTATGCACTGATGTCCACTTTGAATTTGTGGACTCTATCATGGAGATTCTCAATTCGGAACAGTGCTACACGACATTCTATGGCACTATCTCGCTTTAGTTTACGAAGGAACTTTTCCGCTTTCTATTCTTTCGTTAGTTTATGCTCTTCGTTTCGACGCAAATGTTCCTGTAAACGCTCTTCGATTCCATGCCTAACGAGAGCTTCCATTTTGGATGGATCAGCAACAGCTTCATTGCCTAGCACTCGCATCATATTTTTTAGCTTAACTTTTGGAGGAGGTGGTGGAAGGAGTCCGAGCTTAACCTTATCTTGTCTTTCTCTTTCTTTTTCAAGACGATGACGGCGTCTTAGTTTCTGCCTCTCTTGTTAAGTCATGTAATTAGGAATGACTACAACTTGATTCATATTAGGTAAGCCTTCATTCTTGAACGGTCTGGGATGTTCAATAAGATTAGAAAGTTTATCTTTTTTGTAAGTCTCTTGGGAATAAGCGAAATCAGGCTATTGAAGCCTGTCAAGTTGATGCTTGACTATTTCAAGATTATCTAGGATGTTAATCGTAAGATTATTCTCATTTGTCTAAGGTTACGCTTAGAGTTAATTCGTTTATTCCTCATTTTATTCTTAATCCAGTGGGAGATAGTACCTCCTATTAGAGTCAAACAGAGGAGTATCCCACCATTCAATATCAGGAATTGGATCATGATGCTTCTATTTAAGACTCTGCTTTTTCTTGTGGAGTAGCTGCAAGTATCGATTGCTGGTTTTTTAGAATTCTTCTCTCTTGTAGTCAACTTCAGTTTTCTAAATTAATTACTTGAAATCCTCATTCTTTTCGATCTCCTATTCATCATCACTCCCAGATGATCCACTTTCCTCTTCCATGTGGCCGTCGTTAATAGGATCTTATGATTTCTCTTAGCTATTCTTTTTTACCTCATCTTCTTACTCAATTGACATCGAATCTTCTTCTTTTTTCTCCTGCTTGTTTGTGTCTTCAATGAAATTCAGCGCATGAACTTTCTTTCTATCTCTCTTCACACTCGTTGTCATAAACAGGTTCTAGTCTGTGAATATCTATGCACTGTATCAAAAAAGATTAAATAAGAACCAAAAATAGTTAGTTTTCATGGTAAAGCTGAAACTAATTTAAAATAATAGAATATTGAATTTACTTTTGAACTCTGGCATTCCTCATCATCTTTCTGAGCTTTTCTTCTTATTTCTTCTATTAATTCACTTTGAGAAGAGTCTTCTTCTGCTCGACTACGACAACATTCCCTTTAGAGTCAACGAGATTATTCTTTTCATCTAACCTAACATCGATTTCCTTGCTATCCATTTTGATTTCTTCTTCGAATGGTCGTTTATGCTCTTCAATTACTATTTTGCCTTCCCTAGCCATCTAGTAGATTTTCTCGATTTTCTTCTTTTCTTCTTCTTTTTTCAGCGCATATTTCTTGAGTTTTTCCATTTCAAGTTCGTATTTCGTTAATGGTTTCTTCTCTTTTGCTTTCAATGCTTCTTTTGCTTTGAGTAATTACTATTGCTGCTGTAATTACTGCTATGCAAAACTAACTTGCCCTGAACCGTCTAATGTTTTCTTGGCCTACTACTATTTTAATTAGCGTAATCGTTGTTCTTCTTCCTTCTGTTTTTTGGCTCTCTCGAGAATTTGCAGTTGCTAACTTTTTAAATTCAGTTATCCAGCTGTTTTTGGTTAGGAATTTGCAGGCACATCGGAGAATCCTGACACACTTGGTTGAGATGATGATGATGAAGAAGAAGATGTTTCTTACTTATTTGTGCTACTAGCATTAGTATTGTTAGGATTTTAGGCAGATTAGCTTGAACCTTGCTAGTTTGGGACAGCTTAACTTTATCCTGCCGTGCTTATCTCTTTAATTCCATTTCCTCCTTGTCCATTTTGCTAAATGCTTTAAGTTTATTATGGATTTTATTTTGAATCAGTGCTTCTCTGCGATTCAGTTGTTTTGAGAATAGAAGATCCCATAGCTGCTTTGGTTTATGCTTACAGCAAAGACATTGAAGCATAACTAATGGAACTTTGTGCTGGTGCTTTCAAGGTAGACACTTATTGTTTTCTCAATGCAGCATAGGATATTGCAGAAGAAGAAGGTGCAGTACTTTTAAGAGATCCATAGGATATCTTGTTCGTAGTTGAAGAACTAGCTGAAGGTAAATCCGCTGCTAGTTTTTGCTTCTTCAGTGGATCTTTTTCATCAATGAGTTCGTCTCCAGGTCGCTTGCTCATTTATTTATGTTATCTAATTTGTTTCTTCCAATATTATTGCCTTTTTATTATCTCGAAAGAAAAAACTCCTCTTTCACTTGGTTAGCTTTTTTATTCCCCGACTGTCTCTCAAAAAGCATTTATATTTCCTTAAATGAATCTTTTTGGCTTTTAAGATAAATTATTTGCCTTGAGAAAAATCAATTCATAACTAAGAGATAGTGAATGTTAGTTTATTAATTTTTAAAGATAATATTTGATGTTCTCTTTTACATATTCAATCCGCATATCTTTCTTATTTTTTGAATCTTTCTGAATTAATTTAAAATCTTTTTTACTAATTCTTTTGCTTGCAAAACAAACGAAAAACCAAGAAAATTTATGGAAAGTGCTTTATTTTTATTAAAAGTGTATTAAACTGGTTTTTTACTAATTTTTAATATTTATTGCATAGAATAACTTAACATTTCTGTAGTTCTTCTCTCTTCACACATATGAAGAGCAGTGAGAGTAGTCATAGAGAATGGGTCTATTCAAAAATAATTATTTGAGAGAGAGATGTTGGAGAAGAATTTATTCTATGGGATACACAAAAAGGAAGGGGAGATCGATCACAAATAAGAAAAAAAGAAGATTTAATTTTATTTCGCAGGGGAATCGTAACATTTGTATTTCTTTAGGAGATGGAAGAGACAATCAAAAACTGCAAACTGCGATATTTAGAGTGTCAGAAAGGATCACTTCATGCAGGCGAGTAGCTAAACATGATCTGCGTTGATTCAGGATGCAGAGAATCTGGATTGATTTGTTCGATATGCAGAGTAGAGATTCACGCGAAGCACAAAGTACTTCCAATGAAACTGTTTCTCAGCGAAGTTGCATAAAAAATGAAAAACCGATAATCCATGAATAGTAATGTAGATGAACTCCTTTCGCAACTTGATTTACTGAATCAAAATGTCCTTTTTAATCTCAAAGAAGTTGTGGAGAACTTAGCTTAAACAATCAAGAATTTCGAGCTTGAATGCTCGAATACAATTAAGCGGATTAAAGATAAAATAGTCTCATAGGTCTTTATGAACGATAACATGCCAAAAGTTATTGAATCAATTGTAAACAACGAATACACTGATGCTGATGTGCTTCGTCTTGAATGCAAGAAGCTCGTAGATTCGGTGAGTTACAGTGAAAAAAAGGGACTTGAAATTGATATCAGTCCTGAAAAATCAATCGAAGCGTTCAGTCACATAGAGTAGGATATTATCAAGACGATTCAAAAGTCTTCGAAGTTATTTATCGAATCCATCAAGAAGCTTGAGAAAACATTTGAAAAGACTGCAACCGTTTCCGAAGCTGCTATCCCTTTCACGTTTTCTTAAACTTCAAAGGCGGCTACGATTTCAATTACTGACAATAAGGTTAGCCAAAATTAAAAGAAAAAAAGAATATGATTTTAAGCAGTTTCACGGCAAATAGTTGAAATATTTTTGGCAAAAACTAAACGAAAATGAAAAATCCTTTGAAAATTTGTTCAATCTAAAATAATTCAATTAAACATGCATTTTTAATCTCTTTGAAGTCGTCAAAATGAAGTGTAATCTGAGTATTGTTTAATTTGAACTCAGGTAATTCAAAATGCAAACTAGAATTACGAGAATCGATTCGCACTGTTAGAACCTGAATTGAGCATGGAACAACCTACGAAATTCGCATTTTAAGTGAAGAATATTGCTAATTGGATAGGATTTGGTGTGTGTTTGAAGAACGTATTGGAAAAGAAAGCATTTAAATTTGATTATAATTCAATAGGACACGGATCGTATATGATTTCTTCAAATGGATACTCATGGTCACATTCCTCGAAGGAAGATAACATGGCAAATAAAAGCTTCTTGTTCGCAAATGAAGACATAATTGTCTGCTAATTCGATCCAGTGAAGAAACAGCTTACTTTTAAAAAATCAAAGGCTACCAATCGCTTTACGCTGTCCATTGAAATACCTGAAGGTGACAAACTTGTCCCTTGCGTTAATTTATGCAATAAAGGTGAGTAAGTTGAAATCGTCAATCAAATTGACATTAGCAATGAGGAATTCTGATTTTGAGAAGCATATGATGTTTTTTGTGTTTCAAAATGTGCTATTTCTGTTTGTATTTTCCTTCTTTTGTACTTTTCCATTTCAATACAATTCCATCCTGAAGACCCCTCCCCCCCCCACATAACTTCAACTAACGAGGTTACTTAATAACCAATATCATTCAAGAATGAAGTCAAGGGTTTTAATAATTTTTCTAATTTGTGTAATTAAAATAATCCTATTTCTTGTGAATCTCCTCCTTTTTATTTGATATTTTTACTGAAGAAATAATCACTGATTTTGTCTGTGAAAATAACTTTTATTTTTACTGATCAACCACAGAAAAAGCAGCAGCAAGTGCACACAGTTTTGTAATAAAACTGCTACCAAATTTTAATAAACTAGCGAGAGAAACAAACTTCCTCCCCAAAGTTTTTCACCTTTTCTCACTGACTAGCCTAACATAAATAAGCAGCTTCTAACTTGCCTGCAATATTTCGCTTTTTCTTAAGAAAAAATAAGAATCCAAAAGTTTTTTTATCTTATAGTGGGAAAAAAATATAATCATAATAAATAATAATATTTTTTTGCTTGAAAATTTGCTTTTCTGGTTCATTGACATCCTTAATGATCCCTTCACTCAGCAACATCCCTGAAGCTCCTTAAGAACATGGGAGCACTACACTAATACGGCAACAAACAGAAGATAAATTTTCTTCAAACGATTCTTAAAGCAAAATAGATCTGTATGGAATAATGCCGACACGCTAGACCCTCAATTACGTTAATGAGACTGCTAGAAACTACATGCGGCGAGGAGGATTGAACTCCGATCATCTTGAGGCGCTTATGAAATCTTCAACAGATTGGAGAAGTAAACTTACTTCGAAAGATGCTATGCTCGTGGATATTTTGCTAAGAGAAAATGTTGCTCTGTATGCTGAAGAGAATCAGAATGTAAAAATTTTAAAAAATAGCAACGATTGGATCTTTTATAAGTCTTTTTTGTTGCGTTATTTGATATGATTCCTGATCCTTGAGTTTAATATGATTTTGGTTTGTTTTTCTTTTGCTCCAACAGATGACAATTTATGCTCTGAGGAAAAAATATAAGAACGATCTGGAGATTAATTTTCTATGCAATGTCGTGAAGAACCTTGCTTTCTTCTCTAATCCTTCAAGTGTCTAGTCTGAAGTCAAAGACTCTTCTTCATTCAAGAAGATAATCAATGCGCTGTCTTATCGCAGCATTAAAAAGCATGAGATTATTTTCAACCATGGTAATTTGAATCTATTTATTATCTATGTATTTTTGTAATATTTCAAAAAATAATAATCTTGATTTTTGGATTTATTTTTAAAGGTGAAAAAGGCAAAGAGTTATTTACTGTAATCAAAGGTAAGCTAATACTTATTAAATATCTTACAATGATTTCAGAAGGCTAATCTTTTAAATAACTGCTTGATTTCAGGTTCTGCGTTGTGTCTCATACCCGATCCAAGTTACAGGAAAAAAGCAGAACTTTAGCCTAAAAAGATTGAAATCATTAAAGAGCAATAAGGTGAAACAAAAGCTGAAGGCGCTGCTAGAAGTTTCCTGAATACGCTCGCTTAGGGTGTGAATAAAAAAGCTGTTGTGGATACAAATGTCAAGAGTTTTATTGATAATCTGAAGACGTCATTTTAATCTAAACAAGCAGTAGCTTCGAGAGGGTTTCTGTAGGAGATTTAACATATTTAATTCAGATTTATTTTTTCAAAGATATTATTGCTCTTAAAATCACTTTAATCCATGAACGGTTTTTGTTGATTTAGGAAGAGATCTTCAACACGATAGTTGGAAGATATGATTAATGAAGAAGAACGGACAAAAGCGAATTTAACAGATTCGGAATTTATCAAACATTATTTCCCTAATTTTATTCACGTGAAGACATTCGTTCCAGGCGAATCTTTCGGTGAAATTGCTTTATTAACATCTCAAGGCAGGTAAAAAAATATTAAACAAGAAGAATATCGATACATTCTTCTTATCTAACACCCCTTATTCAATCTTAATCAGGACTGCAACATTGGTGTCTAAAGAAAATTCTGAATTTATGGTTCTAGAAAAGGAAGGATTTGAAAAGGCTATGGTGTCCATGAAAAAGAATGTAATTTCTGAGAAAATTGAGTTCATTAAGAGCTTCGATTTCTTCAGTACTATTTCAATTAAGAAAGTCCTTTAAGTTATCTAGCAAGTTAGGATCATTAGATGTGAAGTCAAGCAAAGCATTTATGATGAAGGGAACAATTCCAATTTCTTGTTTCTTATTAAAGAAGGAGAAGTTGAGCTTCGTTCTCGATATGCTAACCCAGAAGAGCTAGCAAAGGAGCTTAATATCGACAATGAAGATGATGTAAGCAAAAGCAGACTAGCATTTTCTTTCTTTTTTCTTCCTAAAATTAATTAAAAATTAATTGTTTTTGTCAAGGTGAATTAAGTGCTCGAGTATGAGCAACTGCGGAAGAAAAAGAGAAAGGTGAATGTTTCCAAGATGGTGACAGTCAAAATTCTCGGTAAAGGAAGTTTCTTTGGTGAAGAGGAAATTGTAAAAGGTTTAGCAAAAAGACAAAGCTCGGCAATTTGTCATTCTTAGAACACAGAGATATATGCCATCGAAAAATCTGTAAGCAAATCAACTTAACATAAAGAGAACCAAAGGATGATTCTGATTTCGTATATTTGTTCATTTGTAAAACAGAAACTGCAAGTCACGATTGGTTTCAATATCTTCGATAAAATGAAAGATCAGGTGATTCTAAAGGAAGGAATAAAAGAGGAGAGGCTCAAAAATGCAATAAAAATGCAGATTCCATAATCTGATATTGAAAATCTAGGTTCTTTTCTTTAAAAAGACAAAGAAGATAAGGAAAAACTAGAGTAAAAAGAAAGACTTAAGTTGGAATTAGCTAGAAAGCTTAAAAATAATTTTTAAAATCGTTTTGAACCTAATAATCAACTAGATACTACGATTGAAATCACTGATAGTGATTTGTAAGATTATAATGAAGCAAAGGCATTGGAATCATAAAGGAAAGCGTTTTCACAAATGAGACTAATAAGTTTGGCTCTGGAACCTACACCATCTTCAAGCAATCTAATGAGCATACTCAATCCTCAATTAGATAAATAAATCAAAGCGAAATTGAATAGACAATCAGATGAATAAAATGCAGAAGATGATAATAATTCTAAGTAAAGGCTTAAAACTGATGTAAGAAGTGGTTTTATTTAAAAAAAGAGCAGTTTATTTCAGTCATTTCTAGGGAAATTTTCACATGAACTAATGAGAGAATTATTTGATTTCATGGAGATTAATATGATTGTTTATATCTTTTTCAGGGCTAAAGGAGCAGAAATAGGATACAATCTACATTCAGTAATGCAGAAGAAGACTTCATATCAATGATGGGACCGAATTTGCAAGTCAAATCATTCTAGAATTTACTTGAACTTGAAGATAAACCTAACGGAGAAGAAACTAGTTTCAAGGCTAGCGACCACTTCTAAGGTGAAGGAAACGATATTCATCCTTCATCATCAGGTAGATCTTTGGTCATCAAAGGTGGGAGTGAGTCGTCTATTGAAGGTTAGAATCCTTCTCCTACTAAAAGTACTTCAAAACAAAAAAAGATTGTTCTGCATATTAATAAAAGTAGAAGTAGCTTTCAAGTCTTGGATTCAACTTCATAGAATAATAATACTATTACTACTACTAATTAGCCATAGTAGTATTAATCTTTAACAAGTTGTCGAAGCGATACAAGTAACACTAATAACTTTTAAGGTATTAACACCCTAGTTCCAAATCAAAACTAAAATTCTTATTTAACATCATATTACATTAAGCCAACTACTAAATCACATTAATAATCATTTACTTCAGCAAAGAATTAAAACAATAACAATACTCTAGATGGGCCTGCTATTCTTGTAGCTGGGGGAAACTAAGACGATGAAGTATTCACGAATAAAACAGCACCATCTTAGTCTCTCAAAGTACCTAGAATTGTAATTGAAAATATTTAATAAAAATAAGAAGAAAAAGAAGAAACAAGTAACAAAGAAGAGAACTACAATATGATTCCTACAAGCCAACAAATCTAAAAAGGGAATAATGCAGCAAATATTATTCATAAACCTCAAGAAGAGTAGATTTTAGAGATTGAAAGTGCATATGAATAATCTGAGAAAAAGAGAAGCATCGAACATACTTTCTCAACTGAGTCAGCTGCTGGCAATATTTCATGTTTCCTCTAAACGTAGCCAATGGAAAGTACCTTCAAAGAAACAAACTAAATTAGAAGTTTATTAAAAAGAAATCTTGCAAAAACAGATAAAAATTAATAATTTAGGTAATTTCATTCTTAATCAAGATTTGAGATTTCACCCTAGAAGCAGCTGCTGAATGCAACAATAGGTGCCAATAACTTAACAAAGATAGACTAAAATCCAAGTTTTATTGTCCGAAATATCCCTTCAACTAGCAAAGACAGTAGAGGTAATTTATCGAGCACAAAGAGTTAATTCTTTAAAAGATCTGATGAAAGTGTCTCCAAAGAAAGAAAGCGTATGCCTGGTAATTTTTTCATGCGAGAGAAGAAAAATTTAAAAGATATCGCTCCTCACGAAATCAGATAAATACCATAGAAGCTTAGTACTAAAGAGCTTGAGGAGGGGTTGCTGTTTTAAACTGGTTTTTCTCATTTTAAAGCGAAGAAATAACCTTAATAGCTGAATAATTATCCAGTTCTGTAACTCACAAGTATCCCCAAAAGTTAAAGTTTATTTATCAAACCAGCACCTTAATTGTAATTGTCGACACTAAGAAATTCAATAGAAGGAAGTGGAAAAGGGTAGTAATTATGGTTATCACAATCATAACAATCCTCATAACAAGAGTCGTCACAGTAAGATATTTCTCTGGTTTAATATCTCAAATCAAATGTAGAGAAGAAGAAAATACCTGATAAATTTTCGACTCTACCAGCTTATAATCAAAGAGAGGGGGAGTAGAAATCGAAGGTTCAAAGTATGCTGCGATTTAGAAGGACAATAGAAACGGAATAAATATCAGAATAGACTCTTCACAGGCCATTGCTAGCAGCTACTTAAGATGGATTTGCATATGAACCTTCGAATACAGCGAATTTAAGCTTTTTGGCTCCACTTAGTTCAAGAAAAGATTAAGTCAGAAAAAGTTTACAAGCTCTTCGGTGATGCCATTTCAAACAACGAACAGATAATTCTACTGTTAAAAATAAAAATTGTTTTGTTTTTAGAATTGAGCATTTTATGTTAACATTGGACCAAAATTTTCCTTTTATTTCTTTCTAAATACTAATCAGAAACTTCAGTGCTTTTTACATAGTTGTTATGACACAAATACAACTTTTCTTATGAAAAACAAAAACATTTTTCAAAATACTCAACAGAATTGATTCAAATTGGTGCTGCTTTGTTGGGAGATATTATGAGGACAAAAAAAAAGGATTCTAATGTAAAGCTACGTTCGTCTAGTGGCAGGATTATTGCCTCCCACGCAATAGGCTCGGGTTCGATTCCCGGACGTAGCATTTTTTATTTTAATAAGCTGGGAAATTTTAAAAAAAAAAGTATTTTTAATTTAATCAAGAAATACATAAGAAGAGGAATAGGGTTTGGAGGGGAGCAATTAATTCCATAAAATAGGATTTGATATTTTCAAATGAATTTAAATAAGAAATTTGTCATCGAATTGATTTAGCTTATTGGGTTGTTGTTTAAAGCTATGTTGCAAAAAATAAAGATCATAATAGTTTAATTGCTTTAATTTACATTTTACAAAAAATACAAGATAAACTACGGAAATATGAGGGTATTTTCATTGTAGTTTCTTCTTAGAGAGCTTTAATGAAATAAAAGCAATGATTGTAGCAGCTCCAAAGTAAACTACATTCATCCCTATTGCTTCATTGAGAGAGAATTCGAAGTCATATTTTAGAATTGGATTTGGAACAAAGTAAGTTACTTTGAATTCATTTAGACACAGTGCTTAGAATCCGTACTTAAAAGGAGATAAATATTCGAACCATGCTATCCAGCTTGCATAATCACCACGATTCTTGTAGAAACCAGAAAACAGCATAAATGGGATGGCAAAAATATTTGTTAGTTGTGCTCCTAAATGGCGATCATCGAAGAGTGTACCTAGGATATAGCCTATTGAAACCCCAGAGAAACTCAGTATGATCATGACTGCTAAGAAGATGAAGAACGCAGATGCATCAGTTCGCAGCCCAGTCATGAAGTAAGCTAACACAGAATTAGCACCAACAACATTAATAAAAAACAGGTGAGTTTGTAATAATAACTCATGGATACCTATGGCAGAATCAAAGACTGGAAGAAACAAGTTTGTTGCCATGTCGATTGTTAGTTTTCCACAAAAATATGAGAATTAACTGTATAATTTGGCGTTTTCTTCTCTAATAAAAATTTCTTTGTCGACAGAGAATGTGAGGACGCATGGAATGAGTGACTCCATAAAGACAGAGAGAGCTAAAAAATAAAGAAGGCCAGCTCTGTTAGTGATATCTGCGACGTTTGTTGGATCGTCTTTTCCGTCTGCAAAACAATAAAAATAACAACAAGCATGTCAAAATCTTTTTTTGATATTTTCAATGAATAAATCAGATTAGTTTATTGTTGTTGTTAACCTGTGATTTACCACCAGATTGCTCCAATATAAAGTGCCATGATTATGCTCTAGATTAGACGAGATTTGAAGAGAATAGGATTCCTAAAATTAACTATAGCTGTTCTCTTTAGGACCAGTAGAATCTACTGAAAAACTGAAAGGGTATGTGTTCGTTTTTCTATGACTGATTGAAATGAGTTGCTGATCTCCTCGTACACTTTATCCTTGAGCTATGACTGGTAATTTGAAATATGCTCTTGGAGTTCAGATAAGTTCTTTTCTTTCGAGGAGTCCATGATTGAAAGAAAGTAGTCTTTCAGAAAAAAGGTTAAGTTAATGTTAGAAAACATCAAAGGAATTGAGTAAATGTTATAAGGTACCTGCAGGGTTTGTAAGTTAAGGACACTTAAATCCATTATTATTGAAGTAAGCCAATATTGAAGGGCCTCCTTTTCCTTGATAGATGATATTTCCACTTGCCATTAGAATAATCTAATCTAGCATTCTCCAAATATCCGAAGAAGGCTAATGGATAGTGAGAATTACAGTTTTTTTCGAAGAATGAGCAAACTTCTTCAATTCCATTACTAAGACATAAGCTGTGAAACTAATGGAAGAAAATAAAATACATTGACCTGGCAAATGAAATGTATCTAACCTATCGAGTCCAGAGGTTGGTTCGTCTAGAAATATAACTTAAGGGTCACTTACGAGCTCCAAGCAAATTGACGTCCTCTTTCGCTCTCCTCCTGAGATGCCTTTCATAAAGTAGCCTCCTATCAAAGTGTTCTGACATCTTTCTAGTTTAAATGCTTTTATAACTTCCATAACTTTGTTTTATTTTTCCTCTTTGCTGCCTTGAATTTTGAAATCTGCAGCAAATTAGATACATTCTTTAACTGTCAATGTCTCCAGGAGAATGTCATTTTGCATCACATAAGCTGCAAAATCTGGTAAAGTATCCCCAGTGTAATCTTAAAAATTTGCTTAGATTTTCCCATGGAATGTGCATTTCTTATTGACTGAAAGCCGCTTGCAAAGCCCATTAAGTAAGGAAGTCTTACCTGCTCCAGAAGGTCCTAGGGAAAAGAGGGAGTAAAAATAAAATAAATTGAATGTTTTTGGAGCTAACCTAATTGAATGGATTTAAGAAAATAGTTCATTTTTACCTAGAATGGCAGTGATTTCTCCACTTTTGCAGATGCCTTCAATGTCATTAAGGATTATTCTTGGACCTTAAGGAGTTAGCACAGAATAGTGAAGGTTTTTGAATGTAATATCGATCGGATTAGATTTGTCAAGGGACATGAGAATTTTATCTAAATAATGAATATATTCTCTTTGCAGTGAATTTTAGATTTATTTTATTATTTTTAAAAGTTATTACAGCCATTGAGTGAAAAGCAGAATACCATTTAAAGACAAAATAATAAATTCTGGCATGAAATAAGCATCCTTTTTGCAAAATTAATTACCACGGTTATTCATTAAAAACCAAAACTTTCCTTCAGAATCTCCCAGAATTTACTTTAATTATTGGCCATTTCTTACTATTTTTTGCTTATTATTCTCCCAATAGTCAAATTCTTACAATATTTTTATCAGAATTCAATCTAAAGAATGTTTGTACCTTGGGTTTGGATCTCTATTTGAGCTAAAGTGAAACTCAAACATAAATTAACTGAAAAAGGAATTATTTCTTTAATTATTTACTACATACTATCACTTTCTAAAGCAATGAATAGGATATTTCTAAATAAAATAATGGACATTGTTTTTGGGATAATTTTCAGTTTATTTTTATGCAGTGATAAATCTTGTTGAGGTAGAAGCAATACAAATGAATCCAAAAAAAATAGTAGTGTTCTTCAGTAAATCTTGGTGAATTAGATTTAGTTTTAAATATATACTTAAATAGAGGGGACAATACTAAAATTCAACTAACACAATCATGCATTATCAACGATTCTTGTAGAACGAGAAAAGAGAATAGCATGTTGTATAAAAAATAGACATCTTTATTTTGTTATGTTTCCTATTTTTTTAAGACTAATTATTCTGAAGTACTATCTTTCTTTTTAAGTCCAAATTATCTACTTACAATAAGCCTCACATATTTAGAGTTTTTTGCTAATAAAACTAACAAAGCTAACAGAAAATGTCTGAATTACATTGTGAGTTTATTTAAGGTTCTTATTATGTAAAAATATGAAACTGTGTCTAATTATTTAGATCTCATCATAGTATGTGGTTTACTGAATAATACTATTGGTTTTCTATCCTTTTTATTTATTGTTAAAGTCATCTAATTAAATTTAAATGAGCGAATTAATCGAAGTTAATTGAAAACAAAAAGGTATCTAAATGTCTTTGATTTAGACTTGGCGGGAAATTATCAAAACATGAAAAGACTATTACTGGAATATCAAATGAGTGGGAATTAATCACAATAATAATCCTCTTATTTATCACTTTGATCTTAACTGTCATTTCAAGTTTTACAGCAGTTATTATTTTTTTATTTTATGATAATAAAATTCTCTCTCTTTCTTTTTCTTATGTATTACCATATCAACTCTCTTGTATAAATAATTCTCTTTCAAATTTATCGTGAATGTTCCCTTCTTTTTAGCATAAATCCTAAAAGATTCCAAAAATATCTTCAACAAACAATTAATTTTATTTATTCAAAAGGTTTGTAATTTTCAAGAACAAAGTTTTCAACATAAAAAAAACACTTTTTCCTATCAAAAAAAGCCTCAAGGGATCTTCAAACTCATGGCATCTGAGTGTATTCTACCATTGAAGCGGAAAGCTAGCTCTTCTTTTTCAAGCGAAGACTTCTGATTTTCATTTCAATTGTCATAATAGTACTATTATTGATGCTGCTATTATTATTAACCTTAGCCTTAACCTTAGACTCCAGAATGTTCAGCACTTTCTTGAGAAGCTAGATGAATCAGGTAAATTATTCCAAAGAGAACTCCAACGGAAACTAAGATGTACCCTATGATAATGAAGAATTAAGTGAAATAAGTCAGAATTGGTGCAGTTGCCTCACAAGCTGAGAATCCTTCCGAGAAATAAAGCACATTAGCATAGATAAACAGTCCAATCAAAGCATGATAGTACACTAAATCAAGAACCTTAAAGAACAGTACAATGTCTTAATTCTTGTATCTAGGCACAAGAGTAATCAGCGAATAGGTAATCTTGATAACTTGAGTGAAAAACAGAATCTGCACAAACAACGCAAGATTCACATCGCAAGTCTCCGTTTCAATGTATTGCCTCTAGATGACTCCTGTAGCTGTCAGAGTGATCAACGTAAAGAAGAAATTTGCTCCTTCAGAAGACTTTAGCTTTGTTTTAGCATCGATTTCTATCATTTTTTTCTTTCTTCTTCTGATTTTTGTTCACAAAGAATAAACTAAACAGCCTATGTAATTTGAACTATTTTTTTATTTTATTTTTATTGTTTGCCTGCACGCAAAGCAACGGGAAAAATTCAATTAAAATTATCAGCAGCGAATCTTCACAAAAAATATAAAATCTTTTGTTTTTTTCCTTTAAGAAATACAGAAGAAATCTTAATTAATAAAATTTACATACATAACAAATAAATCTATTTGTAAATTAACTTTCTTAATTTATTCAATACATATCAGTGTCATCTTCGCTTTCATCATTGATTCCTTATCTACCTTAACCTTATCTACTTATAAAAGTTACTAGATCGATCGCCTTTTATAACCTCAAATCTGATACTTTACTCTTAGTGAAATTCTTATTTGGATCTTAAAATGATTCCAAAGAATAATCATAGAAATATTAACAATTTTAATCATTTTTTTCATCTAATTATATCCAAAACCACCATCCAGTTTTGGTCTTCTTCTCTCGTAGTCCTTCAAGATATTTTATTTTCTCTTCATTTGATAATGACTCATTGAAAATAACTCCTTATTAAAAGCACGCACATTTTTTTCCTTTAATAACTCCACTAAAGACTTCTTCGATTGAAGACCATTTCAAATACTTATTCGATGTTATCTCGATTAGTTTACTGTTTGCCTTTTCAAGTAGTTATTTTTGGATTTAATCTTCCACATACCATGAAAAACTCTGAGTTTATAGTAATATTCTTCCATAATTATCTTTAATTTTTTTAATTTTTTCTCTTGTGTTGATAAATTTCTTTGCTACTTCTTCCTGTTCCATTTTTAGTTGGTTCAATTTCAGTTCTTCATTGAATATTCTGAACTCCGTTTGCTAATCACTCTCTGGCATTGAACATTGTATTGATTTATCTTCTTTTTAAACATTCTCAACTTCTCCTTGATTCGCAGTTTCATTCAATTATTCACTATCTTTTTTATCCAACAGACACTCATGATCAATCTCATTGTTAGCTTGTTACTAATCATTAAATGTACTTAAATATTCAGATATCTTACCCAATTAATTTACTCTATTCTCGCATCTATCATATGTCTCAGATGCATTTTTGATTTCAACTGAATTAGCAGCTTTCTAACTCCATTTTGTCTTCACAATAGATTTCAAAGCATTAGGAGTTTTATTTAACATTTGAATGCTAATTCGCAATTCATTTCTACTACTTATTTCATTGTATTTATCTTTTACAACATTCGAGGCCTTTATTATGTCTTGAATGAGCATTGCCTGAATCTATTTTAGCATTTTACTTATCTAACTCACTTTTAAATTAAGACTTTCTTACAAGGTTTATTCCTCCAGATTCTACAGTTTTTAAACCTATTCTTTCTCAAGAGGTGGCCAATTTTTAAGGATTTCATCGGTTTCAGATGTTGCATCTGCTAAGCTGATGTATTCTCGTGAAATAGATGATCGTAAAATTATGCATTTTGAACATTCTAATTCTCCAATGCCCTCATTTGCAATAGAGATATATTCAGGAGATTTTTCATGATTAAGAGTACATCGTAGTGGTTATGATGGCAGAACTTCCATTTTAAAAACTTGGTAGTATGTTTCTTTAAAGTAATGATTATTATTCTTCTTGTTGTAGTTTTCAAATCGTTGTTGATATTTATATTACTTGAATATTATTTGTTTTCGTTTTTTTAATAATTTGAGTTAATTAAATTTCAGCAAATCTTTGGTATTTCCCCCCTTTTTTGATGATTCATTATTAAGATAGGCTTGATTTCGACTTCTGTCAGCAAAGAAGTAAATTTCTTTATGTCCTCACACGTAATCTGACTCAATTGATTATACTTGTTTTAATCTATCTGATCTTAATTAAAAAAGGTGCGTAAATAGGCAACGCATCAGAAAGGTACTATTATTTTCTATGGTTGTTTTTTGTTAAAACATTTTTTTTTCATTTACTCAATTTTAATAGAAAAAAGCTACTTTTCTAGCTAATTACTACTTTTAAAACTCCTATTACATAATATTCTAATTACTTTCGTTTTTCACTAGAAATCAAATTTTTCCCTTGTATTTCCAAATACAACAATCAAAATTATTCTAAATTTTGTTTTCTATGGTTTTTAATTCTGTTTGAGATGCGAGTCAACATCATTTATTCTTAATTCATTCTTGATTCTCAATGATTTTAAATATATCTTGATAATCCATTGTTATTCCATTCTTTTTCTTAAGAGATCTATTTTGAGCAATATTTTGATTTCTTCGATTTGTTTTATTATTTATTGTCAACATATCTTATCATGATCTTTCTTCGTTTCTAACTCAAGAATAATGTTTAAGTTAATACATAAACAATAAACTCATCAACTGTTCAAGTATTTAGATCACCCTCAATATTCACTTAAAACCATCTTTAAGCTAAGTTTTATTAATTCATTCAATAATACTTCAATCTGTCAACCAAAATTTAAATATAGAAAATGGAGGCAATCATTTAATTACTAATTAAATAAAAGTAAGAAAGAATTGTGCTTTTTTTGGACACTTATGACTTGAATGGAGCATTTGAAAAAGTGACTAATTTTTATAATTATTTGAAATAACTCTGCTAAATTCCCCTAATGGGCTTCCCAAAAAAAATGAATCATTCCCAATATGAAAAAATATAATTTCAACAAAAAACACATTAATTTAGAGCTAAGACAGTGTTTGGTAATTCTTTTAAAATTGAAGTTCCATTCAAATCAAAAATATTATCAGGTAACGAATTCTAATTGAACTGAAAAACTTTATGGGCTAGAGTAGCTGCTTTTTTAGAGAGAAAAAGTAAGTGAAGGATAATAATACCATTACAATTAGCTCTTCAACAGAATCCTCTCAACCTGGCAGACTAAGTAGATTCTCGGAAGCACAAAAAAATGTTTTAGAACACTTGAGCTTCTTCTAACCAAAGAAAAACGCACTCCCTGTGGCTCTAACCCATTTACTTTAAGATAGTTGCTAAGGTCTGATGCGATCACTTCCGTTGCTACTGGAAGTTAATACCGTTTATGCTAAAAAAGGAGATAACTCACACTACTTTGATCCTGGCTAGCTACATGCCCGGTTTGGTTTAATCGAACATGTTTCGTCTGGAAAGTAGTTTCTAGCCAGTGAATTGAGCTAAGCATTTGAGATCGAATTGAATCACTTTGATAAAATTAAAGTAATTTCAAAAGAAGCAAAGCATTGGAGTTTAATTCTTATTTTCAAGATTGGAAAGTAGACACATTCATTTTCTTTAAAGAAATTAAATAGTCTAGAGTATGTGCTGCATAGTCTTTATGAAGTAACTGAGGAATAGATGAGAGATCAAGAACAGGATTAACAATAAAAAAGAAAGAAAAATGAAAATATAATTATTATTCCATAAAGCATTAAAACCATCAAGAACAATAAAACTGATTTTGATGACAAATCAATAAAACTTGAGACCCAATAGTTGGACTAAAACTTTCTTTATCCTGAAGAGACTACTACTACATATCTAACATAATAAGATGACATCGAGCTGCTTGATGAATCTAAATAATCTACTCTTCCAACAACTTTTAACTAATCCAAATGCTAGTTTTCTCTTGGTCTTCGTGATATGACTTTTAAGTGTTACAATTGTGGTGAAATATGTTTCAGTCCGTTTTCAATGCTGCTTAGCTACTTAAATCATGTTGCCGATGATCTACTTCTTCCACTAAAATCTTCATCTGAACCGAATCCTAAAGGCTTCATGCAACTTATTGGGTTTACAAAAACTAAAAAAGAATAGAATAAAGGCTACTTTAATCTATTCAATGCTTAATAATAACTATGACCAAAAAGTCATTTTAAATTAAGATTTTTATTTGATAAAAACAACTCCAGCCAAGATATTTTTTCCATAAATAAAAAACTCAAACCAACTTCTTATGAACTAAAATGAGCTCATTGCAGTATCTCCTCAAATAGTTTACTTCTTTATTATGAATTTGTTAATTTATTCTTACACTTTTAGCTACTACATATTTACTATCTCCCAATGTATTGTTTACAGATTCAAATTTGTTAATAAAAAAATGTCTTCATTTTGTCTGGGGATCTTTGTAGTTAAATTGAGTTCCCTAATATAACTCTATTTACTTACGTCCATTCATTTCTCCTTCTCTTGACTTTCTTTTGAGGCTTGATTTTCCATATCACTTTATCCATAATCCTCACCATCATCATCTTCATCCTTTTCGTTGTTGATTTTTTAAAGGTTTTGTAAAATAATTTTAAAGTCCGGTCGTTCTTGTGGATTCGGCAGCCAACAATACCTAATAATCGTAGCTATTTCTTTCGGGATAATATCATATTCTTCTGGTATTTTCGGCCTGGAATTATCAACGACAACTGTCTTTTTGAGTTCAGCTAAGGATAATTTCTCAAACGCTTCTTTCTAAGCAAACAGCTCAAATAATATAAAAGCAAAACTGTAGCTATCCGATTTGCTCGTGGCATTTCTAACGATGCTGCTGCCTTCTTCGCTGAGATGCTCTGGCGCTGTAAAATGTGAGATATTGCAATATCCACATTTGATACTCATTAGTTTCTTTAATCCAGTTAATCCAAGATCAGCAATTTTTACAGCTAATTATTCATCGAAGAAGATATTCGAACTACTCAGATGTCCATGGTAGAATCCAGCTTTGTGAAGCTTCAGCATTGTCTTAGCTATGTCAATCGCGACACGCATCTTCATTTGTTGGGAGAATTTAAAAACTACTTGGTCATTTTTAGGTGATCGCTAATTAGTTGTTGGTTGTTTTAGTGATTCAATCTTGGTACTTTCATGCTATTATCCCTGTTTAGTCTTGCTAGCAATCATTTCTTGCAAAGAACCTGAAATGAAATATTTGGAGACTAAGAAAACTTAATCTTTTTCCATTGCAACGGATTTCACAGTTGCTAGATGTTTTAATTTAAGCGATTTGAGTCGTTTAATGTCGGAATTGATCTCATGCAATATCCAAGATGATATGAAATCTGCAGGAAGTGTTCGAAACGCTAGTAATTAAGCTACATTTTGTTTGCTCTGTCTTTTTAAGTTGAATGTCGCAGATATCTATTGGATATATCCTAACCCTTTACGTCTTTCTTTTTTGTCCAAAATCGAGAAAAATTCATTATTTTGCAATTGGATTTGAATTATTTGTTGGTAATCTGATTCTGAAGACGCTCTTTCTGGAGTTTCAGATGAGTTTCGTTCAGTTTCTTTTTTGATAAGTAATCTAGCTACCACTCCAGGAGCGACATCTGAGCTAGATCTCGACCAATTCTCTTCTTCTTCTCCTTCTCCTAACAATTATTGTGATGTTTTACTCACTGCAGGCTCTTAGCAGAAGATTCCCACAGATTGCAGAAGGAGACCATATAGAACAGGGATAATCTCTGCTATAATGTAGTTTGCAGGAAGAATGAAATAGCTAATCACATTCCAGAAAATACCTTACTCTTTCTGTTGCCCAATAATCAAATCAGCTATCGTCTGCTCATTGACAGAGATAAGAATTTCCAGTGCTGTCTCAAAGAGCCTTCCGAATAGCTAGTTTCATTTCAAAAGTTAGCTAAATTAAAAGGAAAATTCATAGGCTAAATTGGGTTTTCTCGAAAATTTGTCAAAAATATCTCAACAACAAATTCGAATGTCGTTTGTATCATATTTGTGTTACCCAAAAGTAGCTCATTTTTTCAAGATGCGTGAGCTCTTTCGCAAGTTTTATCGATTTAGCAGGTGTTCCACTGAATTTAAACTTCAAGATAGTAATAACTATGAAGTAATACAGTACGCATAGGATATTATTCAGTGATGAACCCAAAATGTAAAGCTGAGAACTACTTGAAATGCCCGTAAAGTTAGCATTATAGAGTCCAATGAACACTAGATTTATCAGAGAATATGATAGCAAGAGTAAATAAAACCAATTTAATCCTCTCGTTGAAGCTGGAGGGTTCAAGTGCTTTCCTAAAACTGTTCCGATGTTGATGTGTGCTTTGTACTGGAAAATCAGCAGATACCAAAATAAGCTGAAGAACATCAAACAAAAGATTGTATCGGAGATGTAAAATGCATTGTAGAGAAGTTTAGTCAAGGAATTGGCTTCTGTAGATTATTCGCTATCGTAATCAAAAGAATCTACGACGAGTAGCATTGAGGAAAATAATCGAAAACCACATAGCAACGCACATAAGAGATAAAAGCATTTCGTAACGGACACAACTCCTTTGAATTTGAACACTGATCTTATTCGATAGATTGTCATCAGAAAGAGCAATAAATAGCCTAGAGACAGGATCAAGAATATCATTATGAACACGTAGTTCGGGGAGTTATCCGAATTTGCCATGATTGTCCAAATCATAATTTTTAGTTTTGATATTAAAAATCTTGTTTTTTTTAATTAGTTTTACCTGATTGGCAAGAAAATGTGAATAATTTTTAAGGAGATAACTTAGAAACTTAAAGGAAGTAAGAAGGGAGAAGGAGAAAGAATGAAAGAAAGGAAAGAGGGGAAGTTAGTTATGGGATATTGTCTTAATTAAGTATCTTCAATGTGTGTATGTGTGGGAAAAGGGGAGGATTAAAGAAATATTATTTTTTTTCTAAAAAACTGTTCAACGAATTTGAGGAACAAAAAGAAGAAAAAACAATTAAAGTCCAAGTCAAAATAAATTAAAGACATAGAGAAGAGAAAACGAAAGAGATGATGTCGTAAGTTTTTAGCTTCATAAAAAAGTTTAGGTATTGCGTTAGCCTCGTTAGTTTTTAGCATATCATACGAACGGATTCCTTTCAATGTTTCGACAGAAAATGCATGCTTAATTAGAGCGATGCATGTTTGTTTGAATATTTTATGAGTTTTTTAAGTGCTCAATATGCAATCCCATGGAGTATGATTTTTCCAGACATATCGTAATTTTGATTGTTGGACTACTACCTTTTGCATAATTTGTTGCACTAATTTTTCATAGAAATGCTGTTTTAAGAGCATAAATGAATAGTTTTCATTTAATTTCATTTTAAACTGATTCATTTCTGGATTTTTAAGAATGAAAATATGAATAATTTAAAGATGATTGTGTGGGTGGATGAGAAGAAGAAGAAGAAAAAGGCAGGAAAATAATGCAAATCATTTCATAGAAAAAAAACATAAAAATCAAAAAAATCAAAACAATCAAAATACAAACAACAAACGAGCAATTGTGCTTTTCAAATCCATTGTTAATATGGTAAATTATTTGAAAAAAAACAAAAAGAGAAGCTTGTACTTTAAGAAAAATTATAAGAAATGACTTGAAAGAGTTGACTTAGAGAAAGAGAAGAGTTAACAAAAAATGAGATAAATACAATATCAACTAAGTAATTAATTAGTTATTTAGTTTATGGCTCTATTTGAAAAAAATATTGTAAAACAAAAATTAGATGAATTTAAAAGATAATTGCAGAATTCATGTTAATCATCCCCTCCCCAACCGTTGGGGAGGGAATAAAGTCCAGAGAAACAGATAGAGAGAGATATTTAGGATCATCGAAGACAACTCAGTCGATGGATGGGAGGGGTGAAGAAGCAAAGCGCATTGCAGGCATGTCTTCAGCTAATGCTCTCAAGAAAAATTTCGTAGAATACCAACAATACCAGCAATAATAATCGAGCAGACGAGTAGTGAATACTTCTTGCTGTGACATGTGTGGGGAAAAAGTAACTAAAGATGAGGAGGTAAGTCTAGAATGCGGTCATGTTTTTCACTCTGAATGCGCTAAAGAAGCAATGGAAATCTAAGTCGAGAAGAATTCTTTTCCAGTGATGTGTCCAGTCGATAATTGCGAATAAGAGCCTTCCATGCTGCTTTTGAGCCTTCTTCTAACGCGCACCCATTTCTAAGCTTGCCTTTATTTCGAGCATTCTCTTTGTCCGAAAATCAATCAGGTAAATTTATACAAAATGGGAATCGTGTTGTTTTCATTGTTTAAAGTAAAAATGTGAACCCACACATATCATTGACTTATCTAATTCTTCTTTTTAACAATTCAGAATCAATGCTACAACTGCGGTCAGCGTTTCTTAAGCGATTCAGAAGTAGATTTCCATGCTTGTATCAAATGTAAGTAAATCACTTGTCTGAGATGTTAGCAACAGTATCACCCTTCAAGATCCTGTTAATCTCCAGGTGAACAATCTTCTCATAAGCACCAATAATAAACTGCTAGCTTCAAGCATCACTCGTTTAAAGAACCAAAACAGCAGAAATCGATGTAAATATCGCAACAATAGTAAAACTAACAGGAGTCTTAATCTTCGCCATTAGAGCGTTCATTCTAAAACCATCAATAATCTCCCGAAATGGAGAATAATAATAATAATTAAAATCTTGAAATAATACATCCTCCTCAGCCATTTTCGATTCCTGACAACCATTTCACCAACAACAATAACAACAACAACAATAAAGTAAATCCTCAGGAGCATAAAATCACTTCAAAGGCTGTCTTGAAATTTGGAAGCGGGATCAATAGTAGTGGTGATAAATCATAATCTCGTTATTCTTCCAATTAGCGACCAAGTCTACCAAGTGCATTGCTATTTAGTAAATCAAAAAGAAGCTCTCTTGCAGGTAAAAATCTTTAGTTTGATCCTTCTGATTTATCCAATAATCCTCCTCCTACAGCTTCTGATCGGTCATCTATTACGCGTCAGCCTTCTCCATCGATTCCTCAACGTGATTCTCTTACAAATCACATATTACCTAAACACTAACAATAGATTGTCCACTCATCTTCCTTACAAGTCGATATCAATCAATCTTCTTTAGTTATAGCCTCCAAGCATAGCTCGATAGTTTAACCCTAAAATAGTATTTACAAATGTTCTCTTCAGCCTGCTAGTTCTTCTCTGTAATCTTCAAAGCCTCTCAACAATTCCATTTGTGTTTCTTCTTTACATTAACCGCAACAATAACAGGAATAAAAACAGTCCTAACCACAGCAGTTCCAGCACTAATAGCTTTCCTCATTAATGTAGCATCATCTTCAATAATAACAGCAACAATAACAATAAGACAAACATAATTTGTCATCTGATTCCCCTGGTAAATACTTCATGATATAAAAACTAAAACAACCTACCTTAACATAGCAGCCCAACAGCAATATTTCATTACATTCTGCAAATGTTGCCAATTCATTTTCAGCTTAGCATTTCCCAAAACCATCCAAGAAACCACATCCTACATCGAGAGAATCTTCCCCATATACGAAAATACCATCTTCTAGATAACTATCTGCATTTCTATCTCCCTACATGCCCCGCAGTTTTTCCTTGAAAAGACACTCTGCAGTTAATAATTCTTAGAGGACTTCATCGTAAAGTGTCCTTGCTCCTTAATAGAGAATGCGTTAAAGGAGCAAGCCCAGCCTCTACGACCCTGAGATTAATCTTTCGAGAAGACAATCTTTAGGGTAATAAATCGCAGTAGTTCGTTCTCAGTTAACAAATGAAAATGCGAATCCAGCTCAAGAACATGTGTAAATAGGATAAAAGTAATTAAAAGAAGCTGTCTTCTCAGCTAGACCTACAATGCTATCTGCAAAATAAATTAGAAAGAACTCTCCAATAAGAGTTGACCCGCATTCGTTTAGGATGTGATTTTTGCTTCTTTTTTTTTAATATTTTTTTTCGTTTAAAAATTGTGTTTAATTAAGATTAAGATTATTTAAAATACATAGTTTTATGTGATTTCATTGAGGTTGCAATCAATTCGCTGTAGTTGGCAATAATTTGAAACTGTACGTTCCATTTTAATCGGTTTTACTTGTTGGTAAAAAATAATGTAATGTTAACAAATGCCTTTAAATCTATTCTTTTTAATAAATTCCAGATAGCAAATCTAAAAGAGAACAATAAACAGACAAGACCTCAAAGATTGCAAGATGATTTATGTTTAAAATTGAGGAAAAAAGAACCTAATTCTATGTAAAAAATCAAACAACAAAACATTTGAAAATTAGTTCTTTTTAAGATAATTTTATTTAGAGAGTTTCAAAAATAATCAAACCAAAGGTTGAATGTTCTCGTTATTGTTCAAATTACTGCATGCTTTTTATCATGTTAAAGGAAGTCAGAAAACTTAAAAATGTGTTTGATTTAATATCAGCTAGTCAATAATTCAAGTTCTTAGATTGACACAGCTTGAAATAATTTAAGTTTGCAATTTTTGTTTTCTTAATGATGTATTTTATGATTTTCAGGCATAGAACACTCTATCACTCAAAAAAGATGGGATTGCAGAAGAAATTAAAGCGAGATGCAGTTCAAGATACTGTTGGCCTTAACTGGCTGATATGGATAAAGTATTGTAATTAGATAAAAGTAATACAGAAAATAAGTGGTTTTTGAGCAAACCAAAAAAAGGAGTGGTAATCTCCAACACACTAGGATCAGTGGCAATTAAGCTTAGATTAGTGGGCATAGATGGGTAATTTTAAGACAAAAAAATACTTTGAGATTTATGCCTGTTTTAATTAGGAGGTGAGGGGAAAGAAACTAAAACCCCCCAATCTCTCCTTTCTTACCTCAATTTGAAATTAGATTTCTGGCTTATTCTTTAAGAAATTTAATGATGTGATTTTATGAACATATGAGCTTTATTCATATGGTAGCAAGCCAAGTCTAGTTTTAAAGGATCTGAAAGTCTAAAAATCAATGGGAGTAAGAAGATTCGGTTATGGTGATTTTGGAGTGAATTTAAGTGAATCTTTGCCTGAAACGTTAGTGAAAGAGATTAAAATAAGTATTATTTCATTTTGGGACTACAACTCTTGGACTAACTGTTAGTATTTTGGAATATTTTATTTCAGTAACACTAATTTATTTTAAGTGAAAATCCATCATTTAGTGGAAAAGTTGCACATTTCAGGTGTGCATACCGAGCTAAAACAAAGATTAATAGGTTTAGAGTTTACAATTCAAACGATTAAAAGCAGTTTTAAGAACTAGAAAAAACAAACAAAGAAGGATATATTTGAGAAAGAGGGAGAAGAATTGTCCTTCAATTGTAAAAATAATAGGGTACGATTAAGGCAATGGGAGTAATCTAAAAACAATCTAATGAATAATAATCCCAAATCTGATTCCTTTTTCTTTTCTTCAATCGAAGAGAACACTCTAATAATAAAACTAAACAAAACTATCACAAGACGCGCACATAAACCTGCAGATAATTAAAAAATATTTAAACAAATATCACATTTTTTACTCAAATCTCTTGCATCCTGTAAATATATTCCATGAGCCAAGACGATTTCAGAAAAAACCACACTTGCATCACATGCTAGCAGCCCATAGACTCCAGAGACTTAGCATCTATGCAATGTGGTCATCCTTTCCACTATCAATGTCTTTAAATCTCCTTAATTGAGCAAATTTCTAAACAAACCTACCCTCTTTGCTGCCCCATTCCTTAGTGCTTCGTGGAGCCTTCTATGTATTTTCTCAGTGTTGTGCTCGAAGAGAAAGATTTCTAAGACTACCTTCTGCTGGAAAAAAACAGCGTTCAAGAATTTAAGACAGTAATTTTTGGTGTTTAATCATTTTTCATTTTTTTTTTTGCTTGCGTTTTGAATACTTTTTTAGTTTCCCTTTAAATGTTGGGGAATCCTCAAAAAACTGAACTAATTTCTGGCTCTTTTTTTATAATTTAATAGTACAAGTGCCCGTTCTGTGAATAGACATTCCTGGCTTATCCAAGTAATAAAGTTCATAAATGCTTGAAGTGCTACAAAGTGATTTGCCTCCAATGCAGTGAAGCTGCACACCCGAATAAACCGTGCTCGAATAATGTAAAGGATAGAATGATAATGCCATTTTTTTCATTTGGATGATGAGTGAGAGTATTTTTGAAACTCTTTTGTTTTATTTCATGTTTTTCATGAGGTCCATCATCATGATCCTTCCCTCAGAAAGACTGAATCTATTTTGATTTGGTCATATCAACAAATTTCTGTTATTTTACAAGCTAATTTTTGCAACTCTTTCTAACTTTTTACTGAACTTTTTGTTCTTTTTTTACTTTAAGACATCAGATCAAAAACTGAAAAAAGATAACTTAGATTCCATCAAAAAAACAGAACCCATCACTATTATTTCTCCAGCACAACCCGATCACCCCAAAATTATTTAAATTCGATCATTCTCGTTAAATAATAAAAAGAATACAATTGAAATATCTGCTTCATCACCTTCTTCGATCTCACATGCAGCTGATGGAACACCTAAAACTGCAATACTAAATAGAAAACTATTCCCTGCTGCATCTCCTTCTGTTTCTCCAAATAACGCAAATTCTCTTCTTACTTCTAAAAAAGTTAGTTTCATAGGATCGTCTACACTTCTTTAGAGTAGCAGTACCAACTAACTTGAAAAGGCTCAAGCTGGGGAGAAAAATATTTTTGCTAATCGAACTAGAGGTTCATTTCCTATCACGGGCACGAAGACTTCATCTATTTCGCTTTTGAAATAAAATGGTAGCAGAAAATCACTTGATAGAATACATAATTTCATTCAGTAAGAAGGATAAACGGTATTGAAGAATCCGAGTAGTTTCAATATGCTGAAAATGTAGCCATCTCCGTTGTTGTAATAAAAAATAAGCTGCTGAGAGAGCAATTAAATTCCATCAAAAAGTTTTTGAAAGAGGATACTACCGCATATGTTTCTTAAAATTAAATTATTCGAGAAGACAACAGAAATCAGTGGAAAAAACTCTGATAAAAACTTAACTTTCTACTTTTCAAATCAATCTACAAAACTCAAGAATATTATTTCTATTTTTGAGAAAAATAAACTTGTCTCTTGAGTTGCTTCTATTCTCTATGCTCAATACAAATATGTGATAAAAAGTGTATTTGGTATGATCTAAAATTGGATATCAAATCTTGTTGAATTTGCTTGTTGTAAATGCAACAAAAAAAAAGAATTTTCTTACAAAAATACTTTTTGTAGATATTTTTAGCATTTAGTAATACTCAAAAAGATTATTGAATTTTACTTCGTTAAAAGGAGAACTTTAAGCCAAAAAGATATTTTTGACATTCATCCTTCAAAGTAATATTGTTAATTTTGAAGAGGGTAGAGCTTTTTGGTTAATTTATCATAAAACCATCAATCAAATCTGTCAAATTTAAGAAAGATAAATTAATCAGTTTTCTTATCAAAAATGAGTTCACATAGACAAGCAGTTGAGTAGATACTCGGCAATAAGCGAGATCAGTTCTAAAAAGAGCATGAAGAAGACATAGAAGATTTAGATGTTCTTTAAGCAGATGAAGGCTTTAAAAATGATGTTTAGTATTAGGAACTGCTAGGAACTGCTCATGAACAGAAAAAGAAAATGGGTTTCAAACCACTTGAAGAACTCCCTAAATATAAAGGAAAAAAAGTTTCAAGAAAATAACTCTAAGAAGATGATGATGAAGAAGATGAAAGTGAAGAGATTAGTGGCGATGATGATGTAGATGAAGAAGAATTGATTCTGAGTGATTCTGAAATGGAAACGAGTGAAGATTAAGAAAATAAAGAAGATAAGAAGGATAATGAAAATGATGAAGATGAACTAGTTGCAATGGATGAAGAAGAAGCTTAGTTCACTTAGTTGAAGAAGATGACAAAGACTATGGTGGAATAAAAAAAGAATAAGTAAAATATTTGCTTAGATAAAAAGATTTTCAAAATAAGGAAATGTTAAAAATAACATTTTGTTTCATTTTAGGAAATATTTGCAAGATGAAATGAATGTTGACGAAATAATCAATGAAATCGATTAGCAAGATAAAGGAGCTCCTGGATCTGCTAAACATTCAGAAGATGAGGTAAAATGATTATTTAGGATTGTTTTTTTTAAGGAGCAATTTTATTTAGGTTTTTTCTCATTTTTGTAATATTTGCTAAAGTTGGAGAAAGCTAAGAGTGTTAGGTAGCAGATTTCAATCTGGAAAGAACTTGTCTTTGTGCGATTTGGGCTTCAAAATACCTTAGAGTAACTGAAGAAATTTCCATCTGTGAGTGATATTAGTGGGTTTGAGACCAAAGAAAACAACAAGGAACTTAAATTTTTAGAGTTTGGTATACTTAAAAATCTCGATTAACTATCTAAAATCCGTGGAAATCTCCTGAAAAAAGCAAGTGGAAACTCTCTTAAGACATCCAAAAAATCTAGCATCAAGATTATCAGGAAGTTCATTGAAAAAAACAAGATTGGCAGGAATTCTTATGAAAATGAGCAGCAAGTGAACGTGGAACATCTATGGCAGTCATTCGACTAATAATTTGAAGAGACAAAGCCTTGGGTGGAGGAAAATATTCTGAAATGGAGCTAAAAGACATAATTACTGAATTCTCTTAATCTCAAGCGTAGTGGAATGGGAGCACTAGTTCACACACCAATTGGCTAAACCCAAAAAGCCATGCAGCAATTTGATAACCTTGTATTCAAGAGCTAACTGAAGAGAAATTCCTTTAGAATTCTAGGCAAAGATATCTCCAATGTGCAGCGTGAAACTGATCCTGAAATCTACGATGACAGTGATCTTTATCATGAGTTGCTGAAAGAATACATGACCGAGATTGAGTAGAATAAAGAAGTCGGCGAAGATGGTCTCCTGTTTGATTCTACTAGATTGTATCTTCTCGAAAGAAAACTTAAACAACAAGAAAAAAAGTAAAAAACAGTTGATAGGAAATCCTCCAAGAATCGCAAGATCAGATTCGATGTCCATTAGAAACTAGTAAATTTCATGAATCCAATCGAAAATAAGGAAATCCTTGAAGGACGCAGTGAAATTATTAAGTGTCTTCTTGGAAAACCAGTAGAAGAAGATGATTAGGAAGAGTAACAAGAATAATTATCAAAGGAATCAGCAGCAAAAAGTCAAGATGGTAGTTTAACAAAAAATAAGAAAAATACATCCAAGCGTGTAAATAAAGAACAAAAAGTTGTTGAAGAAGAAGGATTCGAGCTTATTTGAGGTTGTATGGTTGTAAATATCAATTAAAAATCTATTTCTGTATTAGAATGATATGAAATATTAGCTAATTCTTTTTTGTTATACTCCATTTTCAACAAACACTTCATTAAAATCTCAAAATATTCTCATAAAAAAACCAAGATTTCTTTAGTTAGGAGTCAAACAATAATAAATACATATTTTTGTCCTAAAACGCACCACTCCCTTTCATCTTAATTCACAAATCTTTCTATGATGTATTATTACTTTTCGTTGGTTTCCAGAACCTACCATATTTTTTAATTTTCTACGGTTTGAGATGGAAAACCCAGCGCCATTCTTCGTCTTTGTTGAGCTCCTGTTCCTTGGCTATTTTCTCTTTATTGACATATTTATGCTGCATCATGAGAGCGCGAGCTGAAATAAGTCGGTAGTACTCGAAATTCTCAAATTTGTACACGAAATAGCGTGTGAGGTTTCTGATTCTTTTGACATCATTCAAGTAAACTAAAAAGTACAAAAAGATTGTTAAGAAAGATATTCATAAATGCATTCATAACATATCAGATCCAAATCTTCAGATATGATTCTCATAAGTAATTGGGTCACATTTAGTGAAATAGTTTTTTGATTTTTCCTTACATGAATAGAGAAGATTGAGTAGCTGCATGAAATAATTGTTGCTTTTTTTTGTGAATTTGTAATCTTTTCGCTTTTGATGAGTGGGGTTTGCTTATTTTAATAGATTTATCAATTGAAAATAATATATAAATCCACAGAATATTCATTGAAAAAGGATCTAAAAAAGTTAATTATTTTTTGGAAAGAGTTTGAAGAAAATGTAAGGGAGTTTATTTTTGTGAACTCCTGCATTTCTGATGCTCATTCCATAGGTTCTGTTTTGTTTTCTGCTGTTTTAAAAGCTGTGATTTCATCCTATGCGTTTTAGGGTGAAAAATATGGATGTTTTGGGGATCTACCTTGCTAATCTAGCCCTTGGAAAACATCCGGATATTTGAAATCAATTTGAGAATTCAAAGAAACTGATGAAGGAAATGAATGGAGATAACTTGGATTACTTTTTTAAGATTTCAAGTTTTCTTTATTCTCCTTGTTGGTATTATCCTTTGCTGATGAAAAAGTATTTATCTAATTATTTTGCTGTAACTATTAGATTGAATCAAGTCGATCCTCAAAATCAATCTGAGAACCGTTCTCTTGGATGCTCTTAATCGATTGTAGATCACTTTTATTTAATACATTCTTATTGATATCAAGCTACGAGGACATTCCACTTAGCAGCTCGTTATGCCCAAGTTATTGCTGTTCCTGAACTTCTTGCATACCTGTCTCTTATGAAGCTGAATACCTTCGAATTACATTATCTTTGAAAGTCACAGGATTAATCACATGCGATTTTCTTCTATTTTCAATCTAAACTCTCTGTAATTTCGTGACTCTCTTTTTCAGAAGATTATTCACAGGAGGAAAGCTTGCAGGATTAGCAGTTGTTTACTAGTGGCTCGGAGTGAGTAAATGATAATTACTACTCTATTCAAAGTCTTTTTTGTGATTTCGATTGTCAAGAGTGCTTTGAATTCTGTTATGTGAATTTTTGCCAGAAAAAGAATGAATTTCCTGCATAGAACCGGATCCATTCTGTGAATCTTTTTTGAGGGGATGAACTGGATATTCAAAAGAAGCGAGAGATTGAATTATGGGGATGTGTAAGCCCCTCCCAGAGGTAAAATTGTTTTTGAAAGACGAGTCGGAATATGTCATAATTTGTTTCTTGTTTATCGCTGAGAAAGGAGAAGAATAAAAAAGGTGGGGCTAGCTATTCTATAAAAATCTGTTTCCTAAAGTAATAGTTTACTTTCTGCTAGTTGCCCTGGTTCTGGCTTGTGCTTTTTTTAAGTTCCTCTAAAGTTTCAAGTTCGTAAATTTTATGATTTCATCATAGTTGAATCTAGGGTAATATTTTTTGAATAATCTCAATTTATCGATATCCGCTAGGGATTCTCTAAGGGTGTTGGGGATTGAGATCCCACTTGATGACGAAAAACTTGACTCACTTGCAGAAGAACTTGAATCACTTTCAGAAGATTACTTGCCATTATGTTTATTATTTTAAAATGAATGCAGTTGTTCTTAGGATTTTTGTTAGTTTTAAGTAGTTCTATTAGCGTGAAAAGAAGATCTTCTTGCTAAACTCGTGATATGAGAGAGATGGGCGAGGTACGGAGGGAGATTATGAGGTGACAAATGATGCTAATTTTTGGGGTTGCTTTAATGATTAATTGAAAGTTTACTATTCGGGTTAAGATGCTTCTCACTAATACCTTATAATTAAGCAACACTAATAGATGTTCTACGCTTTTGTTTATTGCCTCCAGATAATTCTCTTAATGGTGAGATTTTATCTTTCTTGAGTTAAATATGTTTGGGGTTGTTTTTTAACGCAGGGGAATCAGTATTTTTCCTTTCAATGTTTTTTGGGATCTACTTCGTTTCTGAGAAAGATTGTGTTCTTTGGTTTAATCTAGGAGGAGAAGGCAGTGAATCTACATTCTTCTAGGGATTTTCAACAGAGGGAGGAAAATTTTCAATGTTTTGATGCTAAAATTGTGGAAATGAAGATGAAGACGATGAGGAAGACGATGAAGATGAAAGCGAAGAAAGGGATTATTTTTATAGTTTTTCTGAATCTGGGTCAAAAGGGCTTGATTTCATTCCATAAAACTGAGAGAAAATATGAGCTTGATTTATTTTTTTGCTCTAACAGTCTATCGTCTTCATGTGTGATTCTATTAAAGTATGTTGTTAGCACAATGTTGTAAAAGAAGTAATCTTACCTTCATGTTCTTATTTAGATATTTTAGGTGTAGCTGGTTTGTTAAGCTTGATCTATTACAAATTCTTAAATGCTCTGTGTTTCCTTTCCAAATGTATTTCTTTCATAATATTCTAAGAAGAAGATTATTTTTTAGGAGGAGGCTCGCTACTTTCAAAGCCACTAGAATCAGATGAATCTTCCTCTGAGAGATTTTAGAGCGATGAAATTTTAGATTACAATACCTGCTTTGTGTCAACTTAGCCTTAGTTAGTTTTTTTATCTTCAGATTCAAAGGAAGTAATAGCTTTCCCGTCGTTTATAACTGCTTGAGAAGGCACAGTTTCTTTTAGTTCTTCAAAAGATGGATTTACTTCCTCTCCTTGATTTTATTTGTTGTTGATTCTCTTATTTTGAGGAGTAGAATCCATCTCACTTTGTCCTTCATTTCTCGACAAAGTTCCATCTGATGCTGTATTTGGCATATTCTTTACAATAACAAAAAATAAAAAAATCCCAATTAAGCAAATCCAAAACTGATATTTTTCATATTTACTCCATCAGTATGAGAGAATGAAGTCTCAGAGTTAGGAAAAGATTAAAAACTAGAACCGATCCAACTGAGTTACTTGAATAGCTTTGTGTTCTTTTATTAGAACTTCATCGCTACTGCTTGAGTGCTTCTCATTACCTTGAAAGTGTTTTCCCTAATTCAAAATAAAACACCAAAAGAATTCTAAGATTTTCATAAGTTGGTAAGGATCTCTCCCTTTTCTAACGTTCTTACTTAACTGCATTCCTACGAGAAAATTTTGAATCCCTAGCTTAATCTACTCCATAGACCTTCCTTATGACTTTATATTTATCTGGAACATAGTGAATGTACGGACAGTTCATGAAATCATGTAAATTAGAATTATTGCAGCAATAGCATTTCTTTCCAATCTTGAAAGATTTGCCTTAGAAGAGCATATCTCTAATCATACAGAAAGTCTCATAGTCTTCAGGGAATTCTTTTAATAGTTCCAGAAAATCATTCCGTTTGATGTACAGCAATTTGGTGAAATCAACACTACGAGCTGACATATATCTCTCTATCCCCATGAAGAAGCTTCGGACACCAAAGCTCTCCCCTTCGCAGATTATTTTCAAGCTCTTCGGTTGGATTTAACGGCTTAAAAAAGTAAAAAAAGAATTTTAGAAAAGAAAAGGAGTTTTTACTTTGTTGGTTATTTTTTTACCCTTTTTTTTAGGAGAGAGAAAGAAACAGCTCAACTTTACCTTTTTCAATGAAATATATATAATTATCTTCTTTTTAGTTCAAGAGAAAGATCTCCTACTCGGGAGTATAATGAGCTTCTTAGATGAGAGCCAGAGTGCGCTGAAGAAGTCGCTCAGAGAAATTTTAGTTAAATATCGGTGAATCCTTGAGAATGATTTTATTCGCTTCAATCAATAGGTTTTATCGTAGAGTATCTGAAAGTTGGGCTAGAATTGTATGCTCTATTTGATCATTGTTTTAGTTACTCTCTCGCCAATAATAGTCCAGATACTCTCTGATCTGATACTTCAAGGAAAAGCTAATATTCTTTTAATCCATGTAGTTATTCAGAATCATAAGATCTCGCTGAGTCTGTCTCTGCTAGTGGTATAATTCCTCGAAGATTGCACCAACACGATTCAGAGTGTAAGCATACACACCACAGGATATCAGCATCATTAGAATCGAAATCACCATTTCAAGTTAATTCACAGGGTAAATATCACCATACCCAACTGTGATCATTGTAACCGTCACAAAGTAATAAGCATTCAAGTAAACTGAGTACCAAGGGGAGTGAAGAAGCTTGCAGAAAAAGAAGAAGAAGAGAATTAGTTTGATGGAAATACTACATTTCTTTTTATTTGAATTACCTATCTGATCGTCAACCAGGTTATTTCAGATGAGGAATTTTCTCCAATGAATATCCAGACACAAGCAAAGATGTGTGTGAAGAATAGAACAGTGAACAAGAGCTTGAATAATTGAAGGATATTCAATGCAGTTTATTTCATCCTAATAAGTTCTTCAAATTTTCTAAAAGTCTTTGCGAAACTATCCGTTTTCATAAAGAACAATAGAAGTAAAAAACTAATTGCTCGTTTCTTCAAGAGAAAGTAAAAAACAAGAGGAAGGCAGCTGATAATATCGATTAGAAGGAAATGTTAGCAGTAATTCAAAGCAATCCTTCTACGAGATGTGACAAACTACCCTTTGTGGAAGAATCCTGTGTTGAAATTGATGACTATGTCTAAGATGATTATGAGGAGCATAAAATGCAGGATTGACTCGTTGACAAGCTCACTAAGATCGATGTCTAGTGAGAGATGGATTGGAATGCAGAAAAAATAGGCTATTACTGCAATTTACAAAACTATCTCCCATATTAGTTTCATTCCATTCTGCGGGTAGAATATTGGGAAGAATTTAAGCACCTATTGAAAATAGTCATCAGTTGATGTCTTATTTTCCTTTGGCTACACGCCTATTATTTATTTTTAGTGGAAATCAGTAGCTTTATCGTCGATTAAGGAAAACTGCTTGTTCTTCAGAAATTGAAACCTCCTCGTTGAGAGATTGTTCAAGAAATTATTTGTGATTTATCTGACTTTGAGTGAAGTCATTAGCTTCTAGAATAATAGATTTTTCGGAGATGGCGATAGTTTTTCATTTTTAGGAGAAGTATCTCCTAATTAGAAATGTTATTGCCTTTTCCGTTGACCTCTCTGCTGGTATTCAATCTGTGTTTCCGATTATTCGAGTCTAGGCTAGGTGTTGGCTTGGTTTATTTATTCTTCACTCTGGAGAATTCCTTCTTCATTGAAGACGCGCAGTGTTGTATTGTGAGTTTTTAAAAGGAAAGAACGAGATTTCCGCACAGCTTTTCCCCTGTTTTATGTATCCTCCATGAATAGTTGGAGTTATCACTTGCTCGATAGGATTGATGGCAATGAAAATAATTCAATTCTCAGCAAGATGGCACTCTTGAAAGGCCAAGGATTCTAAGATTGCTAGAATAATTATGCTATTTCTTTATTTTAACTTTTTTTGACTTTCTGGAAGATTAGTAATTTCACTTTTTTTACGTTCTTAACAGCATAAATTACATTAATTACAAACCTAACCAGGGATGTCTATCACTTCCCTTTAAAATTGAGTCTATTTCTTGTTTTTTTGTAACTAAGCCATACAAATTCAAAAGATATTTTTAAAAATAAAAAAAATTATATTAGCATAAAAGGAAAAATATTTGGACCGGTAGACAAATAAAGTCGATCAAAACCATCAAATCACTGAATTTCAAAAAATTATTTTTATTAATGCTTCAATCAACTCGAAGGGGTTCTTTTAAGGTTTCTGAAGAAAATTGAAGAAAATCAGCCCTACTAGTGAACTCTTCTCCTAAGTAATCTTCTCAAAGATGTCCAAGAGATGAAACTTTGAATTTATCTCATCTTTCACTGGAAACTTTCACTTAATTTTTTAGTGATAAATAAATTATTAATTGTACTGAGGAATTAAGGGTTATCAAATGATATCTCTTGTGTTTCCTAGTTAGATTTTAACCTTTGTGTTTCTTTGAAGCTAATCTACAGAATTTATTGCGGATTGCTGATTTTTTGGGGAAGGTAAAAATTCGATGATTTCAGGAGCAAACTCAAGAGAATGCCCTTAACCTTCATAAGCCTAGTAGAAGATGGAAACATTTCATCTGTGATATGAAGGATATCTGGTTCTCTTGGAAAAATCTTATTCTTATGAATACACGAGATCTTCATAAATCATTGAATTTAGCACAAAAACAATTTGTTAATTAGCCAAACTCATCAAGTCATAAGAATAAACATTGCTAATTAGTAGAATGAGGTATTACTGTTTACTTAAATTCTGGAACTTTAATAATTATTGAGCAAATCATCTTTGAATTAGTAATACTTTAAAAAGCAAATAGATGTGCGATTTGAATTAAAAAGCCAAACAAGAAAAAGGAGAAGAAAGGTAAAAAATAGAAATTATTTAAATCGACAAAGAAACTAGAAAAAAAATTGAACTTAACAATAGTGAAAATGTCTGAAGAGATAACTTCTCTCTTAAGTGAGATCAATCCCAAATAACTTTCGGAGGATGATTGTCCGTTCCTAAAAGGAAAGCTCAACTCTTCTGGTGATAATCACTCTGATGCTGACACTACTTCGAGTTTATCGTAAGCACTTCCACCAGGACACCGAGCACTTTTAAAAGAAGAAGATAAAGACAAATGCCCATATTTCAAGATGCAACATAAAGGTGAAGAATCCAATATGCTGAGTGTAGATTCTACTCAAAACAACTCCAAAATAATCTAAGAGGATTTTAGCAGCTCCAGTGAAGACGAAGAAGGTAATCCTAAACGACCAAAAGGAGGATGTCCATTCTTACCATCCGATCGCAAACGAAATCCTGGATTATTACATCTCGAGGAAATATACAGCACATTCTATCTGAGTAGATATGCTGCTTATTTAGAGTAAGACAGTTTAATGTCGTTACAGCGAGATTTTAGTCAGCTTCTTCACGCAAAACCTGCTAAAAACAGAAAAATATTTGAAAAATATCCAATCTATCTGAAACACACACTCTTCTACGACGAAGAAATCCTCAAAAAAGTTAGAAACAAGGATGTTGTAGAGCGCTTCTTTGTCTACGATAAATTCAGAGAAAGAGGTAATCGTCTCTTGAACAAACAGCGATTCGATGAGGCATTATTTTTATATGAGCGAGCATTGAGTTGCTTCAAATGGCTTGAATTAAAAGATGAACCCGATTAAGAAGAAGAAAAGAAGAAGAAAACAAGTAAAAATAAAGATTAGAAGTAAGGAAGTGGATTCTTTTCGAATATGAATAATAACATAGATGGAAAGTTGGAATAATGTAATTAGCCTGGAGAAGAGGAAAAGAAAGAAGATGCCTGCAGTAAGAATACTAAAAATATGAAGAAAAACAAGAAAAATTCTAAAAACTTTTTAGAAGATAAACCAATTCAAGAAGAAGTAGAAGAAGACGAAGAAGAGGAAAAGAAAAAGAAATTAGCTGAAGCTGCTGAATATAAGAATAATGCTGGTGAAGCTAGAGATAAAATAAAGAGTCTAATAAGTAGCAGAGCAGACGAATTAATAGCGTAATAAAAATAGCGAGAGGAAGCTTTGGAAAGAATGAGAGCAAAATAATAGAAAAATAATAATGGTTAAGAAGAATTCTCTGAGAAAGAAGAAAACTCTGACAATGATAAAGAAGGATCTGAGGAGGAAATGAAGCATGATGATAATGATAATAGTGATAAATAGAGTCTTTCAGTGGAGGGATTTGAAGAAGATGAGAGAAATTTTTCATCGTCAGAAGAAGAAATTGATATCGATGAGATCTAAGCGAAGAATAAACATCCCGATGAGACTGCTATTATCATGGATGAAGCTGAAAAGAAATAGCTCATTGCGTAGGAAGCTTTTCTGAGAAGCAATCAAAAAGAAGACAAAGAATTCAGATAAAAATATAAACTCTTTGTAAGTTATTTTGTTGATAGATTTCAAAAGAATTTGACATTACTTTCCATTTAAATTTTTTTGGTGTTAATTGATTATGTTTGCTTTCTCAGATAACAAACTTCACTGATGACAATGTTGAGCTGCATGACGGAGACACCTTAACAGACGCTAACGATATTGATTTAAGATAGTCCATGCTTGTCAGTGTATATCTATCTTTAGGGTAAAAGAATAGAGATTAATTTATTTGAAGTTTCCCAAAAAGAAATGATTGAATAATATTTTTTTTGTAAATTAAACTACATAGAATCTGCTATTTGAACATGGGTAACTTACGCGAGGCTATGGAGGCCTTTGTAGATGCTAGAAAGCTACACAAAAAGGGTAGTTTACCTCTTTTAAGGATGGCTCAGTGTAGATTAACTGATAAATCAAGTACATATGAATAATTGCTAGAAGCTGAGAATTGGATGATAGAGGCATTCGAATTAAAGAAAGAAGAAAAAATATTTAGTAGTGGCACTGCGACACTCGTTGTCATGAACATACGGAATCATGAATAATTCTACCAAGAAATATAAAACAGATTAAGCAAAAAGATCGTAGAAATGAAAGAAATTGAGAAAGAAAGATTAAGGGAATTAGTCGAAAGAGTTGTAGAACTAAATGAAATTGAGACTGAAATGATCGAAAGAGGAATCACACCGAGTGAAGATATCGAAATCAGCTAATCAAATGTGAATTAGAACGAAATTGTGAATATTTCTTCAAATGATTCGGATGAGTGTCTTGAGGAATAATTGGCTAATATCATGGAAGGAAAATATTACACTCTACTGGAGACACAGATGTACGCTAAAGAAAAGGAAAAAATAGCAAAGACTAAGAAAAATTTAGCTGTTTTTTAGGAAACGATCGATTTAATGAGATTCTACACTCAGCTAGATTTCAATAACTACAAGGATAACAAGATGATCACAGAATTAGTTGCTGAATATGACTTAGACATGACTAACGAAAAGAATATCAAACGATTCAAGAAGTTATAACTAGAGAGCATGAAAGATGCGTTCAATGATGTAGAACATGATTTCAATATTTATAAATGGGCTCTCGATGAATGCATGAAGAAACGAAAAGAAAAATAGTCAAAATAAGCGAAGAAGCAGCAATAATAGCCGAAACAAAGTGGAAATGACAAAACACCCAAGTAAAGAGTAGCAAGTTTGGTAAATTCTATCTTCAGCAAATCATCTATGGGGCAATTGGTGATAGTCTTCGTTGCGCTGTATTTACTGGTATTGTTCTTAAGAGCATTCCCAGTATTTAATTCATTCCTTCCTCTCCACTCAAAATCATGAAAAAACTCCATGCGTTCAGTTGTTGTTGTTGTAGTAGGAAAATTATGCGAAAAATAAAGAATAAATCAAATACTTACCAATCAAGCAGTTTTATTTAAACTTTGATAACATAAAAGTACCATTAGGAATCCTTCCATAATTCAAAGATATTATTTTCAGAAAGTTAAATAATTTAAGCCAATTAAAAATAAGAGTGAGTAATAAATATGATTAACTTTCTAGAAGGAATATTGAATAATACACATCTGTAAACTAAAAAACTAATTTAAATTAAAAGACAGAATAAATTTTGAGAAAATAACACTCTTTTGGTGGGGATATTGAAATTCCTTATATGAATCAAATTTGATTACTCAAGAAGCAGTGAATCTAAAATGAATGTAAAAAAATACATTTGGGAAATTCGTAAGTTGGATTTGCTTGTCTGTATGTTTTGTTGCAAGTTTTGATAAAGATATCTTACATTTTTTGGGAACAAATTCTTTGAGAAAGATTTATTAATTGGAGGATTAGACTCCTTCAAACTTTGAATAAACAAAGAAATAGCTTAGGATAAAGATTGAGAAAATAATTAAAATAAATTGAAAGTTTAATCTAAAGAAGAAACTAAAGAAAAGCAAGATTACTTAGAAGATCAATCAAGCTAACAAGAAAACGAGATATTGGATTCTATTTTTAGCGCATTATGAATTTGTAGAGTGGATTTGAAGAACAGCGATTAGACATACAGAATGGATATCTGAATATTGAGTATGAGACACAATGGCTTTGCTTAAAAAGAAAAACAACCAAGGTATCTGGAAAACGAGAGATATCCATTAGTGTCCCAGATATTCGTGTCATAAATAACAGAATTGAAACATCCAAGTACAATTATGTTACCTTCCTGCCGAAGAATTTGCTTGTTTAATTCAGCAAATTAGCAAATATTTACTTCGTTGTCATAGGCATTTTTCAAATGATACCTGTTTTCTCAGTCACGAATGGGCAGCCCTTGGTCTATTTCCCTCTGTTCGTTGTAATTACCATAAGTATGATAAAGGATTTCTTTGAAGATCGAAAAAGAAATGCCTAGGATGAGCTGGAGAATAATTCTATTGCATGGAAACTGCAGCCAGAGTTGAATAACTTTGTTGAAGTGAAATGGGAAGAATTGCATATCGGTGATATCGTTAGAGTTTAGAAGGAGGAGAAATTTCCAGCTGATATCCTTCTACTAGGAACTTCACAAGAAAAGGTAGATTCTAAATGGACATTTCAATCAGTCTGTGGGTTTTACCTTTCCATTTGTTTATTCTTGTTTCCATATCTTTTTGAAGGATTCCTGATTTTAGGAGTTACAAAACATAGCATTTTTTACTATTTTTTGAATTTGTTTTTTTGTTGATTAGGGTACATGCTACATTGAGACAAAGAATCTTGATGGAGAAACCAATCTTAAACATCGTTAGAGCTGCTCTGCTAAACTATTCTAAAACTAGCCTGATTTCAGTAAAACGGAGAATTTCAAGAGATTCAGACTAACATATGAAGATCCAAATTGCGAGATACATAGATTCAATGGAATTTTGATTGACAAATCGGATAAGGAAGAAAATACTTCTTCTTCTAATCGCTGCTTGCTTGGAG
>Ga0302271_10000345_pt1 | contig 44437 bp, 37 predicted proteins | sample III_Bog_N1_1_FD_198767 | JGI IMG/M metagenome (GOLD analysis project Ga0302271, IMG submission 198767) | Peat permafrost microbial communities from Stordalen Mire near Abisko, Sweden - III_Bog_N1_1 | ecosystem: Environmental > Terrestrial > Soil > Wetlands > Peat | place: Sweden: Abisko...
TAAGCTGTAAGATCTTGAAGGCCTGAGCAAAGCTAGTCACGTTGATAGGGAATCGCACCGAGACATAGAGAATGTAGTAGAGAAACGCAACTACGTCAACTGTAGACATGATGGTGGAAAAGTACCCCAAAATGCCAATCGGTATCAAGAACCACACAATAATAGTGGCTACTATTTGAGCAATCGTCTTGGCCATTTTCGCTCTATCATATTCATTCTGCGAGAGATTCAAATATGCCTCCAGATCAGTTGTCAAAGACGATTATGTCATTGCGTTCGCAGATACAAAAGCAATGTTTGTGAAAGTAATTGTTATTTCTTTATTTTTGACTAATTTAGTGCAAGCCACACCGATTGAAATAGTATCCCCACCAGAGAATCCGATTAGACTATAAGTATAATCTTTGAAATCAGATATTATAACTGCTATGTCGCTAACAGTTATACCAGTATATTGCAGTCCTTTAGACAGAACGACTTTGAATATGTATCCTGTTGAAGTAACATTTTGAACGAGTGAAATTTTGTTGTTCGTTATCGTGGATTCCTTGCACATTTTAGAATAAAGATCGAAAACATAACCTGAAGCACACACATCGCAGCTTGTAGTCGTCGAACATGATATGCATTAGTCAAAGAAGCACTTGCATTAGAAATTCTAATAGTTATTTTCCTTGTAGACAATAGCGAGCATTCCAGCAGGGCATTTGTATTTTGTTTGAATCTAAGCCGCAGTGTACAGTGTAATTGGAACAAAGCTAGAATCATAACGGTCTTCATAATACCCCAAAGAAGCATATTCTGTGCACACTCCATTTGAGTTGTATTAGGCTTTAGTTTAAATAAAACATGATTATTAGATTGCTCACAAATTAATTCATTGAATCTAGTAAATTAACAAGAAATTTTTTTATCCTTTTAAATAAAATATTTGGAAAGAAAAAACAATAACCCCCGCACTCCTCCCCTTTTCCCCTCTTCCCCGCTTCCCAAATTCCCTTCCCGTTTTTGATTATTTCTTTCTGCTCATCGGGAAAATGTGATGTTTTGAATTAAAATTAATTAGAATAATTACTTGATGTGCATGCGCTTGCTGGGGTTGGTGTGTTCGCTGAGCAGGATCCAGAAGACAGCGTGAATCCAGCGAAGCATGAGAGGCACACCGAATCACCTCCAGATATTACACAGGATAGACAATTCGAAAAAGCTGAACACACTGAGCCACTTTGCTCGCATGCATTTACCCCAGAAGAGAACGTATACGAAGCCAATCCTGCCTAGCAAGTTCCGCAGCTGGTATCAGAACTGCAGACAAGGCAATTCTACACGCAATTCTTAGAAATTCTTATGCTTCTAATGTTTGCTACTTTAGTAGCTGTCGAAGCTGAGAACACCAAGGCATAGGTTGGATGCAATAAAGCGGATTTTTAGAGCTAAATTGTACCTATCCTGATTTGTTTTGTAGAGGAATAGCACAAAACAGAAAAATAATCACCAGCATCGTATGAAGATGCATCATCTGCTACGGGGAAAGAATAACTTGAATAAGTGCTGAGTGTAAGTTAGGTGAGTTGATCATATGGAATTACAGACTCACCTGTTGATGGATACATCAAATTCACTGCAATATCTTCATTACCATAGTAAGAAAATTCAAATGTCACATAATTATAAAAATCACTGTCCTAGCCAACGTTTGTCTATATTTAGATTCCTATTCCATTTATGATTAGCAGAGCAGATAGTTTCTGAGATTTTGTGAATCCATCTCCATAGCACTATGATTAGCAAAAGCTTGAAACGCTTGATGTTGCCTGAAAAGCAGTGGAAATATTTGCTTCATATCCTGAGATACAGTTTTTCTTCTCACCGAAATTCCTGTCGATGTAGACAGTGTAGGCGAATGTGCCATGGAGCGTTAAAAGAACGATCAGTGAGCACGCAAGAATCAATGCCTTTTTGACACTCATACCGTGCTTAGATTGAAATATTTCAGATTTCAGATAATTTTTCTTCTATTTTTGATTCAAGAATTAATCAATTATTACAAACTAACAAATTTTGATTTTTGTTTCTCAAATCATTTTTTGATTTATCATCTCTCCCCCCTCTGATTTTAGTGGATATGATTACCCCCACCTAATCTCTTCTCTACCATACATTTTCATTTACATATTAGCTTTATCTCTTCAGGAGAGTTCATGTAAACCTTTGATCACCAACAAAATTGTATTATGTATGGTGACGAATAGCTAGCTACAGGACATTTATCATAATCAAATTGTGCTGACAAAAAAAGTCATCTTTTTTATTTGCATTTCAAAGATTTTATTTATGACAGACCAATTGAAATTTTGATTTTTTTTAAATAAAATTAAGGAAATAAAGGAAGTCGATATTTTGGCTAGCTAAGAAAAACTTTACTATTTGATTATTTGAATGGGGAAGGGGAAAGATGGGTAGGTGTCTTCTTATGGAGATAAACCCTATATTACACCACACGATTCTTTGTGTAAATTAATCAAAGATATTCCTTGATTATATGGCTAATTGTTGGGAGCGATTTATCCAAAGATATTGAGGTTTTCTATTTCTCAGTAATCTTGCTTTGTCTTTAAAGTTTTTTGTTTTTCAGTGAAAATTCAAAAAAAAATTTCTGCTTGATTTTTGAAGTCTTTTCTTCTTGAGTTGAGGAATTCCTCTCAATAGTCATTATAAAATGAATCTTATTGGACAAGATCTTTCTTATTTTTGATTAATAAAAAATGAGACAAAAATTCTTCTCAGAAATAAACTAGAATCTTCAATTTAATGTTGAGCACTTGAAGAAACGAAAAAGCTCATTTCAAGCTTTTCTCTTCTTAATAACTACTTATTTCCTAAAACTCTTGACCTTTCTTTCAAAAAATAAAATGAGTAAGTTTGTTTGTATGGGCTGACAGAATATGGAAACAAATTAGATGATTCATAGTAATTCTTAATAATAAATTGAGAAAGTGTTTTTTGATCAGTTTTTATCCACACATTTTAATAATAATTCGTGAATTTGTAATTCATGTCGTAAGCGATAATTTTGGATTACACGACGAGCTGTTCAATTCTGTTTGATTTTATTACCAAATATTTAGGTTAGTGTAGAAGATAAGAATTAAAGGTTCTTTTTTATCTTTTTCTGGTTGGCTGGGTAGTATTTAGACAAAACAGAATAATCTCTTTTCTTTCTCTATTAAATACAACTTTATTTATTAGTTGTTTCTTTTTTTTTTAAATTACAAACAGTTTTTTCAGTTTCAATTATCAAAAAGGAAGAGAAACTACTTCACAAAAATTCTTGAAGATAAAAGTATGTTTATCTACTATGAAGGTTTCTCTTTTTCTTTTTCACTTATGTTTCGCTTGGAGAAGTGGATTGAGGCCTAAATTAGATTGAATCTATTCCTTGCCGAGTTGATTGGTGGAAAGATGAATATCTTGAAAAGATTAAGGCTAGGATTCTTGATGAGTAGAAATTAAAGACAATCTAGATTATCTGACTCGCTTGGGAGAGTATAACAGAGGAGTGTCTTGAGATCCTTGGACTTGCTTTACAATTAACTAGTGCATAGCAGATTCTTCCAAGACTCTTGAAGGGGGAGATTAATTAGCAGTTTCATTGTTGTTGTCTTCACAATTTGATACTTCTGGATTGAGGATCATTTATTTGTTGTTTTAGTTTAGGAATTGGAGAATAGGTCTATTCTTTACGTTAGGGGATTTATTTAAGATTTAATCATTTATGTCCAGGGAAACTACCTTGGCTCGGTTTCGTTATTACTTCCATTGTAAATAAGAGGAACGAAGTACTTTAAAAAATTGGACTGTGATGGAGATTGCGTGCCAGATGATGAGTATTGAAGCAACGGTTATGAGTCCCCAGCCGATGAGGATTCTGGTGTTTTCTTTTTAATCTTCCTTATCAGAGATTAGAAGGGCAGTCAGAGCCTGGAAAACGATTAGCAGGAGCTCTGAAAGGGCTGATTTGAGATTCTGATATTTGGACGTGAAGGGCTGGGTGACAAGGAAATAGCTCAAGGCTGCGAAGTTCATTATTGAGATTAAGATGATCTGAATGTACGGGTAGCTGTAAACGAAACAGATGATTAAAGCAAATAGCACCTTGCGAGCGTACAGAATAGGGATAACATACTTTGTCCATGTAAACATTAGCTTTTGGCGTTTAGTCATCTTGGAAATATCAACCGATGAACAAAAAGAGACATTTTATTATTTGGTGAGAGGTTGTTTTACTGGTTCATTCAAGAATTGGCAATTATCATCTTCTTTTACCATAATCAAATCTTTCTATAAGAAGAGACGGACTCCTGTGAATAATGATCCCAGTTTCATGACAAGATATTCTTCGTACTTGACACTTGCGGCATAGCGGACTAGGATGAGTACAAGAATGGGAATCAACCCAGCAAAAATCCCTGCGAAGGCAAAGAGAGTGTAGTTGAGGCTGCAGGAAGACTCATTGCAGCCGGTGTCTTAGAACTGCAGAAAGACACCAACGAGCACATAGAGATATACGAGCCAGACTCCATCGAGAATGCCTCCGAATTCCCAAGTTCTGATGACTGCTCGCTGGAAGTAGTCAGAGATATAAGCGAACTCCATTTTGGCCATCATTTTAGTGAAAAGGTACAATCCGATGACGACAGTGAACACCGACACGCTCTGGCCTGTCGAAGCAAGGAAGTAGCAGTCAGTTGTCTGCTTCATCCATTGAACTGTCGAATCTAGAAACGTGTTTTCATTTACTAGGGTTCCAAAGAAGTTAAGCACTACATTAAGCTGTAAGATCTTGAAGGCCTGAGCAAAGCTAGTCACGTTGATAGGGAATCGCACCGAGACATAGAGAATGTAGTAGAGAAACGCAACTACGTCAACTGTAGACATGATGGTGGAAAAGTACCCAAAAATGCCAATAGGTATTAAGAACCACACAATAATAGTGGCTCCTATTTGAGTAATCGTCTTAGCCATTTTAGCTCTATCATATTCATTCTGCGACAGATTCAAATATGCCTCCAGATCAGTTGTCAAAGACGATTATGTCATTGCGTTCGCAGATACAAAAGCAGTGTTTGTGAAAGTTATGGTAATTTTCTTATTTTTGACTAATTTAGTACAAGTCACACTGATTGATATTGTATCTCCATTTGTTATTCCAACAAGGCTGTAAGTAAAGTCAGTAAAACCATCTATGAGTACTGAAATATCACTGTTATTCAAGACTGCGTATTGGATTCCTTTAGACAATACAATTTTAAATACATATCCAGTTGAAGTCACATTCTGTGTCAGCGTTAATTGATTATTAGTAATAGTTGATTCCACACAGAGTTTAAAAGAATAGTTGAACACAAACCCTGAAGCACACACATCGCAGCTCGTTATCGTCGAACAAGATATACATTAGTCAAAGAAGCATTTGCATTAATAATTGGAGTAGTTATTCTCCTTCATCACCACTGCCAGCATACCTTAAGGGCATTTGTATGTTGTTTAGATATCCTAAGCACTCAAAGACGTTATCGCAACCAAGCTCGAGTCAAAGCGGTTTTCATAATATCCAAGAGATGAGTACTCTGTGCAGATTCCGTTATTATTGTATTATACTGGGAAAAAAATAAAAATTCAAAGTCACAAATTTAGAAGAAAAGTATTATGTAAACTTTGGAATGAAAATCAGCAAGATTTATCTTAAAAACTAGTTGTAAATAGACTATTTCATGCCAATATCTTAGTTACTCTCCTATTAAAGGAAATTCAGAGTTTTTACCATACACACGAGCCAATGATTATAAATTCCCAATAGCCAAAAAAACAAAGTAAATCTTGGTGGGAAGAGTTAATTACACTTGATCTGAAAAAATGGGGAAAGTGAATTATGCATAAGAAATTCAGTAAGTTTATAATCCTGATAATCAGATGGATATTTTTGGGCAGAAATTGAAAGATATTGGTTATGTTTCTAGGTCTTTGGCAGTAAATATTTGATTTAAATGGTTCTTTTCTTACTTGCTGTGCATGGACTTGCTGGTGCTGGTGTGTTTGCTGAGCAGGATCCAGAAGCTAGTGTGAATCCAGGAAGACACGAGAGACACGCCGAATCAGCGCCTGATATTGCACAGGATAGACAATTAGAAAGTGAAGAACACACTGAACCGACTTGCTCACAAGCTGTTATCCCAGAAGAAAATGTATTTGAAGCAAATCCGTCGAAACAAGTTGTACAACTGGTATCAGAACTACATATTTGACAGTTTTCTACGCAATTTTTGGAAACTCGAATGCTTCTCAAACTCGACAGATCATAGCTAGTTGCAACTGTGAGTCTTAAAACTAAAGCTGGTTCGGGTGATTGAATAGCAATGATGTCTTGCTTTGAGATGGAGAGAGAAGTTGCTTTGATTTTCATTTAAGTAGGACAACTTACATAAAAAGCATCTGCAACATCGAAGGAGGTATCGACTACGGTTGGATCCAAGGTGTAGCTTGCATAATTAGTGAAGAAATATGTATCTGGATCTTAAGTAAAAGTGAACGAACTGGCTTTCGAGTTAGGATATTGCAATTCCGCTGTGATAGGGAATAATCCAAAGTAAGTGAGCTCAAATTTCACAAAAGAATATGGATCAGTATTGGAAGTCAGCGGTATCTAAATCACTATTCCAATAGTGTTTATTATCTACAGAGACGACAGTTTTTTAGGATTTGTGAATGTGTCTGTCGTGCAATAACTCGCACAATGATATTAGTTTCCGTTACTTGTCGAAAGAGGGTTAAGCTTTGTGGTGCCAAAGAAGGAAGATATATCCGAGATGCAGTCTATTTTCTCACCGAAATTACGATCTAAATACACATAATAAGCAAGAGTACCAGGCAGATAGAGAGATGCTACTACTGCTAATAAGGCAAACGCTGTGAAGGATTTGATTTGTCGATGCTGCTGTTTTTTCATAACACAAGTATTTCAAAGATTATTTTTTTCAACTTTTTTTATTTGTTATGAGAAAGATTTGCTTGAATTTGAAGATCTTAAATCAAGTGTTATCTATTAATCTCTCTGAGATATTCTGTGGAAAATGACTACTTGTAAAGAAATTGATAGATATTCAAGTAACAACAAGGTTTAGTTTCAAATCTTTGTTTTTTGTTTCAAAAGATTTGATAATATTCTTATTATAATTGTGTTTTTTACCCCCGCCCCCCACTATTTCTTCTTTTAAGCAGTTATCAATGACCATTCCACCAAGAAGGACAAACAGAAAATGAATGAAAATATTGATTTCATTAAAGTGAAAGTGTTAAATAAAATGAGTGTGTGGTCAGTCTATGTTGTTTTTGTTGTCTGTCTGTCTTTGCGTCAATTAAATAAACCTGATTGTGTCATGCACTACTCGAGATCGACTTTAACATTGAGGATTTGAGCTTTATCATCTCTTTTCATGTTCTAATTATCTTATGTTGTCATGTTCTCAGATAATTTCCTTTATTTTTTATTTGGATTTCAAATTAATTAAATGTGAAACAAATAAAAAAGATTGTTTTATTGGACATACAAATGAAATTATCTTACTTATTATGAATGATAGAGGCTCTGGATCTTCGGAGAGGAGACTGAAGATGAGGAGAAACTTCCGGAGAATTAATAGAAGCTGTAGGTTTGCTCTCGTCTCTTTTCAAGCCTTGCAGCACACTAATATCAGATTCTTGCATGTTTTTCTTTGGGGAAGGAGTATTTTTGTCAAAGGCTTCTTCTGCCTTGTTTTCGTCAAGGCCATTGGAGCCATTATTCCCAGGTGAGCTTTTATTGTTCCTCTCGAATATCAGAATTGGTTGATTCTTGTAGCTCGAAGAATTATCCAGAAAATGTGGATTAAACAGCCCTTCTTTCGGAGCAATTTTCGCTTATTCTCGATTTTACTTCCATTTAAGATAAGCCTCACGAGAAATTTTCCAAAATGTAATAAAAATTGAAATTACATGCCATAATATCAAAATAGAAGCAATCACAATGAGACCCCAGCCCATGGAGATCCTGTCTTGTTCTTTTTAAGTATTTGGATCGGATACTAAGATCATGATAAAGATCTAATAGACAATCAGAAACAGCTCAGATATAGTTTATTTGATGTTTTCATATCTGCTTTAGTATGGCTTAACGAAGATGAAATACACAGCCATCACGAAATTCATTAACGAAATCATGACTATTTGGACATATGGCGAGGTGTAAAGGAAGCAGATTATGAGGCAGAAAAGTACTTTTCGTAGATACAGCACAGATACAGTGTATTTTGTCCAGATAAAAATGAACCTATCTCGTCTCCCCATCATCCGCATTTGAACGGATGAAGCAAACCTGATCTATTCTTAAGGAGGAGGTAGCTAAGGCTCAGATTATTACTACTGTTTAGCTGCATCGTCGTCTCTTAAATGGAAATTTCTATCGTCTTCCTTTGGGGTAAGTAGATCTTTTACTGTAAACAAGCGGATCCCCGATACTAAAGCATTTAGTTTCATAGTCAGGTACTTTTCGAATTTCTATTGATTCATGTATCTAATTAAGAAAGTCACAAAGAATGGGAAGGTCGCAGTGATAACAAACGAAAATGAAAATAATGTCTTGTTTAAGCTGCACGATACATCGCTGCAACTTGGGTCGTAGAGTTGTATGAGCACTCCCATTAGTATGTAGATATAAACCAGCCAAACTCCGTCGATAAGAGCACTGAATTCCCAAGTTTAGATCACAGCACGCTGGAAGTAATCAGAGATATAGGCGAATTCCATCTTAGCCATCATTTTGGTGAACAAATATAATATGATAATCACGAAGAATACGGAGATCATTTAGCCAGTTGAAGCGAGAAAGTACCCATCAGTGATTTGTTTCATCCATTGGACTTTTGAGTTTTAGAATGTATCTGAATTAACGAGAGTACCAAAGAAATTGATTATAAAATCAAGTTGCAAGATCTTGTACGCTTATGCGAAGCTTGCCACGTTGATTGGGAAGCGCACTGCGATGTACAGATCGTAATATAGAAATGCAATCATATCGGAAGTGTACATAATTATCCCGAAATATCCAAGAAGACCAATTGGTACGAGTATCCAGACAATGATAGTTGCAAAAACATTAGCGATAGTTTCAAGATTTGACGCAGTGTCGTATTCAGATTATGACAGGAACAAGAATCCTTCAAGATTCACGGATATTGCTGATGTATCCATGACATTACCTGTAACGAACGCAAGATTTGTGAAGGTAATTGACCCTGTTTTGCTTTTCACCATTTGAGTGCATGTTACAGAGATTTAGATTGTGTTTCCGTTTTTGAACCCATCGAAATTGTAAGTAAAATCTGTGAAATCCGAAATGACTACTTTGAAATCGCTATTTGTCAGATAAGGATAAAGGATCCCTTTGGAGAAGACTATTTTGAAGAGATACCCAGAGGAAGTGACAGCTTGAGAGAATACGAATGGATTAGATGTGACGACTGTGGATTTACAGAGTTTAGCTGAGGAATCGAAGGAATATCCAGAAGCGCAGATATCACATCTAGTTGTGGTCGAGCAAGACACACATGAATCGAAGAAGCATTTGCAGGAATAAGTTGAGTAATTGTTGGATTTGTATGCTACGACAAGTTATCCTTATGGGCATTTGAAAGTAGTTTAGATTTACGCAGGTGTTAAGGAAGTTATTGGGACGAATGAGGAATCAATGCGATCTTCATAATATCCATTCTAGCTGTACTCCAAGCACACTCCATAGAAATTGTATTGAGCTTTTTTAGAAAATAAGTTTCAAATAGTTTAGATTGAAGAAATTGAGAGAGATTAATGAAATAAAGCTAAAAAATAATAATGAAAAAAAGAAAAGATAATTCGTATTTTATCAGAAGATATTGTAATCAAAGCGATATGCTTTTACACTTACCGGCTATGGAATAATAATAGAAGAGTTTGATTTTTGATTTGGAATGCCAGAAAAAAGATAAAATAGTTGAAAAATTACATTAATAGCTACTGCTCTTTTTGGATTACTTTGATTAAATTGAAATATCCCCATAGACCCAAATGAAGTGGCAAAATAAATATGTCTGAATTGATCTAAATTTTGAATAAAATCTTTTTCTTTTTTGTTGTATGCTCTTACTGCTTGTGCATGCTGTGGATGGAGTAGGTGTGTTCGCTGAGCATGATCCAGACGATAAGTTAAAACCTGGGTAGCATGAGAGACAAACTGAATCACCACCTGAAATTGCACAAGAGAGACAGTTTGTGAGTGCTGAGCACACTGAGCCTGACTACTCGCATGCAATTATTCCAGAGGAAAACTAATACGAAGCCAAGCCTGACATGCAAGTCGAACAGCTATTGTCACTATAGCAGATGAGACAGTTATCAATGCAGTTTTTGGAAATCCTTATGCTTCTTATGTTAGCAGTATCATATTAGTTAAGCGTGGATAATTAGACGACTAATGCAGATTAGGGATCGTGAAGAGCAGATTTGAGAATTTATATGGAAGCTGTTTTGATCTAGCTGATTTTGTTACCACAGAACACACTTGCACTGTCGGAAACATCAAATGTGGAATCGGTTATAGTTGGGTCGAAGACAGGATAGGTTTTGAACACAGCAAAGGAATAATTAGAAGCATCCGTTGAAGGGATAACATACCCAGCAGGAGGGCTAGCTATAGTTGGTGTGTATGATTGAATCTACGAGCTAGGATAAAGAAGAGCAATTTGCAATTAGTTTACTCCGAAGTATGTGAAATCGATTGTCACATAGGAATATGGATCAGAGTCACCAGCTAAGTTTGCTTGCATTGTGAGACCGATTGTGTTTATGATTAGAAATGCTGATACTTTTTGGGTATTTGTGTATTTGTCAATATAGCATTGTGATGAGCAAAAGGTAGTTGATTCGTACATGTGATAATCATAATAGTTATTCGTGCTGAAATTCGTCTCGTAGCCTTCAAAGCAGTAGCGCTTCTCACCGAAATTTCGATCGATGTATGCAGTGTACGCGGATGCTACAGGAAGGGTAGTTGATAGTGCGAGAAAACACACAGCTATTGAAAGAAGAGGAGTGGATTGTCTCATAGAATGAATTGAAAGATTTAGGAGGTATCGAGAATAATGACTAGCGAAAGAGGGATAGTTCTCCGTTTTTGTTTTCTTATTTTCTGTTTCAGCTCGATGTTTCTGAAATACAAAAAAGGGATTTAATTGCTTGGAAAAATCTTTTGGAAAGCTGGTTACGCGGGGATGATTTTAACTTAATTTTCTCACCATACGTTCTGATATTTTAAGATTTATTTTATCTTGTTTATTGAAAGGCAGGTTATCTCAAGATTTTAATTATTATAAAAACAAATCCAAAAAGACAAAATATCCTTCGAATGATTGCAAGAATCAGTCTTAATTTGTTTTGTTAAGTAAAATGCAAAGACACTTAGAGATAAAGGCGCTACAAGTGAAGAAAAAGAATCAAACTCCAAAACTTATTTAGAAAATAATAAGATATGTTCATAATTTTGTTACTTTCTCAATCCAAATATTTCATAGAATAGCTTTTCTAAATCCTAATCAATTCGGTTCAGATAAAATGGGGATTTAAAGTATTAAATTAAGAAGAGAGTAAACACTAACCGCTATTTACTTGAAAATTTATTCTCCTGTTAAAGATTACGTAATATTGTAGATACTCCCTTTTCAGAATAAAACTCTATTAGGTTGGGGGAAGACTCTTAGGGAAGAGAGAATTTGGCACCAAGATATTAATAAAAAAGTGAGAATTCTGTTGTCTGGCTGTTAATTATGTGGCTATGAATGAAACCCACTTTTAAACCAGTTTAATAATGAATTAATTTTGATTTGTATCCGAACGATTAAGATGTATTAAATGTAAGATATTTAATAGATAATATCTTTATTGACAAGCCAACTGTATCCGCAAGAAGAAGCCCAGATAGCTCTTAGATCTTTTTAATAACAACAAAAGATAGTATTTTTTAAAAAAACCCCATATGGAGTTGCATTTATTCTTTAAATGATTTGAAATCATTATTGTTGACACATTCAATGCCTCAGAAAGCCTTCAAGCAGCTCTGGTAGCTCAGTTGGTTAGAGCGTGGGTCTAATAAGCCCAAGGTCGAGGGTTCAATCCCCTCCCGGAGCATTTTTTTTTTGCTGTTGATTTTTTTTTTTATTCATCAAATCTGCAATTATTTTTTATTTTTTATTAAAGAAAGAGAAAAGAAGAGTGCACATCATTTTTTTAAGTAAATGATTCTCATACTTAATGGGGATAAACAATTAGTTTGTTAAGAAAGGGAAGGTGATGTTTGGCCATTCTGATAATAAATGATAAAGTGCGATATTTGATTTGTGGTGGAGATTAACTTCAAATTGAAATTGGATGAAGAAAAGAGTAAACACAACAATTCTTGTAATATTCAAATTTGAGAAGAAAAAATCACCGCATAATAAGAATAATCAACTTTCAAAAAGCAGAAACAGAGATACATTTAGATAAAAACGAATAGTTGCACTTCTGCAGAGTTCTTGATTGTAAGCAGTAATAAGCTAGTGTGTCATGAGCCAAATTGCCAGCAGAGTCTTCAAGATTGCATCTCATAAAGCACCTCAAACGGTACTGTTCTTGGAAAGAATTCTCAAAAAGATTTTGAAATTGTTATCATATTTTTTAATTTAGTATTTAGCTGAAGACAACGAAAATGAGCTTGCTAGAACAGCTAAAAGGCCAAATAGATTCAGTAAAGCAAAATACATGAGTCCTAAAAAAGAAACTAAGGATAAATCACCAGAGAGAATCAAAGTATTCACAAAATTTCATGTCTTTCATATTCCCCTCATCTTTGGTTTTTTGCTGCAAAAAGCCTTTCAAAAAGTACGATCTCACGATGATCTCCGCAGCTCCTTAGAAATACATTGGACCGAAGAAATACAAACCCTTTAGCATGCTGTAAATCCTCTCTGAAAGTGTAAGAAGCTTAAGAAATATCAGTAATTAGTCGCACTATTAACCTTTAATCTTTTCTTATTTTTAAAGGGTATCGACTTCAATGAGTGCATGATGGAGCACAGTTATCTTTCATTGCATATATTTAACAATTCCGATTATGATTTTTACTCAAATGAAGAAATCGCTAATATTCTAGCTTCTAAAGGCAGCTAAAAAGTTTAATGCATAATCAGTGTAAACGAAAAGCAATTCGAATGGTAGGCTGGAACTCTACTGAGCTATGACAAAACAAATGAATTATTCAGTGTCGAATTAGAAAATAAAAAAGAAATTGTGTAATTAAGCAGAATCGAGCTGATTCTCATCGAATATGAAGACCCCTTTCAGTACACTCAGAAACTCGTGAGTGCTTGGAATATGCGTACGTTCATGGATTCTATCTTGAGGTACAATTTCTACTTGGATAACATGCCATGTCATGATATGGATGGCATCACGCAGATAACATAAGATCAAATATTAGATTTAGTATTTATTCCTCCTCTACAAGCAGAAACTGATCCAACAATTCTTTTAGATGAAGTTAACAAGGATTATGTTCGAACTATGAATTAGCTTATCTTCAACAAGTATCTAGCAGCTAATGCCAATGATATCTTTCCGATTCCTTTAGTTCTTCCACCGATTGAATCGAAAATTGTAAGAAAAAATATATTTTTTTATGATTTTTTTTGTTTTCTGAAATTAATATCTTTTTGAAGGTTCCTGAGATGGGTAAGTTGGACATGTAGATCCCAAAGGGGACTAGGGAAATCGCTGTGCATGAAAGTGGCGCAGTTCAGAAATTAAAGGCACGTTCGTATGAACAGATTCGAAATGATTTTGTGAATAATTCCATTTTTAGCGTGGAGTAAGTCATCACGTGCTTCGATAAAATCGAAGAAGCGAATTTGAAAATCAATATTGAAGAACTGTTTGCAACGTATTTCTACAAAATTCAAGACGTGAACGACTTCAAGATTGCATAGGATTCGAACATTGACACGAAAATTAATTTAATCACGAGCAGATGGCCAGAGAGGATATCAAATATTCTAGAAGAAGGACTCGTTATCATGAGAAATAAGAGTCCCTATATGGATGCAGATAAACTAGAGAGAGTCATGGCATTAGTTAGGTTTAAAATGTAGAATTCCATTTCTGTTATCACGCATAATTCATATGAAACATTCACTGAATTCTTAAAGTCTTTCATACCAGATGAAGGTAAGCAGATTACAAGAATAATAATGATTTGTTAAGCTAATAAGATCACAATAATAATACATTTTTTTTTCCTTAATTCTCTCAGTTAAGATCATAAGCTCCGGAAAGGTCGAGAATGTCTTTGCTGCAAACTTAGCTTGTGGATAATTCTCTCTGAAACGTCAAAAAGAATTTTCTCTGTTTAGAATAACTCTCCTTGGACGAGATGGATCATTTTAATATTCCTTTGGGGTCACTGAGTTTATAGAGATGTTCACACAGTATTTCAAATCTGGATTGTCTCGGCTCCAGAAAATACAAGGTAAAGTTATTGAAAAAATAAGTTAATTTGTTGAAAATGTACTGAATTTCTTTTTTGAAAAATATGAATTAGATATCGAATTCAAATTAAACACAGAGTTTTAGCTTCTCCACAAGAACCAAGAGTTCATCAAAGCACCTCAATTGAAGGAAACTGAACCTAGAAGAGCAAATCTAACTATGGTTGGAGATGACAGAATAGATGATGAGAATCTTTGGATTTGGGATTTGTTTGTTTATTTCAAGGAACTTATGAAAAAAGCATCTGATCCTTTGAGTGAATATCTAACGCATTTTAAGTAATTCGAGCCGCTACTTCGAATGGATCCAGATATCTTCGCTAAGGAATTTGAAGGAACAGAGGAAAATCCAAGGGAAATTACAGAAATTAGAGATGAGGTGTATAAAACACTAGCTAAAGAAGAAGAAATGAAAGATTATTTACCAGATAATGTTAAAGTGTCTATTTTTACAGTAGAACTCAAAGCCTTATGTTAACTGCTGGCAGGGAAGTACACTAAACTTGCAGCGAACCTTAAGGAGTTAGTAGTGAATCGGGCGAAGAAATTAACCTTAGGTGTACACACGGACTTTAGTGAAATTCATGATAAAATTAACAAACAGCCAGTTAATATTGAAGAGCTAACAGATATTCAAAACTTCATTGCGAATGTGCCAAGTAAACACAAGAACATTGTTAGATTTTAATTATTTTTAAATGGAAGTAGGGATCGTTTGGGGGTTTTAAAGTTTGTTTTTGTTCATATTTAGCTGAGATGGAAAAGTGGAGAGTGGAGATCGATAAGATTATTGACATTTACGATATAATTGACGAGTTTGAGTATAAACTTGATAGAGAGGTTATTCGCAGTAAACAAGAAATGCAATATCTCCCGAAACGAACTTTGCAAATGCTCCAAAAGCGCAATTAGTTTCTGGAAGAGCTCAAAATTACCCTTCTTAAAACATAACAGCGTGATCAAGATCTTTTTAAAAGCCAAATCGATGCTGCATAGAAGAAGATCATGGCGTTTTTAGGCTACACAAGTCTCGACCAGCATGAAGAAATAGCAGGAAAAGCACTTGAGTTATTCAAAGAATTAGCTACGATGCTGGAATAATCAAGAAAATATAATTCACGTGAGTAACTCTATTCCTAGCCTATCACAGATTATTCTAAAATTGGATCAATGCAAAAAGTGAATATTTTTATTAGCAAAAGAAGTAGAATTTCTTAGATTTTTAATTTATTTTTTACCCAAAACAGGACTTCACTCCTTATTACAATCTGTGGTCGATAGCAAATAAATGGTTTGATAATATCTAAAACTGGCTCTACAACAGCTGGGACTCAGTGGATGCCCCTGGCTGCGAAAAGTTCGTGGAGGACAGTTTCAGAACATTAACTCAGTCAATTCGTTTCTTCAAAGAGAAAGGACTGCTGTCAATATAAAAGATTGCTGAGAAAATAAAAAAGGAATTTGAAGAATTTAGACCAAAAGTGCCTCTGCTTGTGGCACTCAAAAAACAAGGAATGAAGGATGTAATGATTATTGAGGGGGATTTAATACTTTTTTCAAGAAAATTGAGGATTTGATTATTAATTTTCATTTCTTAAATCTAAAATAGCGTCATTGGGAGATCATCACAAGTAAAGTTGGCTTCGAAGTGAAACCTGATGAATCTTTCACCTTCCAGAAGGCTCTGGAGATGGGTCTTATGAATTACATTGATATTTGTGTGGAAGTTGGTGAATAAGCTGCTAAGGAATTCACAATAGAAGAAATGCTCCATTCCATGAAAGAGAAATGGATGACTGTAGAATTTGATCTTCTTCCTTACAAAAATCAGCATATCATCAGGGTAACTAATTTTTCATTACAGTTCTTGAAGAATTTCTTTCATTTAACACTAAATTATCCAACAGGGTTCAGATGAAATACAAGCTTTGTTAGATGAGCATTTAGTGAATACCCAGGCAATGCAATTTTCACCTTTCAAAAAACCATTCGAAGAAGAAATCATCTAATGGAACAATTAGTTGAAACTTATGAGCGATGTCATGGAAGAATGGATAAAAGTATAACTGCAATGGATGTACCTTCAACCAATTTTTGACAGCAAAGATATCGCAAAATAGCTACCTCATGAAACAAGAAAATTCAAGTAAGTTGATGACATCTGGAAAAGAGCTATGATTCAAGCAAGAGACAAGAAACAAGTTCTTCGAGTGTGCTGCGAGCCAAACTTACTTGAGAATCTCCATAATGCAAATGAAAAGTTTGAGGAAATTCAAAAAGAATTGAATAATTATCTTGAAAAAAAGCGAGAAAAATTTGCGAGATTTTACTTTTTATCAAACGATGATCTTCTCGAAATATTATCTCAAACAAAAGAGCCAACAGCTGTGCAGCCTCACTTGAAGAAAGTCTTCGAGAACATCAATACTATTGAGTTTGATGAAAAGAAATTGATTTTATCTATGTTCTCAGCAGAAAAAGAAAAAATCAATTTCGTAAAGAGTGTCAATCCAAACAATAAAAACGTTGAGGAATGGATGGGCGAAGTAGAAAACATGATGAAAGCATCTGTGAGGTATGAACTTCATAATTGCGTACTGAAATATCCAGAAACACCAAGAACTCGTTGGGTAATATCACATCCAGGTTAGTGTGTTCTAAATGGATCATAAGTTGTCTGGACTTAAGAAGTAGAAGATGCTTTATCGAAAAATGAAGTTAGGAAATATTGGGATAAATTAGCAATTTAAATGAACGATTTAGTAGATCTCGTCAGAACAAAATTAACTAAAATGCAGATGGTCACAATTAACGCACTTATTGTCATCGATGTGCATGCGAAGGATGTTGTTGAGTTATTATGGAGAAATAATATTTCTGATGTGAGCAGTTTTGAGTGGATATCGCAACTCAGATATTATTGGGAGAAAGACAATTGCATGGTTAAATGTATCTAAACGTCATTCCCTTATGGATATGAGTATCTTGGAAATACTCTTAGATTAGTTATCACACCACTCACGGATAAGTGCTACATGACACTTATGGGAGCTCTGAAACTGAATCTTGGTGGAGCACCTGCAGGTATTATATATTTTCGATGAACACTAAAAATAAAAATTAACTTTTTTTCATCTCTAATTTATTTTGTAGGTCCTGCTGGAACAGGGAAGACAGAATCTACAAAGGATCTTGCAAAAGCGCTAGCCAAGCAGTGTGTAGTGTTCAATTGTTCGGATAGTATGGACTATATTATGCTTGGAAAGTTCTTCAAAGGTCTTGCAAGTGCAGGTGCTTGGTGCTGCTTCGATGAGTTCAATCGTATCAACATTGAGGTGCTGTCTGTTATTGCACAGTAACTGCTGATATTGTTTGGAGAAAAAGCAAAGGGTTCGACTCAGTGTGATTTCGAAGGAAGTGTTATCAAAATCTAGCCTTCATTTTCAGTGTTTATCACCATGAATCCAGGTTACGCAGGTAGAACTGAACTTCCAGATAATCTAAAAGCACTTTTCCGTCCTGTGGCAATGATGGTGCCTGATTATGCGATGATTGGAGAAATTATGCTGTATAGTTTTGGCTTCAAATAAGGTAGAGATTTAGCTAAAAAAATGGTCGCTACGTTTAAGCTGTCATCTGAGTAGCTTTCATCGTAAGATCACTATGATTATGGAATGAGAGCTGTGAGATCTGTCATCAATGCTGCTGGGCTTCTCAAGGCTGCAGAGCCTGACATGAATGAAGAGTAATTGCTTTTACGAGCACTTCGAGACGTCAATGTACCTAAATTTCTGAAAGACGATTTGCCATTGTTTGAGAACATCATTTTAGATTTATTCCCTGGAGTTGCAAAGCCTAATATAAATTATGGGGAGTTACTCGATGCCATGCAGAAATAAAGTTAGGTGTTAGGTCTTTAGCCGATCAAGCCATTTTTAGATAAGGTTTAGCAGTTATATGACACAATCCAAGTGAGACATGGGCTAATGCTAGTTGGACCAACAGGAGGAGGAAAAACAGCTAATTATAAAACACTTCAAAAAGTAACAAATTCACAAAAATAAAATAATTTTTTTAGCAGAATATGAGTTTTTACAATATTCTAAACCTTTTTTAACTAATAGGCAATGACTGTGCTTGAAAAAAAAGGTTAAGCTAAGGTTTTTACACATATTATGAATCCTAAATCTATCACGATGGGGTAACTTTATGGTTAATTCAACGAATCAACGCATGAATGGTCAGATGGTATTTTAGCTTACATCATCAGAGAAACTGTGAAGGATCAATCACTCGATAAGCATTGGATTGTGTTCGATGGACCAGTCGATGCTCTGTGGATTGAGTCAATGAATACAGTCCTTGATGATAACAAAAAGTTATGTCTCAACAGGTAAATTACTAAAAATTATGTATTTTTGCTCTTATTTCTTGATAAAAAGAATGAAAATATTGAAATTATGGTTGTTTTATTTCCTAAAAGTGGTTAGATTTTAACTCTAACTCCTCAGATGACAATGATGTTTGAGGTAGAAGATTTAGCTGTAGCTAGTCCAGCAACTGTAAGCAGATGTGGAATGGTGTATATGGAGCCTAGTACGATGGGATTGAGTCCTCTTGTTGATAGTTGGATTCAGCAGCGAATCACGGAGTCATTCAGGGTGAATAAGGATTTTTTACCAAAACTTCAAAATCTATTTGATAATTACTTAGAAAGTTCTATTGAGTTTATGCGTAGAAATTGCATTGAAATCGTTGATTCTATGAATAACAACCTTGCTTAGTCTCTCATGCGAAATCTAAACTGCTTCTTAGTCAGCTACCAAGACAACGAGTTCAAGAAAGTTCCAGTAGAAGATATCGACAGGCTGGCTACGATTATCGAAAAAATATTTATCTTCAGTCTTATCTGGTCAGTTGGTTGCACAATCACTCATCCAGGGAGGATCCTATTCGATACGTTCCTACGAAATTAAATGGTTTCGAACAATGCAACGTTCAAAGTAATGTTATTTTAAAGGAAATAAATGCATCAACAAATGAGGATTTTAACTTCTTTTTGTAAAAAGTTTGGTGAAGGAATGGTCTACGATTACTAATTCTCCGAAAAACTAGGTGATTTCTAAAACTGGAGAGAAAACTACAAAGATTTCACTGTCAACGATAAACTACAATATCACGAAATAATGATTCCCACTGCTGATTCGACTAGGAATATGTACTTCACGAAGATCCACTTGCAATTAGGACAGCATGTTATGTCACCTGGGCCAACTGGTACAGGAAAGAGTCTCAATTTATCGTAGTTGTTAAGCTATCAGATGGATGATAATTATCAATATATTACACTTGCTTTCAGTGCCCAAACGAGTGCCAACTAAACGCAAGATACAATAGATTCCAAAATGGACAAGAGAAGAAAAGGATTTTATGGACCACCTATTGGGAAAAAGTGTGTGATTTTCATAGACGATCTAAATATGCCCAAAAAAGAAACCTACGGTGCGCAACCACCTCTTGAACTTATCAGATAGTTTATAGATCATAAAGGGTGGTATAATAGAAAGGATTTGTAGTTTATGAAGCTTGAAGATATAATTCTTCTGACGGCGATGGGACCACCAGGTGGTGGCAGGACATTTATTACAAATAGATTTGTTAGGCATTTTAATATTTTTGCGTACACTGATCTTGGAGAAGAAACGATTAAATAAATATTCGTGACGATTTCTGCGTTTTTCTTGGATAAATTTAGTGAATCTGTGAAGCAAGCTGGCAGAATGGTTGTAGATAATTCGTATTTAGTGTATTAGAGAGTCAGAGAAGAATTATTGCCTACTCCATCGAAATCTCATTATACTTTCAACCTTAGAGACATCAATAAGGTAGGATAACACACAAAAAATAAGATGTTTAATTTGATTATTTAATGTATTTGGAGTTAGTACCAGCTAACTTAGCATTAATTTTGTGTATTTTTGTAGGTTTTTTAAGGCATATGCGGAGCATCTCCAAAGCATGTGACATCAAGTGCTGAACTTGTGAGATTATGGTATCATGAAAATATGAGAATCTACCATGATAGACTGACAACTGAAGAAGATCGGACTTATCTCAAGAAGCTCCTTGAAGGATACTTTGTACAATTTTAACTTGATGCTAGGGATGTTCTCAACACAGAGAGAATCATCTTTGGGGATTTCATCTAAGGGCGAGACTCTGATGCTAGACCTTATTAACAAGTAAACTTCAAGCTCAGAGGAGGAAACTATGTTTCATTTTGTTGTCTGTTTGAATTTTTAAATTTAGGTCTTGGATTTAAATGAGTTGCTCACAAAAATGACAGATTTCTAAGATGAATATAATAATGAAGTTGGAGCTGGTTCTAAGAAGGCCATGAGACTAGTTATGTTCTTAGATGCCTGCGAGCACATTTCCAGAATTGCTAGAATCATTCGATAACCACTTGGTAATGCATTACTGCTGGGTGTTGGAGGATCTGGAAGATAATCACTTTCAAAAATGGCTACATTCATCTCAAACTACAAGCTGTTCTAAATCGAAGTCATCAAGAATTACACTATGAAAAACTGGAGGGATAATATCAAAGATGTACTTAAGCTTGCTGGGCTTGAGAATCTACCAGTGACTTTTTTGTTCGTGGATACGCAAATCATCAATGAGTAAATGTGTGAGGATCTCAATTCTGTTTTGAACTCAGGAGATGTCACAGGCATCTACAATGACAAAGACATGGAGGAAATTGGTAAAATTAATCAAACATAAGCTCGTTTTAAGTGTTTTATGGTTCTATTTGACTTTAATTTAAAATGAAACTTTTCATTAAACTCTTTTTGATTTTTTTCCCCTGAAAGTTGATGCTTGCAAGGGTGAATGTATCAAGAAGAATTTGCAGCCAAATAAAATGAATATTTTCACATAATATCTCGCTCGTGTCAAAAACAATATCCACTTAGTTATCGCAATGTCACCTTTAGGAGAAGCTTTCACTATCCGTCTAAGAAGGTACCATAATAAAAAAATAATCAGAAGAAAATTTGTTTTATTTTTTTGATCGTGTTTTACACAGATTCCCATCTTTTGTGAGTTGCTGCACTATTGATTGGTTCACAGAATGGCCTGAGGAGGCACTGCTGGGTGTTGGATTAGGTGCTTTACGAGATGTAGAGAGCGAATTAGGGATTGAAGAGCAAACAGAATCCTTAGTTGATATGTTTAAAATAATCCACAAGAGTGTCGAGAAAATCAGTGTTCGATATCTCAATGAGATTCGTAGACACAATTATGTCACACCTACTTCGTATTTGGAGCTATTGTCAATGTATAAAATGATCCTCAAAGAGAAAAAAACCAAATAAAAACAAGCTATAATTAGGCTGCAAAATGGGTTAGATAAACTATTTGCTGCAAATGAAGCTACTGGATAGCTTTAGATTAAACTCGGAGAAATGAAGCCACTCTTAGAAAAAGCATCAATCGAAACGGAATAGGTCATGGCTAAGTTATCGGTGGATTAAAAGGTGAAAAGAAGAATAGAGATTATTTTTTAATTATTCTGTAAAATGCCTATCAAATTGTTGGTAACTTTACATTAAAATTATTTAGGAAGCTTAAGAAGCTGAAAAAGTAGTTGCAGAAGAGGAAAAAATTGCCAAAGCTTAACAAGCAGACGCTACTCAGCTGGCTGATTAAGTAAAAATAACTATTTTAATCTTTAGGTATTTGATAAAAAATGTAATATTTGTGATTTTCTAGGCTTCAGCAGCAGTATCAGAGGCTAATAAGATTCTTGATGCGACATTATTGGAAGTACAAAAACTGAAAAAAGATCATCTCGTCGAAGTAAAGTCCTTACCGAGTCCCCCTAAGGCTGTGAAAGTTGTTCTGGGTGGAATTGTGATCTTGAACATGGATTATATCAAGAAAAACGGAGGACAATTGATCATTAAAAAAGTCGAAGGCACACTCAACACTAAAGAAGAAGACTATTTCGAAACTGCTAAAAAGTACATTTAGGGATTGATTATCCAATGGGGTTATTATTTTTTAGTTTGAACTTGAAATTGTATTATTAAATTCAGTTTTTGGTAAATCTTTTCAAACTTTTCTTTTTTAGATTTTTATTGAACGATCCTGCTGGTTTATTGGATTTGCTGAAGGGATATGATAAAAACAATATAAATCCTGCTAATATCTAAAAGTTGGAGTAGAAAATCATACCAGATACAGATTTTACGCTAGAACGTGCAAGACAATGCTCGTATGCGGTGTAATTCTTATTCTAATGGGTGAAGGCAATGTACGATTACAACAAGGTGTTCTTGGAGACAAAACCACTTCGAGATAAGCTATCTGATACTTAGAAAATCTTAGATCAGAAAACTAGAGAGCTAAGTGAGAAAAAAGCGAAATTAGACACGATTTAACTGTAAATTAAAGGATTAGTTGATTTATACAACAGCAAAGTCTAGTAAAAAGAGATGCTCACTGAATAAATAGGCGATTGCATGCTCAAACTTGAAAGGGCAATCAAATTAACAAGTGGATTATCAGGGGAATAGAAAAGATGGGGAATAGAAATTGAAACATTAAAGAATAGTGAGTTATATTTAGCGGGGAATTCTGTTATTGGATCAGCGATGGTAGCATATTCTGGAGCATTTACAAGTAAATACAGATAGGAACTAGAAACGTCTTGGGTGAGACAACTGGCATTGCATTAGATTCTGCATACTGAAAAAATTACCATGAGACATTTCTTAGGGGAACCGGTGAAAATACAGCATTGGAATATATCAGGACTTCCTAAAGATGATGCGTCTACTGAAAATGGCATCATTATTGACTAAGTAAGCAGGAGATCTTTTAAATGAAAGGGGATAACAATAAAATTTAGTTTTGTTTCTGATTTTGATTATTTTCTTTCTTATCTAGGCTCGTAGATGGGCATTAATGATTGATCCTCAAACTCAAGCAAACAAATTCATCAAGAACATGGGTAAAGATCATACTGAGGGATTGGATGTCATGAAAATATCGAACCCTCAACTCATGAGAACTCTAGAGTTGGCAATTCAGTTTGGAAAATAAGTACTTCTAGAAAATGTTGGAAGAGATCTTGATCCTTCTTTAGAACCCATTTTGCAACAATAAGTCGTCAAAACAGGATCTTCTTTGAGCATAACAATCGGTGAAAAAACTCTTACGTACAATCCTAATTTCAAGCTCTTCATGACAACAACTCTCCCAAACCCGCATTATCCTCCTGAAACATTCGTGAAAGTTACCATTATCAACTTTGGTATCACTCCTAACGGGTTAGAAGAACAAATGCTAGCATAAATAGTCGCTTTGGAAAACCCATAACTCGAACAGAAAAAGTTAGATATTGTTATTAAAAATGCGTCAGATAAACGATAGCTGCTTACAATTGAAGATTCAATTCTTTTCGAATTGTCTAACATCAAAGGAGGCATTGAAGATGTTCTAAAAGATGAAAATCTCATCGATAAACTTTAGAACTCTAAGAAATTTGCTGAGGAAATCAATCGCCGTGTTGAAGAAAGTAAAATCACAGAGGCTCAGATTGACGAAGCCAGAGAAGGATACAGACCGGTTGCATTTAGTTCCTCTTGGTTGTTTTTCTGCATATTAGATTTATGCCTAATTGATCCAATGTACTAGTATTCGTTATAGTGGTTCATGAATCTCTTCGTCATGGCAGTGGAAAACTCGGAAGTTTCAAATGTTTTGGAAGAACGCTTGTAGCATCTTGATACATATTTCACTTATTCACTCTATGAAAATGTCTGTCGGTCTCTGTTTGAGAAGCACAAGTTGCTCTTTTCGTTATTGCTGACCGTGAAAATCCTCTAAGGAAAAGATCAAATGAACAGCACAGAATGGAGGTATCTCTTGGCAGGCAACTCAGCTGAAATTAAAGTAATTTTGAGGAAAAGAAAGGAATAGATTTTTAGTGGATTGGTTATTTTATTTTTTGTTTAATAATTTATTTATTCTCTTTCTTTAGGTAGCTGATAACCCCACGCAATGGATCAGTGAAAACTCTTGGCCGGATATCTACCGCTAGTTTGCAGGCATGGATTAGCTTGAAGCTTTCAAGGGCATTCTCAATCATTTTATGACTACTCCCGACGATTTTAAGATAATGTTTGATTCTAGAAATCCTGAACTTGAAAAGCTACCTGATCCTTGGTAAAGAAAACTAGGTGATTTCCAAAAAATCATTGCACTAAAATCAATTCGTCCTGATAAAGTCGTGCCTTCTATTTAGAATTGGATTGAAAATATTATGGGTAAGATAATTTGATATTTTTTCAAAGCTAAAGTTTAACAATCTCTAAATCATTTTGAACTTTCATTTCAAAAAAGGTAAGAAATTCATTATGGCTCCTGGATTCGATCTGCAAAAGTGCTTTAAAGATTCTTCAAGTGGAACAGCTTTGATTTTTGTTCTGTCAACGGGTTCCGATCCTGTTGCAGATTTTATGCGTTTTGCTGATGAATAAGGCATGATATCTAGTTTTGAATCTATTTCTCTTGGATAAGGATAAGGAGTTAAAGCAGAGAGAATGATTAGAGAAGCAGTATAAAAAGGTAGAATAAAATCAATAAAGTTAAAATAAAAACTAGTTTAATTTTGTTTTTAATTCAATTTTTACCTAGGCTCTTGGGTGCTGTTACAGAACTGTCACTTGGCATCGAGTTGGATGGAGGAATTAGAAAGAGTATGCGAAGAACTTGATGGTGAAAATGTTTAAAAATCTTTCAGATTATGGCTGACGAGTATGCCCTCAAAAGATTTCCCTATCAGTGTATTACAAAATGGAGTCAAAATGACATTAGAACCTCCTCAGGGGCTACGAAACAACCTCCTCAGAACTTATGGAAACCTGGATTCTAAAGATTTCGAAGAATGCAAGAAACCATTAGAGTTTAGAAGTTTATTATTCGGTTTTTGCTTGTTTCATGCTATCATTTAAGATCGTCGTAAATTCGGTCCAATCGGTTGGAATATCGCTTACGAATTTACAAACGAAGATCTTACTGTCTGCAGACGATAACTGCGAATGCTACTCGATGAGTATGAAGTAGTTCCATACAAAGTTCTGAACTTTTTAGGTGCTGAAATCAACTACGGCGGAAGAGTTACTGATGACAAAGATGTACGACTCATCAAGACTATTCTCACAAATTATATCTGCGAAGAAGCTCTCCAAGTTGGATATAAATACTCCCATTCCGGATTATATTACTAGCCTGAAGCGAACTCCATAGAAGGATATGTTACATACATTTCGGATCTTCCACTGAATCCTGAACCCGAAGCGTTTGGCTTGCATGATAACGCTGAAATAACTAACAGCTAAAACACGACAAGGGAGTTGCTGGAAACGATTCTGAGCATGCAGCCAAGATCGGCTTCAGCTGGTGGAAAAAGCAGAGAGGAGCTGATTGAAGACATTGCTGTTTCCGTGTAATCTCGAACACCTGAAGTGTTTGATTTCATTGAGATTTACAGGAAATATCCTACCAAATACGAAGAATCGATGAATACAGTTTTAGTCCAAGAAATCATAAGGTAATAAGAGCTATTTTCCTCCATATTTTCTTAATCAATTTCAATACTTTTTAAATTTTGATATCGTAGGTACAATCGTTTGCTGGTAGTCATGAAAGAAAGCTTGGTGAGTGTTAAAAAAGCTCTAAAAGGGCTTGTAGTTATGAGTGAAGAGCTTGAATTGTTAGCAAACAGTCTATTCGATAATTAAGTACCTATCATGTGGGAGGAGAAAGGATTCCTTAGTTTGAAACCACTCAGCTCTTGGGCAATTGACTTAAACGACAGAGTTAGATTCTTGCAAGACTGGATAGATCACGGTACTCCCAAGATATTTTGGATTTCAGGTAGAGCAAAAAAACGAGGAATTTTTTGAATTTGTAAAGATATTTTTCTAATCTCTGATTCTTTTTATTTCTTTTAGGTTTATTCTTCCCTCAAGCCTTTATAACGGGCACACTACAAAACTATGCGAGACAGGAAGTAATCGCTGTTGATAAGTTATCCTTTGAATTCAAGATTCTAGGTGATTTGCAACTCAATGAAATCAAAGAAAAGCCAAAAAGTGGTTGCTACATTTATGGTATTTACTTAGAAGGTGCGAAATGGGATAATTCTACAAAAATGATCGGTGACCCAATGCCAAAAGAACTCTACTCTGATCTACCTATTATGCATCTTGTCCCTATGGAAAACAGAATAACTCCAGATACAGGGATTTACATGGCTCCACTGTATAAAGTTGTTTCTCGAAGAGGAACTCTCAGCACAACAGGACATTCGACGAATTTCGTAATGTTCCTAGAATTACCAACTTCATTGCTCTAAGAGATATGGATTACTGCTGGAGTTGCAGCATTTTTATCCTTAAGATATTGAATCTGCATGTTAGTATCAATATTTTTATAAAAATAATAAATTGTGATTATTTTGTCATCCCCACAAGAAGAACACCCATTATCTTCAATTTATGTTAGGTATTAATTAAGAATTCTGTGTTTCCCCTTGCTAAATTAAGCATTATCCCAAAAAGAATTCCCAACTTGAATAGAAAAAAACAATAAGAAATTTGCAAAATTCAAATGATTCTATGGATAAATGTAAAAAAACAAATAAAAGCAAATTGTATGATATTGTAAAAAGTTAATTTCTGTAAAAAATAGCAAATTCATCTTTGTGATTATTATCCTATTACTTTTGTCATTTACTCTTCACTAAGAGCATGAGACCAGCTGTGGCTGCTGCAACGCTAGTCCCGATAATTAGATTTTGCATCAAAGAATTAGAAGTTTAGGGTTTATCTTTTTTGACTTGAGGTGACATGTAAAGTCGTCGATAAGCGCAGTATTCATACATTCCAGTGACTGATTAAGACTAATGATATGAAGAAAACTATGTCTTGGAACTTTTATAATAAGTGTATTCACTTTCTTTTTCCTTTTTGTCATCGTCATCATCATTTTCTTCTTTTTCTTTATCATCTGGTGAGTCAAAAAGGAGCTATTATTCTCCTTAAAACCTCAGTTTTTTCTTATTTGAAGCTTCCGTCTTACAGTTTTCAAATCTATTCAGTTTATTTAAAATTGACTAAGGTACTTCAGCTGGTTTTAACATTTTAGATTCTTACGCAGGCGAAAGTTCAGGAGTCACTACAAACGGCTATGGATTATTGAAAGCAGGAACAACGAAATCGGTTATGGATTAGTTTACTTGCGGATCAGTTCTGCAACCTATCTGGAAATTCGCTGATGATGACGACTGTAAACATCGTTTGAGTATTTTTTCTGCTGTAAGAAAAGGTGATGCAAATGCTGCAGATTGATATTGTTAGTGTGTTTTTTTAAGCCCTGGAGAAGCACTTTTATAATCTTAAAAACCTAACAGCTTTTCTTAGAGATCATTGATTTACTGAATTAGTATCGCATGTTCTTCCTGAAGTTCTTGGAATTATCGCTGAGTTTTGTCATTTTCTGCAAGAAGTTTATTCTACAGAGGGATAACGGTTTTGTCAGTTTGCTTCAATTGAGCGTATTTCTTCAGTAACGCATCTAACCTTTCCTTCGCGAAAGTAATCTCAGTTTGGACTTTCGAAGCATTTAACGTCACAGATTAAAACTTTTTAACTAATTCTTCATTAGCATTCTCTAATTATTCGACACTTTAGACTGAATTGCAGTGTGCGTTACTTGCAGTTTCTAACTCCGCGCTAGAATTCTAAATTTACTTTACTTTCATTTGCATTTCTTGAATCAATTACTCACTTGTGGTGCCTTCAACTTCTGCGTCTGCAATTTACTGTTTTAAATCTGTGTTTCTAGATATTTATTCATTACTCAACTGCTGTAATTCGCTATGTTACTATCTAATTCTATCGATTCTACTTCTAAGTATCTCCATATCTGCATGTCTCTATTCTCTTTCTCTAGCTCGCTACATTCCTTCCAACAAACCTTCTCGATAACAATTTTCCATTTCCTCGATGATTTCACGTATTTTTTACCGAGAATCACTGACATTTACAGGGGAACCTACACTCGTTAACATTTTAAACTTTAAATTAGCTTTATCAAGAATATTGCGAAGAAATCAATATTTTAATAATAATAATAATTGTTTATGAGTCTTATTTGATTTTTTTCTTAAATGGGATATTTGTTTCTTATTTTCTTATTTTTTTTTCAAGATTTAAGAAACTTAACAGTATTATGAAAGATAAAAATCTTTAATTAACGCCCTTTTTTCCAGCAAAATCGCTTTTTGATTCATCTTATTTAATTTATCTTCATAATAAATATTTAGCAGTTAAAATATATGACACAATAATTATTTTACCGCTAAATTTCTTTGTAAAATAATCACATCAAACTATTATTTTTTATTGGAATATCTCTTGTTATTATTTGACTTGCTTTAAGCGCTTTACTAGCAATTAAATCAAATAAACACTCTACTTCACTTCTAGGTATTTTGAGTTTCATTCAATTTCTCTTCGTTTGATAACAAAAAGTTTAAAATATGGTTTTTATTTATTTTTAAAAATAAACAAAATTCCATCATGTTCAATTTGAAATTATCTCTTAATTTAAGAATGATTTGACTCATGTTCATTTTCATAATTAAACCCCATTTGATAATCGAAATAAACAAATGTGTAGATAAAACTATGGATTTTTTTTAATTTTTGTTAAGGGAATCCTTTAATATTTTTAGTTTATCTCAAAGATTAATTAATTTGTTACCCTTTTTAATTTACTTTTCATAGTAATACTAATCGAAATCTATTGGCATAAGGCCAGCACTGATTATTATTTTGAAATTAAAGAGAACGAAGAGAACAAAAAAGAAGAAGAAGAAGATTGATTTGTCAAGAAGCAACAATTGAAATAAACTCCTCAAATTACCTAGCAATAACTTTTTCAGCTGCACAACTCTTCAAGAAGCTAGGAAAGAAAGATTCTTAGGAAAATTTAGTTTCTCCTTTTTTGATTCTAGAAATCTACAATTACCTCAAAAGAAAAAAACTACAGAATTTATGGGAAATCAGTGTTAAGCAATGAGTGCTTCTTAGAGAAACTTTGATGAGAAAAACACAATAGAATCCTAAGATGCAAATAAAAATCCTCAGAGTAGCAACAGTACACATTTATTTACTTTTAGGGTTAAATATTTGATGTAGATAGATAGCTTTTGCTTCTTTTATTTACACTATTATTCCTAGAATTATATTAGAATTGTTGATTTTTTGCTTCTTTTTTTTTCACAGAAATAAAGGAAAAAAACTCCTTGCAAGTTGACAGTCAAGGTAAAGGATACATGAGTGCTAAGCGCAAAGAATAATTACAACAATAAAAAGAAAAAGATGCACAATAACTAGCTCCTTTCATGGATTAACCATTTACATTCATAAGACGACCTGCTCCTATGTTTAGTGGGATGGCCTACCACAATGGATTCAAGAAAATATCTCTTCGAGATTTCAAGGGACAATATGTAGTGCTATTTTTCTTCCCTTTTGATTTCTCTGAGCTCTGTCGCTAGGAGATTTTAGCTTTCTCAGATTTAAACGAGAAATTTCAGAAAGCAGCTTGCTAAGTTATTGGTTGTTCGCAAGACAGCTAATTTGCGCATATGAATTACTGCTAGAAAAAACGGACAGAAGGTGGTCTAGGGATGCTAGAATTTCCGTTATTATCTGACGTTGACAAGTAGATTTCATCTAGTTATGGTGTAGTCAATGAAGAAGGAGAAAGCGGTGAAAAGGGTAACATATAAAAGCTTGATTAATTTTTAAATTTTGTGGAAAAGAGAGATTTCTTAGGAATTGTTTTTCCTTTTTTTTTAAGGAGTTGCATACAGATCGACATTCATTATTGATAATCACTAGATTTTGCGTCACATGAGCATTAACGATTTAGCAATATCAGTTAATCCAGAGGAGGTTTTAAGGTTAGTGTACACTTTCCAGCAGAATGACAGAGAATTTCCACAAGGGTAGCCAATTAAAGGATGCCCATTTGGACACAGTACTAAAGATATTGATAAAAACGTTGAAATCGATACATTCTCGAGATACTAAAGGAAAAAGTCAAGTAAAAAAACAGAATAATATTAAGCAAAAACATGCATTTTGAAGTAAAAAGTTTTTACTAAAAATATGGATTTTTTAAAAAAAATAGACAATGAAGAAGATAAGGACGAGACTAAGAATTTGAAACAATCTGTGAAGAAACTAGCAGTCAAAGAACAAAAGATAGATGATCAATAAGAAAGTTTATTCATAAGACTTGGGGGAGACTTAGTTGTGAAGGATATTGCAGATAAATTTGTTAATTATATATTTGGCGATCCTCTCCTTAAGCCTTTCTTTCTGAATAAAACGAGTTTGCACGTTCAAAAGAGACTTGTAGGGAACTTCCTTAAAACATACTTTGGTAGTCCTAGGATGTATCTAGGTAAGTTAAAAATAGACTATAAAAAGATATGTTTATTTTATGAATTCAAAAAAGGTTTGAAACTAAACATATTTTGAATATAACTGTGCTAAAATGCAGGTAGAAATATGAGAGATGCCCATAAAGAGTTAAATTTAAACGATGAGCACTTCAACAAAGCAACAGAATACATCAAGACTATTTTGAAGGATTTGAGCATCCAGCAACCCCTGATTTAAGAAGTTATGATGCTTATTGAGCCATTACGATCGTAAATCACTCAAAAACCTAATCAGTCACTTTTCCATAGAGTCAACGGTGAAGTTGGGATAAGAAAAGCTATGACAATTTATTTCTCTAAAATCCTCTCAATTAATGAAGTAAAACCGTTCTACAGCAAAGTTGAAATGAGTAAAGTTCAAGAACAATATGTGGCATATCTTTCACTGGTATTCTCAGGGCCGAGCAAGTAAATCAAATTCTTTCATTATTACTTAATTGTTCCTTAATTTGAGATTCTGAGAAAAATTTAAAAAATGATGATTCTTTTAAAATCTTAGATATAAAGGAAAATAAATGAGAGAAGCGCACTAAAGTCTGTATGTCCCAGAGAAACTATTTAACCACTGCATTGCTTAGATGCTGCATGCATTCAAGGATGCAGGAGTCGATGCAAATTCTATTAATGAGATAACTCTACTTTTAGAATGTCTGCGGAGTGAAATTCCCAAAAAATCTAACACTTTATGTGAAAGACTTGGTGGAGTAGCAGCAATTGAGAAAGCTGTGAAGAAGCTTTATGAAGAGAAATTGCTTGAAGAAGAGAAATTAAAAGAATTCTTCAAAAAAGTAGACATGAAATAGCTAGGTTTAAAGATGATAGATTTCTATGTAATGATCTCTGGAGGTGTTAATAAGTAAAAACATTGAAAAAAATTCAAAAATATCAAAAACATACAAGAGAATACGAAAATGTGCATGAATTACTTCCATTTTATTCAAATTATTTTATCTTTTTGTGATTAGATATCAAGGAAAAAGTGCAAAAGACGCTCACAAGAGTTTTAATATCATGTCAAATCAATTTGACATCTACAAAAATATGCTCTAAAAATGTTTCTTGGAAGGTGGATCAACCAAAGAAAGTGTCGCCGAGTTTATGAACTTGCTAGACACAATTAAGATCGATGTCATAGGAGGCAAACCACCTTCGCTGTTTGAGAAAGTAGGAGGTGAAGAAGTCATGAGTGGATTTTGTAAAAAGTTATTTGAGCAGATTATGGAGGAGAAGAGGATCAGACATTATTTTATTAATGTTGATCTTCCTAAGGTGGAGCTGCATTTTAAGGAATTCATCTTTATGGCTACTGGAGGATCCTCAAAGTATATTTTATTAATTTATGATAAAAAAATATTTATTATTATTATTATTATTAATTGTTTATTATTCCAAATTATTAATTGATCTATTTTTATTACCATAATCATTTAGCTTTTTATCACAGCTTTGCTAAATCTATTTTATTTCAAAAATTCTCACAAATATCAGATATTAAGGTGAGAATGTTAGAGAGTTACATGAGTAAATGGATATCAGTGAAAAAGATTACAATGTATTCATGGAAGTCATCAAAAAGACTCTCGCTGCTATAAAACTTAAGGAAGAATTACATCAGGAGATGATAACGTTTTTCGAATCGATGAGGTAGATGATTGTAACAGTTGATGAATGACACAATATTATGTATGTTAGTTAATCACTCCTGAATTTATCGTAACCTTCTCTCTCACTTTTTCTGTCACTTTGGACAAATAATAATTGTAAACACATTTGAAAATAAGAATCGCATTGTAAATTAGAAAAAATCATAATAAATCTTGAAATCTAAGAGAACAAAAAAACCATATTTTTTTCTATTTTTCTAAAAAAATTCTTGAAATCACATTTGAATAATCTTTAACTTAATCTCAATCACCAATCCAAGAAATCCATCCCCCCTCCCCTCCCCCCTAATTTTAGATATTATTTATTGCTTGCTTTTAGAGAGATATCTGTTTATGCAATCAAAATAGAAGTTTTTCTCAGAACATATGTTAATAAATCAACAATGTTCTCATCTTCCTGAAGTTAGTTTTAATAAAATGAATCTCAGTTAATCTTTGAAATCAATATTGTTGCTCAAATGGTTAGTCTTGTTGTTGTTATTGATCCAAAGCCATTCTTTAGCAAGGAATTATCTTAGACAAAAAAAAATCAAAGAATAAGAAGTAATTTAAGAAAAATAAGGATGTTTTTCTTTCCTGCCTGCTTACCATGGGTTTTATTTAGTGTTAGGATTCTCGTAGTCGTAGTTTCCAGACAATTATTGCTCTGTAAGATTTTAGCTGTTTATTTTTGTAGATAAAAATAGATACGATTCATCATCTGCATCATTCTTATTGGCATTGATAAGCTCTTCCTCTAATTCTATCATTTTGAACTTCAGATTCGTCATGATTTATTTTTTCAACTCTCGATCTCGATTGATTCTTATTTGATATTTCCACTTATCCACCAGAAAGTACTTCAAATAATGAATTATTCCACCTTTTTGAAGCAATCAAAGTAGAAAATAATTAACATTTTCGTTTGTATTCATTATTCCCAATAATTCTGTCTTCATTTCACTTACTTCCAATCACCTTTTTCACTCAATAAATGCAAAAAATCTTTTTACAAATGATCTTGATGGATTAATATACTAGCTAGATCACTCCAATAGACAGGATTATTTTTGGCGCCCATGAGAATGTCCGAAAGCAGATCATTAAAAAAGTAATAAACACAGTATTCCATAGCAGCCATTCGGATACAAATGAAATTTTAGTAACTTTAGCTTTTTCATTTTGCGAATCACTTGTTAATCCTTTCGTTCCCCAAGTTAAATCGTCAATGTTGCAGAATGCAAATGCCATCATCATATGATTATACACTGGGGAATACAGAAAATAACTCAAAGAAGATCGAATTATGTCCCATACTAAAGACGGTTGCAGGATATGCACTAATATAGACAAAGCCATCCCTCCGTAGTTGAGTGCTAGTGTGACTGATAGGAAGTAAATTTCAAATGAAGAAAGATTTTCTATACCGAATTTCGCTCCTATTTGTTCGTCTGCTAGATTCAGCACTGCTACTGAGACCATCAGGAATATGATTAAGTTATTCTGTTCCAGAAGGGAAATTAACAAAAAGAAATTCATTTTAGCTGGATTGAAATTTAAAAAAATAACTTAAAAAAAGGTTACTATTAAAGATGTAGAAGCAGCTAGAATCTTGAAGACTTTATTTTAAAACTATTAACTGGACTGTGCATTCAAAAACAACAACATAAGCATAACTCATTCGATTAGCAGCATAATTATAGCAGTTTTAAGAATAATATTTTTGAAAAATTTACAATATTTTATAAACGGTCAACTTCTTTTCTGCCAATTTCTTGCATAATTATGTTGTGCTGCTTCTTAGACCCAAGACGGTCTATTCTCTACTAATCGAGTTGAGAGATAGTGATGTGTTTTGGTTTGAATAGCAATGAAGCCAGAAGAGTTAATAGAAAAATAAGAATAAAAATAGCTGGGATCAGATCCATCAGAGAAAACCAGACCCTAGTTGTTTTCAAGCAAAAAAAGATTATCAGCCAAATTGAAATCGCTTAAAACTGTTAATATCTGGCTATTTTTGTTTTTCATTACAGTGGCTAAGTGGAAGAATGATGCTTTAAAAAGCATTCTGATTCAAAAACTTTTAAGTTCTCTGGACAAATGTTTGTTGGGGCTTGCGCCATTACTTTGCTATCGTTGTAATTTGGATCTTTGAGTTCGTCTTGGCTGGATGTTTTCAGGTATTTGAGGGTTTTTATTGGTGCTTAGAATTAACTGCAGCAAGTAAGCGAGAGAAACAAGTAAAATCCGGGGATAAAGTATGTATTAAATTTTCCGATTTATGCAAAAATCATGCTGAGTCTTAACCTGATATTTTGCATAAACCAGCTGTGTGCGCTCTACTATACTTTATACTTGTAATTTTCGAGCACATAATCGAGTGCAAACCAGGAACTATTTATCCATCTTCTTCGTTGATTTAGAAATTCTTCTAATGTATCCACAGGATCAGTGTATGCCATTGCTTCAGGAATGTATTTCAATCTAGTTTTTGGCATAAAAATAACTTAATCCTCAAGAAGATTGACTTTAAAGCACAAATAGAAAAAAAGAAAGCATTCTCACTCAAAATATGTTTTTTTTTTTACCTGTATTGTTATTAGACTTGACAAAAGATACCTAAACACAGAATTCGATCTTCTGCTAAAAACATATTCAACTCTTTGACATTGTTTTTCATCAGCGACGGGTTTAGAATAGATTTCAGATACATCTTCTCAATGATATTCTCCTTATTTTCTTTACTGATATTGAGTGCCTTGTACCTGGTTTAGCAAATTTTTCATAAAACAAATTCTCCTTTTTTTTTTATTTAAAAAATCTTCTCACCTGTATGAAGACCAAGCCCCTGGAAGCACGTGCAGAAAGCCAGTAAGTGACTCAAAGTTTTTATCAATCATATGCGCGATAGTGTACTCGAATACTTAAGCTTTAGGCAGTGATATATTATTCAAGTAGGATTAGAGGAACCAAGCAAAGAAAGAGAGTAATTTCTTGACTAATTTAGATAGTAACTTATAAATGAACCTCAGGAAGATAATCAGAATATACGCTACATTCATGAATAGATAAAGGCAGATTTTATATGTTTTTTTGTGTTTCTTGATTTATTCCATATCGTTTGTTTCGTTTTCAATGTTTACAGAAGGAATAATCGACTATCTAGGTAATTTCATAAGATTATTTGTGGCAGTGAAGTTGCCCTGTTTGATATTTGTGGTGTCTTTCTTGTCAACCCAGCTGTGTGTATTTTATTATTATATTTGAATCACTTCAGATCTGATCTTTGAAATCTCGGTTTCACTAAGCTATTAGTCACCGAAATCAGGTTATTTCAAGCCCATAAAACCACAAACTCCGCCAATATTTGAGTCTCCCTAGAACGCCATGTACATCTTAATTAGTCCTATTTCTTCAGGCTTATTTGAAGAAAAAAAACATCAGAATCTATTATGTTCATCTTAAAATGTTTCTTACCATTGTTCCTACATCTACTAAAGCACAATATTTTGGCTGAAAATTCTTGCAAAACCCTTCGAAAAACCACAAGTGAGAAGATAATTTCTTCTGATTTACATGCTTGAACACTGAAAATGTAGTTAATTCATGATCAAGAAATTTAATTTTGTTCTGATAGAGCAACGCTGTTTTCTGAGGGATAGTGTTAGGAAGTCCATTGTTGTAGTGGAGAATATCTTCTTTTTTCTCATGCTTAAGGTAATCGATCTGCTGTTGGATAATAAATCTTCTTTTGGCTAAACAATAATCACCCTTTCTGAGGTAATCTTACTGGCTAAAAAACTCCACCATGCGTTCATTCATTTTCATTATCCCATCTTGTATGATAATAACCACAATTTAATGACTAGAAACATTGATTTTGTTAAAATGAGGTAGATTCTTAGCAATTGCTTCTAAAGTTTTCTCTAAAAATTCCCTTTACTCCCCATACATCGTCACGCATATTAGCATCTGGATCGTTTCGTTATGAAGAGTCATATTGTTGTAGTTCACTTCGAATACTTTGTTTCTTGTGTAGAGATATAGTAATCCATCGTTCTTATTGATTGTTCTCACTTTTCTTTGTTTCAAAAATAAACAAAAAAAGAATAATTTTATTTTTTTTCCAAAATCTAGAAGGTTGAAATGTTACTTCTGATAAGAATTCTCATCAAAAGGCATGTATGCCTTATGCTGGGTTATTTTTCTGGTTTCATTGTCTCTAGTTGTAAACGAAACTTCGAATTGTGGATCTATTATTGGGGTGAAGACTTAAATTGGTTATTCTTTAGTTGGTTTTCCGTTCAGAAATCTCGGAGTTAGAAATATGTCTAAAGGTTAGAAAATAGAGTTTTATTTTTGGGTGTTCCAATTAGAAGCTTGCTGAAGTTCAATGTTGTTAAAGAAAGAGTTTTTCTTGCCATTTCCTTTATTTAAAGATGAGCGATGCGATTGTGAAATGGAGTATTTTTTTTTAAACTATGTAATAGGATTCTTCGTTTGCATTGCAATTTAATTTGTGAAGCTTGATGCTTTAACTATTAATCATATTTCAAGAGATTTCAGCTGCTTTTGAATGAAATAAAAATGGATTCAGTATGATTGAGTGAAAATTGGTAAACGAACGAATTTTATGTAAAAAAGGTTTTTCTCCTTGAAACAAATAACATCAGTAAATAATAACAATACACTATTCGATTTGATTCTCGAGTGGAAATACATAAAATGATTAATGGCATTGTGTTTTTTTGAGAAAAAACCATTTCAAGAAGAAGCAGGTAATTTCCAGTTGCTGGGGATTGTGAAATCTGTGATGATTTCTCTGTGAGATGTCCAGACAGCTTTGATTGCTTCAGGAGTTCCAATGCCAGCACCACGAGGATCACCACAAGGTCCAAACCAGTGATTTTAAGGAGCACCTGTGGTTCTTGCTCTGATTCCAGTGTATGTGACTCCATTGATAGTGTTGGAAGAAACATAATTAAGGAATTTCACATCATTTGAAACTACTGCTGCAGTCAAGTGATTTTCCATTCTATCAAGTTGAGTTAAAACTGTGTTGATTTGGGAATCTTTATAATCTGTGATTATCTAGAATGGCCCAAAGAGCTCCTTGCAAACAATTTCAAAATTTTTAGAAATTGTCTCCAGTGGAACATAAATTGCAGTTGGTTCAAAAGAACCATACACAGAAGGAATTGAGTGGTTTTGAAGAGGCTTTCCACCAAAAAGAAGTTTTGTGCCTGGGAGAGCGAGGATACTGTCGATGTGTTTCTGGATGTGAATGTTATCCCAAGTGAGAACAGGCCCAACAGTTAAATCTGATAATTTTCTTCTTGCAGCAAGAGATTTAATCTTTTCAATGATTCCAGCTTTCATCCAATTTTCATGGACGAACATAATACTTTAAGCAGAACATTTTTATCCAGAAGCTGCATAGGCATCTTGGTCACATTGCCATGCAACATATTCAATATCACTGACATCAGGTCCTAGAATTTTCCAATCGAATCCAGCATCTTCAATTTTGACCTTGCCGTGAGTGAGCTTGCTGAGTCTTTCCGCCACAGTTGAAGATCCTAGAAATAGAAGAAGATTTTATTAATTATTTCAATGATCGAAAAAAACAATAAATTAAAGGTAATTTGGGTAAAGGGTGGGGGTTTTTAACATAAGATTTTAATTAAATAAATATAAAAAAAGTGTTCAAAGTTAAGCTTTGATTGGATGTGACGTCGAATAAAATTAATATGGTCTAAAAAAGACGAATAATTTGGCTATTTCTTTGTGTATTATGCAATTAAAAGACAACATTATGGGGAATAAAACTCTAAATTGAGTCACTTTTTATAAAAAATTCCTTTGTTTGTTATTTTTGCATACCTGTGAATTAGATGACTCTGAAATTAGAATCCAAAACAACTTTTTCCATTGCTTAGGGTCCTGAATGAATCATATCTATATCAGTAGCAGGCATACCACAGTCTACAGCTAGTCTGAGGAATTATTCCATAACTACTGAAACTTTAGAATCAATCTTGAGTGTAGGTCTATTTCCAGTCATTAAAGCTCCAAATAACTAAAGACAAGGTATTTCAATAGGGAAGTTGAATGGACAAATCAGAGAAACCGCTCCGTATGGCCATCTGTATCCTGATGACTATTGTCCTTGATGATCTCCTGCGACATTGAAGGATCTGCAAAGAAATCTTGGATTATCTCCAGCAAAATTCTCAAAGAATCTTCTTGTCACCACAACTTCTCCTTTAATCTGCACATCGCTTTTCGGCATAACCTGAAAGCACAAACAAAAGACAGTTGAATTATTGGAGGATTAAAATCAATTTATGCAAAATTAAATAGAATCTAATTGACTTTCTCTTTATTTTATTACTCGTTGGGTTAGTTTGCACAAGAATGCTTCGATTTCTGGTTTTTTCATCTCTTCTGCGATTTTCCCACAAACATTCCCATAAAGTTAGTATCTTTCAGGATTCTTCAGAGGATTATGTAATCCTGATTTTGGTACGGATTTCGCAGCAGCTATGAATTCATTGAGTTCTTCACCTTTAGTATCAGGTACTCTTAGGAATTTTTAACCATTCATAGGATCGATAGTAGTCGTGTATTCTTTGGTGCCTTTCCATTTACCTGATGAGAGATTTTCAAGTGTATATGGTTTTGACTCACTGAGAGAAAAAGGATCACAAGTTGCCCATCGAGGAATTGAAGAAAAATAATGACGGGATTTGGAGATTAGCTTAGTTTGCATTTTTTTTTGATTGAAGAAACAAGAAAGAGAGTTGTTGATGAAGATATTTTTTTTATTTTTATTATTATTTATCTTTTTCGATGAAGCTAAGCTGATCGAATTCACAAAATATCCCCCTTTTTTAATGTCTCAATCATTTCTTTCGTAGAGCTGATTGAAATTTATTAAATTAAGCAATTTTCTTTTTAAATCGCAAATTCTCTAGAACTTTTGATTAAGAGAGTCTAGTCTCTACACTTTATCTCAGAACAATCAGAGAGCTTGGAACATTTGTCATTATGCAGTCTTGATTTTTCAAGTTATTTTCGCTTCTGGGGGGTATTATATTTTTTTGGGACATTTTTTGAAATTGCTTTATTTTTATGAATGAATTAAAAAAGAAACAACAATTCTTAATCCTTTTCAATATTAGCCTGCCTGCCTCCTCTTGTTGATCTATTTAAATCTTCTAATAACTTAAAATATTAATAATTAACAATCAACACAAACAAAATGAAAATAAAGTAAATTCATTAATCAAATTAGAAATTTTTTTGAAGTTTTCCATTATAAAATGAAGGCAGACATATGCAGCTTATTCGATTTAATTAAGCTTGATTTGGTTGGGAAGTTTTAAGAGCAGTTGTGAAACAAATTCAATTTTATGAATTCTCAGAGGAAGTAAAGGGAAAGCATTAGCTCTTCCCTCCCCATACCTATTTTTACCTCCCTTCCTTGTAAAACTGAAAAATTAATTTAATAATTTATATTGAATCAAAGAAGAAATTTCCCCTTCATTTCAATGAGTCACAGTTTTTTTAACTTGTTTCGTCCGTAAAGTTGAACGCAATACGAGAATCAATTTTCGATCACCTTGTGTGAGCTCAAAAATTAACCATCACTTGAAAGTGCAAACTTCAAACAAATTCTCGCGATCAACTTTTATATAAAAACGGAAATTTATCATCGACCATTGGAATAAGAATTTTTCTGATTACTGCTGATGGCGAAGTAGGTTGTCTACCAAGCCAAAAAGCAGATATGCATTGATTCAATAATGCTGTTGCATCGCTCAATGTGCCTGAACAACGTTTCAAAATGTTATTGTTGCATGTATTAACTGCCATAAAATGCCTTTAAATCTTTAGAAGTTGTTGAAAAAGAAATATTTTAAACATAAATGCAAATAAAATAAAAAAAATTCATAAATGAATTAAAAAACAAATAACACACAAAAAAACTAATACAGCAGCTGAGAAATGGATCGTGCAAGGGTTTGCTGCGATTTATTCTAGCTGCAATAAAAAAGGGAAGTTTGAGAATCCCTTTTGATTTACTTAGTGTGAAGATATAAAAATACGAAATGTGATTAACTCTTGATAAATTCAAAAAAATTTAAATTTAGTTTGATTTCTAACGGCAATCAAAAATCAATGCAAAGATTATGGTATTCTTCATGCTATTTTCTATGGTTTAGCAAGAGAAATCAAAATCAAATTCAAATACATACTTTTGTTCTAATTAAAAAATGAATGTAATTTCATAATTAATTACAAATTTATTCATTTTGTTTTCTCCCCACAATTTTCTTTTTATTGATTAATTAAAACTCTTTTTTCTTTGATTTTATCACAATTTTTATGTATTTTTCGCAAAAAAAATTTAAATTGTTCCTTGCTTGTTTGTTCATGACTTGAAATGATTATCAGGAGAGAAACCCGAGTGCAATTGCGGGTTTTTTTTGTAATGCTCAACTTTCTCAGCTGAAAGAGAAGGCAACTTTGTTCCAATCAATGATGTATTTGAGATATTATGTTTGAGCCCTTCAAGGTTGGAAAACTATGGGACATAGGTTGCTTTTGGTGTCTAGTTTAAGCTATTGTGACTTTTAGTCGGATTCAAGAGTTACATTTTCTAAAATGGCGAGGAGGACTATTCTTCTGATCTAAAAATATACAACTTTGGGATGAATTTTTTAGTCTTCGCATCTAGTGTTTTGTTCGCTGCATCTTCAAGTAGATAATTGAATTGATTCGTACTGAGAAACCTTGTCATTTATTCGCAACATCGAGGAGGATAAAACTTATTCTTCGGATTGTATTAATAAAGCAAATTCTCAAATATGAGTTTCTTGTCTTTTTGAGTAATTTTTTTATCACGGAGGACCGTATCCAGTAGGATTTGTTTTCGCTGGATTTTAAAGTCTTCTGAGTCAATGAAGTCAACATCTGCAGGACTAGCTTATAAGAATAATTTACTGAGTTCTTCATCGTATTCAGAAGCAAATCCATTTGTTAGCTAGCGTACAATTTCCAAGCTTTGCATATCATCAGCGATGCAAGGATTTTTCTGGATTAAACTCTCCTAAGCAGGGGAGTGACAGTATTCAAGGTAAACTTCATTTTGTCTATCTGTAATAGTGTTTTAGTAAGTGTCCTTGAGTGTGTCTGAGTCATCCAATTGACTTTGAGTTGTTTAGTTTTCGATTCGGAGGTTCGGCTGCTTCAAGTAGTAATTCTTGGTTGAAGGGATGCTGCTAATGTTATCAAAAATGTTGTTATTTTTTTAGGATTTTTTTTTAATAAATATTCACCAATAAATTTTACTTATTTTTGAGTTTGTCAGCTGGGATTTGAAACGAAATGAGTTTCTTATGTTCTTCTCCAGTGATGCGAAGAGTATTTTAGTTGATGGTGTTAGCATTATTAGAATCATTAGGTAATTGATTGCTGGATTGAGAGTGACTTTGTTGCAACTATTGTAAGGTTGTTTACGAAGGCGGTTAAAGTGTTTACTTTGATGGAAACACTGATAAAGTAAAATTATGATTCTCTGCGAAACTATCTTCAGTGTTCATTTTATTCCTATTAGAATTCAGTTTAAAATCATGTGTGAAGAATCGGAGGTTTCGAATATGTGTTTTAGGCTATTTTTATTTGAACAATCCGATTCGCTCAAAAGAAAGATCTTGAATCCGAAGTAAATTCCGCGTGACATAATATCGCTCGTCAGATAGATCTGCTTTCGTGAAGAACGTTCTTCTGTTCTCGTTGAAGCAAGAAAGAAGTTCTTTATTGTTAGCTTGTTAGTTTATTGAGAATAAATTGGCTGATTTGTTGCCATGGATATTTTGCAAGGAGATTTTATTATGAGAAAATACAGATTCCTTTGAGATTATGTCATTTAAACCTAATTATTTTTGATTCTTCAAAGTAGTTTGGTTGCTTATCTAAGATTTTGACTTCTAATTCACATTGTATTGATGCTCTTTGCTTCCACTAATCAAGGAAACGTTTTTAAGTAATTATTTGTTTTTGCGAGCATGTTTTTGACTACTCTTAGTTTCTTTTAATTTCAGAAATAAACCTTCGGATTGTTCTTTTCTAGCCAAGGTTTTGAACTCCTTCAGCTCACTTTCATAGTTTTTCTCATCGGTGTCTTCTCCCTCGCAGCTTTCTTCTAGTTTAAGCTGTTCCTTAGCAGTTTTATTAGCTTTTTCTTACTTATCTTATTGTTCATTTCTACTCAAAATGGTATGATACTTAGTCTATCCTTTTCCATCATTCAAACATCCTGCAGATAATCTTATTTAAATAGGACGTCTCTGCATGGATTCTACGTTAGGTGAGAAAGGAGAACAACATCCTTCAATAGAATTAATGGCGTGATTGCCTGTATTTAGTTTCATAGTAGAAACTTGTCAATAATTTAGAAGGGTTCTATGTCTGAAAATGCAATTCTAAAATAACTAATTTTTGGGAATAATTTTGTAGAAATAAAGTACAACATAGAAGGTTAGACAAAAGCAAGGAGTAGTAGCGATTCGGATTGAGGATATTAATTAATTTCCTCTTATTTGAAAGACAATTAAAATAAATTAAATTTTGTTTTTTGCAAAAATAAAACTGGAATTGTTTGTCTTCGCCAAAACAAAATGTGAATGTGCATGTTTTAATTCGGTTTGTGTGGGGTGATAACTTAATAAAACTTCTCTTCCTGATTCGATCTCTAAGGCTAAGTTTTAATGTTTTTCAAAGGACAACCAATAATAAGTTATTCGAAGAGATGATTTAACAAACAAAGATTAAAATATTATTGAATTATGCTTGAATATTTTCAAAATTATTGGTTAATAATTACTTTTTAGAAGGTTATTTCTCTAAGCAGTAGAATAGTAAGATTAAAGTGGAGATCTCATCGGCTAGGGATATCTATCACTTTAACCTGTCTCATTTTAAGCTCTCCGCTGAATTGGAGATGGAGAAGTGCTCCTTGTAGTGATCATTCTCACTGGAGTAGTAGGTCCTTGCTCGATTTCCATCTTTTTTGAGCTATTTTTGGACTTAGAGATCCATATTGAGCCATTCTTTTCTGGCCTAGGAGATACAGGAATAGTTAAAGTAGACTTTTATGTAGAGCTACTGGATCTTATCGGAGTTGTAGATACACTTTTTGCTCCGAATCCATGTCGGGGGATTTATCTCAAAGGGGATAAGCTTTGTAGCTGATGCACAGGGGTTACGCTATTGCTAATTCTGAGGTTTCTAACTTCAGACTTGGATTGGTTTTTTGAAAAAGAAACTTTTTTTGCAGTAAGCTATTTGGTAATTTCTTTTTCTTCAGTTTTATTTTATTCAATTTCCATAGAATTTTCTGATAAAGACTCCACTGAGATCTTTCTTAACGCTGATTTAGTGAACCTATTTTAGCGAGGTGGACTACTTGACGGCATTTTGGAGATTGGGCTCTTCAGCAAGTCTTCAGATACTTCAATTTATTGATAAAGTTTTTATCTTTCAAAGTG
>Ga0302271_10000346_pt1 | contig 44324 bp, 27 predicted proteins | sample III_Bog_N1_1_FD_198767 | JGI IMG/M metagenome (GOLD analysis project Ga0302271, IMG submission 198767) | Peat permafrost microbial communities from Stordalen Mire near Abisko, Sweden - III_Bog_N1_1 | ecosystem: Environmental > Terrestrial > Soil > Wetlands > Peat | place: Sweden: Abisko...
ATTCTAACCTATCAAATGAATTCCTCAGAAAAAACCTAATAATCTACTGAGTAGAACCCTGTTTATTTTGAAAAGATTTGGTACAGCATAGTTGTTACCTTGCTTCCTCTGAAATTACCTAGTAAAGGAAAAGTCTAGCTTTTCAGAGGGATCAAATAGTCCTTAGACATCCTCTTAAATTAGCTAAAAGAAGCAATGAATCGTCCTAAAGCTAGAGGAATGTTCTCATATTTAAAAGATTTCAATAAAGAAATTAACTCAGCTTATTAAATAGCGTTATTGGATCCAAATCAAAATAATCTTGGTATTTTACTTCTTAGTCTATAGTAGTTCGCAAGCCTGAGAATTAAAGAACCAGATTTAGTTCAAGTACTATCTAATGCTAGACTTTCATTAGGAATGTGCTTTTTGAAGCATTAGGATTATTCAAAAGCTTGCGATTATGCAATAGTCATGACCTAAACGGATGCAAAAAACTAAGAATTCCTGCTAATGCGAGCTTATTGTGAGATTAAATTGAAGGAGTTTGACAAGGGAAGATAGTCTATTCAAGAACTTCTTGAAATTGGCAAGGACTTCCCCTTTGCTTTGTACCTGAAAGGATTCTGCGATACGGATAAATTTGAATATTAAAATGCATTAGATAATCTTCAAAGTTGCTTGGATTATTTCAAAATTGATGAAGACCAGAGTTCATAAAGAAATAACGAGAAATATGAGACCTTTTTGAATATCCTTGAGATGGATTCCTTGGAGATCTTCTTAAGCACTGTTTATTTCGAACTGGGAGACATTTTTGAGCGTATATTTCTCAAAGAGAATAGCAAGGAATGTTTTGATAAATGCATTGAACTATTTCCAAATCACTAAACAGCTTATTATCTTCTAGGAGAAATACAATTTAGCATGAACAAAATACTAGAAGCTGAAATCGAATTTAAGCGATAAATCAATGTAAACAAAGGACATTTAAGAAGTTATTTGAGGCTGTAAGAACTGCAATTAGACTCTAAAAATGTAGACTAAGCTATTTCTACACTGCAGTCTTATCTAATTGCCAATCCTGGCTACAATGAAGACATTTACACACGATTAATTAAAATATGTGAAAGTCACAAGAAGAAAGATGAACTTATGAGATTCGTCAAGGAATCTGAAGACACCAAAAATAACAGCTATTCAAATAAACAATAATAATATTAATCTAACTAACAGCAAGTTCAAGATGAATCAGAGAGTATTTACATGAAAATCGGTAGAAATTAGCTTTCTTAGGGTTACCAAACAGCAGCTTTTGAAAGTTTCAGACAAGTTTTAGAAATCTACCCTAAGAATATATCTCTTAAATACAATATTGCTTGCTTGATCGAAGATTGCAAGCAGCACTCCTGGGCCATTGACATATTGCAACAAGCAATAGACCTATCGCCTGAACCCAGCTACCTGAGATCTCGATTAGCTGGGATTTATCTTCAAAACTCCAAATTAGATTTAGCTTATGAGCAGTACCAGTAAGTTATTAAACTTCAACCCATTCATGCGACTGCTCTTTTCAGACTAGGTGAAATCGAACTGATGCATAAAAAGGATCCAAATTAGGCTGTAAAGCACTTAAAACAAAGTCTTAGGATATGTGAAAATCAAAAGAATATTTTGAAAGCCTTAGGAATAGCGTACTACAAAAGTGGAAAAACAAAACAATCTCAATTAATATTGAAGGTATACATTGAATCTAACCAAGATGAAACCACCACTCTCGCGGGTTATTGCTATGCTAAATCTCTAATGTACAATGGTCTCACGAAAGAAGCTCATTAATAGTTTTAGAAACTGATGCAATATAAAAAATAAATCTTCCCAAATCTGTTATACTACTTCTTGTTTAGGACATATTCATCAAAATGTATTACCATTCAAAACTACGTGGGTATAAGTTAGAGCACAATGAAAGATAGTTTGAAAGTGAGTGCCTTGAAAGGAATATTACAGCTAAAGTTATAAGATGATATCACTGAAAAGGATTATTCAATTATTATTCATAATTTCAAATAAATAATTGCTGATTCAGAAGATCCTGACCTTCTTGCGTTGCTAAGTGAGACAGTTTTAGAGCTAGGATGGCATCCTTATTTAGCAATGAACTATATTGAAAAGGGATTAAAGAATTAGATTTTTGAAGAGATTACTACAGAGGATAAGGGAGTTAGAAGTTTGAAATGGCGCATCATTTAGGTAACTAAGGGGAATGAAAAAGAATGTGATGGATAATAACACTAAGAAGAAGAGATGAAGCGAGTTGGATGCTTGATATAACAAGCGAAGATCTTGTTTCTTATTGATTAAGGCAACGCAGAGATAGCAAAGGAAATAATATTTAAAGCACAGAAATTAATAAATGACAAAAAGAAATTGAAGGAAGAAAACAAAGAAGACGGCGGTGATCATATCATCAAATTAACTACTCATTCAGCAAAAGAAATAATGAAATAAACTTGGGATTACATTGATTGGAGTCATTCCGCTGATATTCTCGTTGGTTTGATCTACTTTTGTTAACAGGATTATGCTAAAACACAAGCAATAATCTAATAGTTAAATCTTAAAAGATCTGCAATGCCAGTTAGATTCCAACGTGAAGTTGATCACTTGGAAGCTATGGTTTTACTAAAGACAAACAATGAACAAGAAGGATTAGGCAGACTCAAAGATAACAGCAATCACGCTTAATCTTGTTTTATGGAAGGATTTATTCAGTGCTAAAATGGTACATACCTTTTAGGCAAAGCAAATATGACTTAAGCACTTTTTAAGCAGAAGAGGAATTAGTATTATCTCAAAACCATCGGAGACATCGAATACCATTAAAACAATTACTCTGTCTGCTATCCTTATTACAAGCGACTTTACTATGAGATACTTGACACCAACAAGAGTTTAGAGGATTTAGATAGCCGATTCAGAAAAAATCTTCCTGCTCGATAAATTAAATTCGACAGTGAACTCATGACAAGATTTGGATTTTGTCTTGTCAAAGATAATTAATTCAACGAAGCTGAAAAGGTACTTTAGATTAGCTATGATATTGACCCAAATTCTTCTTTAACTATGCAGCTACTAGGAGACTGCAAGTTCCATAGAAAAGAATATTCTTCAGCTCAAGAATATTTAATAAGATCTGATGCCATTGAATCTACTTCTTAGACTTATTATCTTCTCGGGGATTGCGCATTGGGCCTCAATAAAAAATTAGAAGCTTAAAGCTACTTTGAAAAAGCTGAAAAAATGGATGAACATCATTTTTCATCTTTATTATCTTTGGGGATGCTCTTTTTTTAAGATTATCGATTAGATGAAGCTTTTAGGTATTTTTTGAAGTGCTAAGCTCTGCAACCGACTGATGAACATACACTTATTGGATTAGCACATTGCTACTGGAAATTCTACAATGATCTTGAAAAAGCTGAGATGTTCTTCAGATCTGCTCTTGATAATAACAAAAAGAGCACAAAAAGTTTATCTGAACTTCTGATGTTCTTTCGAGAAATCGATAAAACCATCGATGAAGAGACTCTCGCTAAGCATAAAGCTATTATCACTAGTAATGTTCCTTTACTGTTTCATCTTGGACAAGTGAGTTTTGAAACTGCCATGAAAGATCAAACATCAACTTTCAAAGCGCCATTAGATTACTTTAATCTTCTCAAATAACTCCCATCGAAGGACAAAGACAACAATTCTTTTCTCAGCGAGTTTGCCATAACTTATTTGCGTCTAGCTTAGATCTCGTTTACTCAGAAGAATTTCAAGTAATCCTGGGAGTTTCTAGGGAAAGTCATAGATTTTAACATTTCAGATGAAAGAACGTTGGGACTTAAAAGGTATGTACTACTTTTTGAGAAGATCTATCTCACAGCTAAGCTCAAGATGCAGATGGATCTAGAGGGTGTACCTTAGCTGATATTGGCATGCATCAAAATTATTCCAAATAACGAGCTGCCTTATTTAACCTTTGCATTGTATCTAGCGAAAAAGCGTAGTAAAGATGCATGGAAATACTTCGAAAAGGGTGTTAAATGCATTGTAAACCCTGATAAATATCAAACCCCAGAGCTGTTTATGATACTGACAGCATTGAAAGCAATAGATGAAAATAAAACCATAAGCTTAAGTGGATTGAATCTCTTGGATTAGAATTCTTAAGCGAGTTAAAGTATATGTTATCTTCTTGGGAACATTTATTTTGATTTGGAAAAATACAAGGAATCTGTCAAAATGTACTCAAAAAGCATGTCTTATAATAATACCTTCATGAAAAACTATGAGTGTGTTCCTTTAAGCGAAAAGGAGCGCATTAACTGCTTTTTCTAGTTGGGTTCAGGATTATTTAAGTTGAAATAATACAAGGAAGCACTGAAACACCTAAATCAATGTCTGCTACTAGACAAATAAAATCCATTAGCTCTATCACTTCAAGCACAGATTCATTTCCTAGAAGGCGATTCCAGGAAGGCTATTTCCTCAGCAACTGACTCTATTTCATCGGAAAACTCAGATCCTTAGATTTATTATATTTTCGCACTAGCGAACATCCAATAAGGGAATATATTCGCTGTATTAACAGCTCTTACAAAAATAGCTTAAATTTCCCCAAGATTCCCACTTATTCATCTAAAATTAGCATCTGTTTATGAACATATCTCTAAACCCTAGCAAGCACTTATTCATCATCTCCATCATCTAGCGAACAACCCAGAATCTATGTAGTCATTATTACGTTGTTCGAAGTTACTTGTGTATTTCCAAAAATTATCTTCTGCGTAAGCACACATAGATAGGCTCTTTCAAGTTATCATGAAGCGCGAAGAGAAATCACCCAGCAGTTAATAAGGTCATCAATCATCTAAAACCAAGCATTCCTCTGAAAGCAGCATCTTGGAATTAAGTTACCTCTATGATGACTAATTCGTTAAGCTCTCAGATGCCTACGCAGTGTTAGGGTATCTTCAAAGTCAATCTAAGAATTTCCCAGAATCCTTAGAATCCTATCAATAAGCCCTCGCTTTGGATAAAAAAAATGAAGATTTAAAATATCATCTTGCAGTTGTGTTCTCCTAGCTTCGTGATTTCACTCAAGAAAAAAAAACCTACAAAGATCTTATTGATACCGCCAAAATAAAATAGAATTCGTAGAATTACTGCAACAATCTAGGAAACATCTATAATAGATAACTTAAATTCAACAAAGCTATTGACAGCTACAATAACGGAATCAAGAATCTTCTATATGAAGGGAAGATCTCATCCAAAATCCTTACAAACATAGGTGCTTGCTACTTGAAGACTAAGTAATTCTCAGCTGCATTAAAATCTCTAGATATGGCTCTAGCAATAGAAAGATCTAACACTGAAGCATATTTTCTATCAGGGTTAGTATATATCTCAGAAGGGAATACAAGCACTGCGATTAAAGCGTTTGAAAATGCTATCAAAACGGATTTAACTTTTTCACCAGCGTATCTGTCCATAGCTGATATCAAAAGGAATACTAATAACTTATCAGAAACAATTCAAACATGCCAGCAATGTCTCTAGTATTGTCCAGGTGATATTCCAATTTAAATGTTTCTAGCAGATACATAACTAAAAGCTGGTGATTCATGGGCAGCCTTAGCAATTTTCGAATAAATCCTAGCAAAAATTCAAAATACCACCAGCGAACAAACCAATTAACCTTCCTTAACTTTTGCAGAAATCGAAACCATCTGTAACATTCAGATTTCTCGTATTTATCTGCAACTCCATGAGGAATCCAAAGCAATCGAGCATCTCTAGCGTTGCTTGGATACAGCATAATCGTCTTAAAAACACTAGTACCTCCATGCTCTTGCAACAACCATAATTCAAACAAAAAGTAATTATTCCGTGGCTCTGGAACTCTTTAAACAAGCATCTTAAGCTTGCCCAAAGAACCCCCTGTATCTCTTCAGCATTGCAGATACCCTGCATTATCAATAGAGTTATGAACTTGAAATTGAATATCTCTAATAATGCCTTGCCTTGAAACCTCCCTTTGAAGAGAAGATCTTCAATAATCTTGGAATCGCTTATGAATCTCTAAGAAAATATGAATAGGCACTGGAGGTATATTCTAAAGGCATCGAAGGGTATTAAGAATCCTCTGAGCTTCATTTCAACCAAGGAAATTGTCTGCTTTCCATGGGTAGATACCCCCAAGCAGTACAATCATACAATAATTGTCTATCTAAGAACCCTAGCCATCTCGGTGCACTTCACAACCTAGCTAACGTGTCTCTTAGGTTGAAGGATTTCTAAAAAGCAGCTGACTGCTTTGTGTAATGCTTAAAGCAGCATCCATAGGGAAAACATTAATATATTTAGAAAATACATATCCTGCAAAAGAGAGGGCTCATCATCTAAAACATCTGAGATAGCATTGATTTTTGGTTCGACATGCAAATCAGCGCAAAGGAAGCACAAAAATCTACTACTAATACTAAAACAACAACAACAATACATTGTATACGATTATTAAGTTGCTAGAAAGAGTGAGAGAGTTCTCAAGGTAAATTCACCCAACAGACAAACAAAACAAATCAACAAATACATGAAAACATATTATAAAGCACTAATATATTTAAATCTTTGTTTGCATGGGATTTATACTAACATTTCTATTAGATTATGCGTTCTCTGCTTCATTCTAATTTAATTCTAATAAAATTGTACTATTTTTTGTTTCTCCTATTTGTTCAATTTAGAGTACAATACCCCTCTTCTCTCCCTCCCTTTTCTCTCTTTTCATTCTTCAAGAAGCACACATTCCCTCTTATTCTTTGATCAACTGTCTTCTTGACTTTGATCTTCATCTTCAGATTCTACTGATAACACAACACTCATCTATTGCTCATTATTTTTCTAACCCTTCTTCTAGCTGAATAATCCCTTATCTTCATGCTATGTTCTCCTATTCCTTTATTACTCAGGATCATTTCTAATCTTATCAGCAATATTCCTATCTCTTCCTTGATTTTCATTAATAAATTTCTTATAAGAATCTTCCTCTGTCAGTAGATCTCCTTTGTTTTTCCTAGCCTATTCTCTACCCTCTTTATAATCATCCTCACCATCACTTTCAATGCTAACAACATTCAACCTCACTTTCTTTCCCTTCCTAATCACCCATTAGAATTCCATTTTCTTAGGTTTCACAATTGGATTTCGATCATTATTATCCCTAGTTGGCTTTGCTAATCCACCAACAACAACTCCGATTTGTTTTGTTGAACTTTATGGATCAACTAAAGCTAACTTTATTTATGAATGCTACTAATTCTACTATTACTACAATAACTACTGCTATTGCTGTAATGCCTCCATCTATTATTTTTGTTTCATCTCCTGCTGGATCTACTCCCCTTGAAGTTTCTCCAATTCCTCTGCTTCTTCCTAAGGCAGGAAGTTCATTTTTTCTTTATTTGTTTTGACTACTCTCTGTTCATAGTAGCTCAGTAAAAATCCATGATCATAGTATTTAACTTATTTAGTTGTCAGCATAGTAGACATTGGAACATATCCATTTTTCCTAGCCTCCCATGCTACTTCCAGGACGATTTCCTTGTTGATAACTCTAGAAGAAACAACAATCTTAGGAATATCACCGTACTTGAAATGACCTTCCTTAGGTAGCAAACGGAGGGTGCCTTCAAGCTGACTAGCATTGCAACCATCATAGATCTTCTAATATTCAAGACGAGATGGATCTTATCCGTTTAAATTCAGAGAATTGTTATTAGGGAAGTTAGCAAAATATGTGTTATTCTCATATTCAGTGTATTATTATTACTATAATTCCTATGAATTTCCAGGATATCTTGGGAAATCATTACCAGTTCCACTGTGCTTATTTTAACCTAGCTGTTATTGCTAACTTCCAGGATGTCCATAACTACCTTTATGCTGATTTCCCATAAACTGATACTTATTCTCATTTCTCTTATCTTAGCTATTACTTCCTTGAAACCCTCCAGCTGCTTGTGTACTTAAATATTTATTATACAAATGCTCCCTGTAGCTTAATTACTATTACGACTGTTATCCTTTAGGTTTGTTATTTCTAATCCCAATATGACTTCCAAATGTAATTTTCCCTGTATGTCTTTTTTTCTCTTTTGGTTTACGAAATACCCTTGATTTCTATTGAAACATGGAGTTTTCGATCCCACCAGATAATGCTATCCGAAGTTATCTTGCTTTCTCTTTTTTTTCTTTTTCTTCTTATTTTTACTTGAGAGTCTTCTTCTTCTTTATCATAGCACTTCCTGGTGTGTATGCACCATCATCTTCACCACAGTCACCGTGTTTCCGTTTGGGTTTCTTCTGTCCCTTTATGAGCTTAGCGAGTTTTTCTTTTTCTTCCATTTGAATCTAAGCTAATGTTTTATGTTGATTGCTGGCGAGATTCTTAGCTAGTTCTATAGCAGTTGCTAATAGAGCAGCTGCATCTTCTTTAGAGATTGCAATGGGCTTGCTGTTGGCAGTAGATCTAGAAGCCTTGCGAGGGCAGTCAATGAGATTATTCCGGAGAGGCTTATTGTTATTATTGTTAATTAGCTTATTGTTATTGATATTATGAGTGTTAATAATTTGTTATTGCTGCTATGGTTATTGCTGTTGTTAAGTATCTGTTTGTATTTCTGGTTGTGACTGATGAAGTTCACCTTATTCCTCATCGTAATACCCATTTTGAGAATACTGTTATTCTTCTTCTTCTTAGATGTTGTTTTATTCTTGCTAATCTTCAATGAAACTGTCTTCTTTCCTGTTGAGCTTCTCAAGGAACTGCTCCATCTTACCTGAAGGTACCAAGACAACAACAAGTTAATCAATTATATAGCTAGATCAATATTTAACAAATTCAAAGCAACTGCATAATTCTAAATTGTTATTTATCAATCTCTCTATCTCTTTCCGGTTCCAATTTAACTTATTTATGTGGTTTTTCTATAAATTTAAAATTACTTTTTCGTTTTTGTTTCAAACTCTTCTGCTGATGTTTGTTTCCTTCTTCTAATTCCATGAATTCCTCACTCTCTTCACTCATTCCTTCACTTCTATCCATCTCATCATATCTTCCTTACTCCTGCTGTTGCTCCTTTTATTCATATGATGCTTCAATCATCATTCCCTTAGTCTGCGTCATCTCTCTTTGCATATTCTCCATTAGCAATGTTTTCTCCTAACTATGTTTGTATTTTTACTGTTGATACTCTTAGCCATATGCATACTCCTCCTCTTCAGGCATTTTTCGAAAAGGTTATGAGTAATTACCATGATTCTTGTGGTTATTGTAGGTCTAACCATAATCATAGCTATTCCCATATTAGTATTAACTGCTGTTATTATAAGGATAATTCGAGAACATCATAGCACAACCAAATCTCTTAATTTATTTATATTTATGAGACGAGCTGAGCTATTAAATGATATTAAAGCGATTTAATTCCCTATTATTTGATTTATCAATAACTCTCAAGATTCTCTCAGTTATTGTCTATATCTCAAATTTTAGAATAATGGAGAGAAAGAGAGAGTTGCTCCAAGTTATTTATCTTTTCAGGGAAATTAGAGGAAGTAATAGCAATCGAAAAACCCCAACATACTAATAATTTAAATTTTCTTAATAATGTGCTTTAATCCCCCCTACACTAAGAATAAAGAGCAAATCCCATAATACTCTGTTCTTTCTACTTAAAATAATTATTTTCTCTTTAGATTCTTGGAAATGCGTGACAAAAATTATAAAACATACATTTGCTTATCCATTCTTGTGTATCTGCTATCAATTAATTAGCAATTGATTTCATGGTTTTTTTCCAAAAAATGCTTTAATAATCTATCTAGCTGGTTTGATGTTGTTCGGTTTGACTTCTGAAGAATTATTATCCACTAATGGTCTCTCACTTGTCATAGAACTCTCTAATTTCGTCTAGATCTCAGCTGTCACAGAACCCTTCAATGCAAGATCTCTCTTATTGCTTGAATCATTCTGCTATTAGGACTCGACCATTGTTGTAGTTTTGATTATCCCAGATAGCAAACTTGTCTTGGACACCTTGGTAACTTTAGGAAACGGAGTCACATCATGACCACTCTATTAAGGCACTGGATAGTTAGGCATATTTTTTCGAGAATTAGCAATACTATTGTGCTTATTGCTATTTTCATTCTGCTATGACTCATTTCGTTAGATTCCTGGGCTTATTCCTAATCCTGATTTATCAGCAGAAACATTACTGGACTATGATTATTCCATTTGTGACTAATCGAATATCATATGCTGATTAGGTTTATGACTGTTCTTCTCCTGTTATCTCCTGCGAATCTCTTCAGCATCAAACGATGTTTGTGACTCATCCAGAGAGTTCACTCGCAAATTCGTCTCCATATCAAACACACCTTGATTAGCAGGTATTCCTCCACTCTCCACAGTTGACTATTTCCCTTAATGATTTTTATCATTTTCAACAGAAATCAACTAATTCGTAGAAGCAGCAGAAGGCAATGTGGTTGTTTTCCCCTTGGAGCCCTTTGATCCTTAGATCTATCCCTCTGGAATCTGAATAATCGTAGTATTGTTCTTAGAACTATTATTATGGTTATTTTGATTCTCAATTATTTTCAACTGATTATGTAAAGAACTGCTGATTTTCGCTTCTTTGTTGTTATTATTGTTGTTTTAATGACTTTCGATAGTTTCTTCTTTTATCCTTCCTTGCTGTGTTACACCTTATCCATGGTTATCACTCTGTCCAGCCGTGAAGGAACATTATTTTTCAGTATTATCATCATCTGTTTTCTTTTTTTTCCTTCCTTCTAGGAGCACCTCAAGCACTTCTTCATCAGTACCTTCAAACTGATTCTTTCTCTTCTTGTTCTTACAACTACTGCTACTTGTCAGATTCAATCCACTGTTGTTGTTGTTTCCATTCGATTTGTCGAACTACACAACATTATTAAGCAGTGGAGTTACTTTGTTTTCTTATGTTGTTGTTTCTTAAGATTATTAGATATTCCCAGTAGCAATATTCTTCCCTTGATGTAAGAGCATCTCTCTGATCTTTGGATTTTACCTTGTCTCCTAACTCAAATTAACAAATTCTCTATTACCATTTTAAATTAGATTACTGGGATTATCCTTGTTCTTTTCTTAAACTTCTACCTCCATTTGGTTAATCATTTATCTCATTCCGTTATTATTGTTTATCTTTCTTGGGATTCCTTAATTCTCTCCTTGATTCCCTTTCTAAACAGTATTGATATCTTAGCTTTAATTCTCTTTATCCTTATTCATATTATCATTCCCGCTGAATGGAATGCTGCTACCAGTGCTTTGAGCAGCTTTCTGACTATTCCCAGCCGGTTAAGACGCATTCAAATTGCCATTATTATTGTAGCTCGCTTGTGATATATTAGCATTGGTATTGTTCTGCTTGTTTTGCTTTTACAACAAGAGTCTCTCACCTAATGTTAAGTTATCCTTGTTTGGCTCATTAAATGTCTGCAATCCGCCCTTTTAAGGATTAAAATTACTCCCACCTCGGATACCTGGTTATCAAACAGAGAGATAAACAAAAAGAAGGAAAGTAAATGTGATTGTTGTTATTTACTTGATAACGATCCAAACCCTCCTGCTGGTTCTGTGTCTTAGAATCCACCTACACCTCTTGATTTCTATGTTAGATGAGACTCTAATAAAATACAAAAACAGCCAATATTGGTTAAAATTAGCTTATTGGAATTTTTCTTACCTGAAGCATATCCATCTGTCCCTCTTGGTTTATTCAAAGCCCCTCCAACATTCTCTCTTCTTCTTGATGCTCCAAAGTTAAATTAACTCAGCTACTGCAGTGACCTTGCTGAATCATATCCAGATTCATACGCTTTATCAGTGACTTTCCTGTAATTTTAACTGCTCTACACATTCTATCCCCTTTCCCTTTAATCTCCCTTAGTAACCTATTCATTCAGTAGCATAGCTGGTATTGCATTATGTTTTTCATTGCATGCTGGGGATCCACAAAATCCTACCTGCATTTGATCTTTTTCTGAACATTGTATGCAATAGTTCTTAGTTTTCACTCCGCATACAAGACACTCAATTCTCTTCGCTCCTAGCATCTCTCTTGAGAAATGTAATCGAATATCCTTGGATTGAATCTACGATTGAAGTAACTTAGCTTGGAGATTAGTATGTCCATGGTATTTCTATTGGAAATAATCTCCAAGTTTGAAGATCAACTCATGCTTCTTCAGCTAATTGCCTTTGTCTGATGTCATATTGTAAAGTCTCAGGCAATTATGAACAACTGCGTCGATGATTCTAACGAAGACAACTAGTTCCCAGCGGATTCCAGCAACGTTTCTCATTTCCAGTTTCTTGTAATCAGTGTCAGTCTTCATCTCCAAGAACAGACGCTCCTGTGGAGAAAAAATAATTAAAAAACACATTAAAATCAAGTATTTTCCAATTTCTAATATAAAATAATAACTCAATGTGTGATTGTTTATCCTATGAATCCTACCATTTTGGGACTTTATGTATCTTCAGGTGAAGTTACTGCCATAAAGTTTGAAATGTACGCTTTTTTATCTGGAACTTATCCATAAGAATGAGGCGTTACAGCTGAGGCAATCTACCCATCGTGAATGAAGAAATGACTGGTGTTACTGTGATTCCCTTCTATTTCCTTGATTTACTTGCTTGTGAGTTAAATCTCGCTGAGAGGAATATCAGTAATGATCCCAATGTTGATTTATCTGAGACTTCTCAACGCATCCACATCAAACCCATCGTTTTTTGTGATGATTATCTTGTATCCCTGGTTCTTGTAGTATTCGAGCATGTTGGCTTAGGTGACCATGACGCGCTCTTTCTGTTCATTATCGATTTTAATTCCTAATTTGTTGAACTACAAATCCAGTATGTAATTGATGGATTAGTCGATTAATCGAGATTCTTTGATAGTGAAAATTTATCCTTTATCCATTTCTTAGCCACCAAGGTCTTTGCTGACTAACCCTAAGTATTCCTTAGGGTTGATGATTGCTTTGAAGCTATCACTAAGCTGTTTTAGAATGAATTGTAAACGATTTTCTGGGGCATTTTAGTTTTCAGATGATTACGGCTAAAAATCATTATCTCTTTTGATGCCGAGACTGAAGTTGCAGAGTAAGGATTAAAGTTGTGGTTTCAGCATTAGTGCCTGCTCATTACGCATGATATCTTGTAAAAAGTTAGAAAAAAAGAGAAGAATATTTAGGAAAAGTTAAAGATTTTTAAAAAGAAAAATAATTGAAGTTTGAATGGGAAAAAGTTCTTAAATAAGGCGTTCATTTGATTGTTGCTGATTACTGATGTTATTGGGTATTTCTAGACAATGGAAACTGAAAATCAACGCAATAAAAGCATCGATTTCATATGGACTGAATTGCACTAATTCTTCATCACAATCTGCTTCATTTCTGTCAATTCTTTTCCTCAGCTTTCTCTTCTGCTTCTCGTAGGTAGCTTGTGTTATATAAGCATATATTTCAGGTGTAAACAGTTTATGGAATATTTCATGCGAAGAATATTGAGCACCGAAATCTATATTCACTTTTTCGATACCCTTGAACTTCCAGTCAGACAAAAACGCCAAAGGTACTTAGCCAGCGTGTCGAAGAGGATACCAAATCTAGCTTATCGGATCTAAGCTGCTGTTGTTGGGGTTGTTAGCTTCAGATAGCTTCCCAGGATTGGAGGTTATTTCAAGAATTTCAGCTTCATTACAGTTACTGCTAGTTATCTAATCATTATTTTGGTAGTTACTCTTATCTTTATTGCTACATTTTTGAAGATTCTTTAAGTTGCTCGCATCTTTGAGTTCAGCAAGTACAGGTTACACTGGAAGAATGTTTCCTGATTTTGTATTGACTATTCTATTGATCTGATTGTTTTAGATGATTTCCAGTCTTTATTCGATTAACCTTTACACAAAACACGATTCATTCTACAATTCCTCATTTTCCTTGGCTTAATAAGACCCTTCTTCATCAATGACAACTAGTTACTAACACCTCCCTTGATTTCTTTTAGGAGAGTCCCACACTTTAATGATAGGATTCTTGGTAGTTCCTTTTGGGATTACTACAATATCTTACTCCTCTGAATTGCCGTCTTCGTAAGTGTCCAGATTTATTTGTTTATCATCAATGATCATGCAATTACCCAGGGAGTTCTAATGTGCTTTCCAATATTTTTTCATTAATTACTCTTATCTTAAGCTTGATTCTTCTTTTTTATGAAGTTCCTCAGTGCTAAAGGCAGAATTATCGATTGTCCCTGGAATTATGAAGGAGAATAAAACGAATTGTAAGGTAAGGAAATTAAAAAAAATAAGAGGAAGTTGTGAATTAGAATAAACAGTATTTGTTTTCAATATTATTAACATTTTTATACCTGGAGCAGTGAGCCATTCTCTGCGACATTTTTTGTGGTTGCTTATCATGAATGTGAAATTTGTATTGATTGACTGCAATAGCAGGTTTCTTTTAGTATTTGGCTCTGAATTTACCTTTTTAGTTCAATTTTTCTTTTTGAATGTTATTTTATTCTTTTCTTGCTTTCAACGGTGGGTGCAAGCCTGTCTATGTTTTCAAAATTTAATATCCCACAAAGCATGAGAAAATGCTTCAAAAGTCATTCAAAATAGTAATTTTTCCTTCTTTTTAAAATTGTTTCAGTTTACAACATGATTATTTTAAAAATATTGTATTTCCCAGGAAAAAACATATTGAAAATAGGTCATTTGAGTGCCTACAAAGGAAATTTTTAAACTATTCAAAGGATTAATATTTTAATGCCATTCTTTTCCATGCGTAGCCTATCTAGAGTTGGAAACTTATTTTTCCCTGGCAATGCTTGGACTGTATGGTTGAGTCCACAAGAACAACCTTAAGTGTTATCTTCTATTATTTTCTTTCCACTAATTATCCCGCTTCAGCTCGATAATTCATTCAAAAATAATTATATTTAAAGATTATGTCTTTAAAGCAACACAGCTAATAAGAAGAAATGACAACAAAGAAGAACAACAATATTTTATTCCTCTTTTAATTCTTTTTATTAGTAATAAAAGATATCAATTAATTTTACAGAAACATAATTTCACATGTAAGAATACTAAAACTCATCAGTTGCAAAAGTGTTGTAGTATCTCGAGCAAATTTGTCTAAGGTCAATCTTAAATGAGTTTCAATTATTATTTAAGATAATTAATCAAGCCAAAACAAATAAGCATTAAAAAAAAATAATGATTCTAATTAGCTTATTTGGTAGTAAATATGGATAAACGCAAACAAGAGCTAATAATTGGAAAAGCCTTCAGAGTTAAAGTGAAAGCTAGGAGATGAAAATGTCAAAGTTGATTTTAAACAACATTTCTGACAGAAAAGAACAAATAGTTTAGCTTTTTACTGAAAATAATTACAAAAATAAAACAGCTGAAATATGCTCAATGTGTGTGTGTGTATTGATTTCGGTTCACGAGAAACTTAATTACCTAAAACTGATCAAATCTAATAAATTTTTTCTTTCATTCTCAACCAGCCACTTTAGCATCCATAATCGCTCCTTATGAAATCAGTAAAAAATAAATCAAAAACACACACAGCTCAAAAATTTAATTAACAAAAGGCAAATCCAACTAATAATAATCTTGAAATAAGATCTTCTTGAATTTTATTTTTTATGGATTCTTCATGCTCTTCTCAGCAAGTCTCACCATTAAACAAAACCATACAAGCTATTCTTGAAAATGGACAAAGCTATTGTTGGAGGGGTAGAAAAGATGTGTTAAAAGCAGTAGATCCAGCCACGTAAATCACATATCTCATTAAGATCTTTGATGAATCAAACGTTGCAGAACGAATTGAATTAAATACATTCACCACGATATTGAACTCAGATGAAGGAAAGTTGATTTTCAGTGGGTTTCAAGGAGTAGAGGTTTTTGAACACAAGACATACTTTGTATTTACAAAATAGGGCATGAGCTTGAAGAAATGGAAAAGAAAGCAAAAGGAAACAGAGAATAGTAATAATAGAACGCACCAGCTGTAAGTTTCAGTGAACATAGCTATTCAAGTAATAAATTTGGCGGAGCTTCTAAGGAAACAAGGCTGGAGTATTGCAGATCAATTAGGGTCTTTACTTCTGTTTGAGGATGAAGGTAGTTGTGGTTATTGTACAGCAACCATCATACCAGATTTCAGGACTATCAGCAGCCACACTGAACTGACGAAAATGGTTTACAATAAATATGTAAATGCCCTAGCAGGAAGAGATATTTTCCCATATCCCCCAGAGATTCTTTCTTTCGTACTTGATTATGAAAAACCGGAACTAATTCCAAGGAAAGAGATCGATGATGTTTGGTCTATTGGAGTCTGTTTGTTAGGGCTTGTAGGTAACTCTGAAGATGCGCTTCTGTAGCTTGTGGAAGACGATGATTCTAAGCGCAAGGAAGCTGCTAATAAAAAACAGCAGTTTGTTTACCAAAATGAGTTAGCTTTGGTGCTAAAAAAGGTTTTTCATGCTGATCCTAAGATGAGATGGAATCTCAGCTAGCTTAAAAAGGAGCTAATGAGTATGCATGTTAAGGATGAAAGAGGATAAGGAGGCACAGTGGGGAATGCAATTTAGAAATAATAATTTGAGGGAATAGCTGAAATCAGATAGAATTAAGGGGATTTAACAGAAGAAACTGCACATGAAAAACTCAAAAGTGAATCTAAGGATAAGTCTATGAAAGAAAACAGAACATGGATAAAAGATGTGGAAAGCTGTTAGTTAATTCAACTCATGCTTAAAGAACAAGAAGACGACTATCAAAAATAATTTGTTTTAAATAGTCTCGAAACTGAAAAAAGTTTGATGAGAAGAGACTCCAAATCCTAATGCTTTATCTAAATCAAAGTTATCTTAGACTCTGTCCTTAAAGTGCTTCAGAAATACCAACTACAATAGCAACTCCAGCAAATCCCTTACCTTAAAGAAATCAAAAAGTGTTATTTGAAAGCATTAAAATTTCCTTTCTCAGTCAACCTAGGAGAGTTCTTTTGGTACACTGGTATGCAGGCTGAATAACTTGGTCATTTAAAATTCTCAAAGGAATTGCTTGATGAGCGAGAAAATCTCCTCAAGGCTTTCATGGATTCTAATTTAAGCAAGCAGACTACTGAGTTATCTAATGATTTACTAACTTTAGATCCTGTGCATATCGGAATCACTCTTGCAAGCGCAGAATCTCACTTCAGATATGGTAATAAGACTTAATCATTGAAGCTAGCTACTAAAGTACTTTAAAATCATCCTTAGAGTATCCCAGGATTGTATTTAAAAGGAAAAGTCAAAAGTAGTTTTGGTCTAAACGATCAAGCTTTCGAATGTTTCTAAAAATGTTATGAGCTATTAAATGAAAAAGAAAGGAGATATTCAGTAGATAAGTAGCTCCCGTGGATGCCTAGAAAGGATTAGATAGTCTTTGAGCTTGGAAAAATCTATAATAGCTTAGAGAAGTTCAAAGCAGCTGATTTTTATTTTGAATTGAGTGTAAATGACTCTCCCCACATTGTTTTGAGCAAATATTTCCTTAAACTCATTGATTAGATTGATTAACCGGGCCTTTCGAATGAAACATTGGCTATTAAATCAACCCTTGAACCCTTCAGCGATGAAGCTATTTTACTTGAGCTTGAGAAAATAACTAAAACTATCTCAAATAAAATTCAATTACTTGCATCAAACTGCTAGAAAGAAAATAATAGCAATCCCGATGATGTAGCCATTCAAAATCAGCTCCAAATTAATCAAGAATTGATATTCAAGAGATGCGAAACCTTAAAAACAATGATTGCTTCTTTGACTAACATGAATCTCATCAACTCGAACCCTGAGACTAAAACCAAATAACCTGCAGACAAAGGATTTGCCTCTAATAATGAAGAATTAAATTAATACTCTAAGCTTCTGACTTCGAGCCTAGAACACTGGATTTATCATGCCAATCTCAAATATAAAATCATAAGTTTCCTCAGTCATCAGAAGTTCAGTTAGGAGAAAAAACGCGATTTGCTCAATGATGTGATTGGTTATGTCCCTTAAACATGCTACTTCAGCTATCAGTTAGCGCGCATTTACATTAAAAAAAGGAGCTTCTAAAAAGCAGAGTAGCTTCTGTAAAAGATGCTGAGCATTGACTACAATTAACCGTTAGTATTCTTAGAACTCGGTAAGCTCATGATTTACTCAAAGAAAAATTTACCTTTAGGAGTAGAATTCCTGGAAAAGAGCAGAGGTATTTTCCAAAAGGAAAGTGAAATCCTTTGCCTACTTGGAAGGGCAGATTATAAATTGGGTAACTTTGAAAAGGCCCTGAAATATTTTCTCCTTATCAATGAAGAATCAAAACAAATCAAATAAGAGCTTAACATTATTCATCTCACGACTGCAAAATGCCTGCTGTTTCTAGGGAAAATCTAAGAAGCACTACAAATAATCGAGAAACTAAGCAAATAAGGGATCGATCAAACCACTATTTTAATGAAGAATATCATATTCTACAAAGGAATATGTGAACATAACCTGAATAAGCTTGCTCTTCCATAGGATTTCGCTAAGAATGCTAATTATCTAATGAGCAAGAAGAAGAAAATCATGGCACTGAAAATTTCCCTGATATTCTATATTAACAATGACAACGAAACAGAATACTCCAAGATCAAAATTCTCTTAGAAAGCAAAGAAAACGATTTCTTGGATTGCACTTCCGATGGTGATGTGCTCGCTCTCTTTAGCAGAGCTGTGCTCGCCTCAGGAAAGCACCCTTACTTGGGTATGCACTACATCGAGATTGGGCTAGGAGCAACAAGTTTATTTAATGAGAACGAAAAGGATAATTCTCCCAAAACAAAGAGACATTTTGGTTGTTAGGTTTAAGAAGCCACAATTGAATATGAGCTATCAAAACAAAATACTTCAAAGTTAGAAGAACTAGTAGTTAAAGTGAAGTCTTTAATTGAAGAAGAGAATCAATTTCTTGAAGCTACTAGGCAATCACCTTGCCCTAAAGAAATATCACCAATTCAGTCAAAACAACAATAAAAAGAATCTTGGTGCTAAATTGACTGGATTGTGACTGCTAAAATGCTGCTAATCAACATAAATATTTCCCTCAAATGCTTTTACGAAGCCAAGTTAATTATTTCTTCTTTTGGGGAGCCTACTGGGAAAGAATATTTCTAAGAGTTGTAATACTTAAAGAATGTTGTGGAATATGAATCAGGTGAAAATAAAAATGAGTGGCTAAAACTTCTTAGATTGGATACTTTCATTCCTTCATGCTTTTATTATGGCCAGATATAATTCTCCCTAATGAAATTCAGAATGCCAAAATACCATCTTGAATAAGCGAAATTATTTTTTGAAAAAATACTGAAATAGCACAACCATCATCTACCAGCATTGAAGGCTCTTGGCGAAGTTGATTTTCTAGCAGAAGACTCCTCACTCTGCAGGAAAATCAATTAGTGCTATCTGGATAAAATCTAACAACAAAACATAGAACTTGAAAATTTAGATCGAAACAGGGAAGGATTACCTCCAAGAAGAGTTCCCATTGACTCAAATGTCTTACACAGATCTGGGGAGTGTTTTTTCTAAGAGAGAGACTTCTCTAATGCAATTCGCATGTTCGAAGACAGCTTATTGATCAGTCCAAATCAGCCAAAGACTTTGTTTTGGCTTGGGAAGTCCCTGAAGGAAACAGCAGCTTTTAGCAAGGCTATTCAAAATCTCATAAAATCAAAGGAACTTGAGAAAAATCCAGAAACTATTTATTTGCTGGGAGAATGCTAATTTTTATCTCAAGACTAAGCCAACGCCAAGATAAACTTTCTGGAAGTTGCATCCCTTACACCAGATCATTTTCTTGCTACTAGATCATTGGGGGAGATCTTTTTATAAGAAAAGGACTTAAAAAATGCTAAAATATCCTTTGAAGCATGTAAGAAATAAAAAGCAGCAGATGAAATCACATTAATTGGATTAAGTGATTGTGCTCTCCAAGAAAGAGACTTTGACAAAGCAAGCACCCTACTGAATGAGTGTCTAAAATCCAACCCTAACAGTGATAAGTGTTTTATTAGAATCATCACACTCTTTAGGAATTCAGGAAAGCAACTTGATTTAGGAATGATTAAAGATCGTTTTTCTCTTTTTAAAAAAGACATACTGACTCTTTATTACATTGGAAAGACGTTAGTTAATGAAAAGAAATATTCCTCCGCTATCGTGTATTTAGCTGAAATCCCAAACGCATTCAAGACAAAAGGAAAAGAAGAATAAGATAACTTCCTTCATATTCTGTAAATTTCTCAACTTCGCTGTGCTTAAATCTACTATGTTCAAAAGAATTTATCATAATCATTCAAGGAGATAAGATCGCTTAAGCCAGTTAAGCTTCCAGCAAGAGCTGAGGAGCTTGATTTAATTGATAATTAGACCTTCTAGTTTTAAACTTTATTTCTCTAGGGAACTCTGAGGATGCTACTCAATGAAAAGAGAATCCACTATTATTTTCTCCAATGCATGAAAATGGATCTTTCAAATGAGCTTCCATATTTCCAGTTTGCTTTGCATTTATGGCAGAAAACGAGCAAGGATGCATGGATGTATTTTAAGAAAGGAATGTCTCTAGCCAAAGCTAAAACAACAGACACAAGTGAATATGCTTTGTTGCTGTAAGGATTAGAGTCAATTGACAAAGGAGATTACAAAACTGGGAAAGAACTCCTTGAGAAATGCTCCGAGAAATACCCTTCTTGTGCAGCGTGTTATTATGAATTAGGGAAGATTAAAATGGAAGAAGAGAAATATTCAGAAGCTATCGAGCTCCTTAGAAAGAGCCAAGAATGCATCTTAGTAGATTTCAACTCGATTTCTTTGTCTCTAGAGCAACTACAGTAAAGCTACTGCTATCAAGCAAAAGCATTGTTAAATCAATCCAGCAGACAAACCACTGAGGCTCTGAAAATGATCAATAAATGCCTAGATATTAACCCCCGCAATAAATCAGCACTTGAAATGAAAATCTAACTCTGCTATGAAGATGGTTAACTATCTGAAGCTATAAAATCAGCCGAACTCTCCATCCTCGCGGATGAAACAAATCCAAATACTTTCAACACTTTAGCTGTAGCCAATATGAAACAAGGAAATACTTTCTCAGTCATGTAGTGTCTTAGAAAATGCTAGTATCTAGACTAAAATTTCCCCTTGGTAAACTTGAAACTTGCGATTGTTTATGAGTCCATAGCACGGCCACATATCGCATTGGGGTATGTCCTCCAGCATTTAGCTCTAAATCCTAAGGCAATTTAAGGGCTGTTACGATCTACGAAATTACTGGCTTATTCTGGAAAATTCCAAGCAGCTCAGGCTCATTTAGATAGACTATTTGCTGCGATCAAGGATTCCAATAGATCAAAAAGTATAGCTGCTTCTTCTTAGGCACTCAAAGAACCATAGAAACAGATTTCTAAAAAGACAATCATTGAAGATTAAAATAATTTAAATGATGATTTTGTGTAGATTTCTTAGGCTTATGCTGTAGAGGGGTATCTCAGGAAACAAGAAAAACGCTATTACGAAGCAGTCATAGCTTATGAACAAGCACTCAAACTAGATGCGAACAACGAATCTACAATGTATTCGATGGCGGAAGTCTACTCGAAACTCATAAATTACGAACAAGAAACTAAATTACTCGAACAATTAACACAACTTTTTCCTAATTCAAGAATAAGTCAATGGTACTGGAATAATCTAGGAAATGCCTATTTCTATGTAGGAAAAATGCAATAAGCCATAGAATCCTACTAGAAAGCTGCTGATCTTGATGGAGAACAGCCTGAAATCTTAGAAAACCTAGCTGCTGGGTATATATTTAGAAAATAATTCAATTCAGCAATAGAAATCCTAGAAAGGGTATTGTTCAAATGTCGCAATAATGTAAAAGCATATTTCCTTTTTGGTCTCATCTCTTAAAGCCAAGGAGACCTAGTTAATGCAAAAAAATACTTTGAGTATTCCATCAAAACGGATGAAACCTTCTTGCCTGCTTATTTGTCTCTAGCATAAATAAAAATAGCTTCAGGAAACCTAAAAGAAGCGATTTCTATAACCTAAAAATGTTTTTCAACTGAATCAGACAGTTTATTCCTCAAAGCAGGGATATTCCTTGTTGATTGCTATCTGAAAGCAGGTGAATCCTAGGATGGTTTAGCTCTCTGTGAGTCCGTTTTAATGAAGACCAAAAGCAGCATTTCCAGCAAAAACTAAAAAAATGTAGAAATAAGCATGAACATTTAAAAGGCAAGAGTGTATCATTAGCTACTAGGAGAATCAGAAAGAGCTACAAATCTCATTAAACACTGCCTATTGGAATCTCCAGAATTGCCAGAATACCTCCATGAATTTGGTACTATTATTGTTTAGTAGGTATAAAAACATAAAGCTACAGACTCAAGAAAAGAGAATCTCAATACTGCACTTTCATTCTTCAGACAGGCCTCGAATGCTGAGCCAGGTAACGCAATTTATCAGTTCAGCATTGCGAATGTCCTTCACCACATGCACGATTATGAACTTGAAGTAGAAAGCCTCTAGAAATGTCTTAAAATTTCTTCTAATTTCAAAGATCAAATCTTCAATAATCTTGCCCTTGCTTATCAGCACCTTCGTCTCACAGACAAAGCTAGAAGATCCTTCTAAGAGGGATTTCAAATCAATCCAAAATCCTCCAGGCTGCATTTTAATTTTGCGAACTTTCTAGCTTCCTAAAACGACTATCCCAGTGCCTGCTAAGAATATGGAGAATGTCTCGCTATCGAAGCCACTCACTTTGGCGCCTTACACAACCTAGCAAGAATATGTGTTTAGTTGAGAAAGTTTTAGCAAGCTGCTGATTGTTTTTGCTAATGTCTGCGTCTTCACCCAAAAGCTAAGGAACACTATACTGTCAAACTCAGTATTCTGTTAAAGAAAGGGTATTACCCATAAGAATGGTCATCTTCTTGATAGTTTAACAGTATTTCTTTTTGTTGTGTTGTTTCAATCATGCATTCACCTTTTTTGTACAATCGAATATTCAGTAAAGGAGACGATCAATAAAGAAAGGGTTTCTTTACAGATTAATTGTGAGAATATGCTTTTTCTTTATTTATGTTTCCCATTATTCTGAAAAATAAGAGAAATGAATCACAAAGCTCTCTCTCTCTCAACGTTTATCAAAAGTCGATCATCCTTAAAGTTGCTTTTTGAGAAGCAAAAAAGTATTACATTCTAATGATTTACCATTCTTTATATTTTATTGAAGTATTAGGAGGTAATTATTATCTTTTGAATGATTGAGTTAACGATTTTATCAGAAACAAGAAATTAGAAAGCTTACAAGAGAAATGAACCTTATGTCTGTTGAAAAGAAACCTCCAAAGAATATAAAATAATCAATTATTTTTCATAAAAATTATCATGTGAGCCCTTTTTTGTACAATCGAATATTCAGTAAAGGAGACGATCAATAAAAAAAGGCTTCTTTATTGATTAATTGTGAGCATGTGATTTTCTTTATTTGAGTTTCTCATTTTTAAATATGAATTTGTATAAACATATGAATATAAAAAAGAATATCCCCATGAAGTTATTAAACTATTATAAAAATCTACATTTTTCCTAACATCTTGATTTGCAGAAATATTTCAGTTTCTTTTATTTATTATTATTAAAGCACTCTTACTTTTTTATGTTTTTTTATAGAAGAACTAGGAGACGCTTTAATAAGAATCATACTGAAATAAATTGTGGATAAGAAACAAGAATAATAATAATAATAATAATAATAATAGCAATCATTAGAGAAAAAAAGAAGATTAGTCAAGTGCAATTAATTAAGAAAACTTAGCATTTTTAAAACTAGATTAGAGAAAATGGATGTTGACATAAACATCAATGCAATGAGTAAGAGCATCCAGAATGTCCTTGAGGAGCCATTTCATTACTGGAGGGAGAGAAGAGATGTGCTAAAGACTACCGATCCAAGAACAAACGAAGTGTATCTTATCAAAATGATTACCACTTCGAGTGAAGAAGCCAATTAAGAAATCAGTATTTTAGATGATATTCTGCATTCATCGACAGAAAAGTGTTGCAGTTTGTTACCTGGTTTTACCAAGACTGAGGACTACCAAGGAAAGAAATATTTGATATTTAAAAGAATTGGCGGGAGTTTTAAAAGCTGGATGAGATAGTAAGACAATAAAATAAGTCAATCTGCAGCAGTAAAATTGATCATTTAGATCATTGAACTTGCTGAGACTTTCAATAAATCAGTTGGATGCCACTTTGCTGATCAAATGGGCTCTTCTCTTTTGTTTAATAGAGATTAAGTATCTATAATATCAGAGTATATCAGTGATAGACACTTTAAAGATCATGTTTACAGCACTTATGCGAAAGCCTTAGCTGGAAATGCCATGTTTCCTTATCCTCCAGAAGTTCTCTATGCAGCGATTGACAACTAAAAAACTGTGAATTTCAAGCGAACAGAAAATATAGATGTGTGGGCTATTGGAACACTTCTGTTAGAGCTTCTTAGCTAAGGATAATCTTAAGGAACACTTTTAAAGCTTGTAGACAATTAAATGTATGAAGAAGGTATGAAAAAATTAGCAGGATTAGTCCCAAAAGTATTTAGAACTCTAATAAATAAGATTTTCTAGCCTTTCTAGAAAAGTCATTTGAGTCTAGAGGAATTTAAGCAAGAACTCAAGGTGATTTCAGCTGAATTAGGGACTAAAGGAGAGTTAGTGCTTACATTTCCATTGGAAACAAATAAAAGAAAAAGAGTGAAGGGGTCAAAAGATAAAGAAAGTGACAAAGAAGAACCTCAAGTAGAAGTTAATAAAATGAAATAAGAAAATCTTATGGATAAAATAGCATCTGAAGTTAAGGACAAAGATTCCTTATTATTTGGCCTCCTTCAAAATGATTTTTAAGCCAACTCGAATCGTTCAAATGATGAGCACAAATCTTTGGGGAAAGTGCATTTTCTTGAAATGAAAGAAACTCTCGACTACATAATGGAAACATTGGATTTTCAACAAAGGAAGATATCCAACGAAACAGGCTAAGATCTGTCGGAGTTTCGAGAGAACGATGAGTCTATCAGAAAACTCTATGCTAGAGCTTTACTACATCCGTTTTAATATAGCTTGAGATAATTCTTTTTGATTTCTAGCTTGAAGGCATAATAACTTGGTCTTTATGCACTTAAACAGGAGTTGTAATAAGAGAGAATCTAAATTGTGAGAGCTTTCATAGATTCTGGAAATGAAAAACATGCACTGCAGTTTTCAAAGGGTGTATTTTAGAAAAAAGATGATGAAGATACTCAGGATAACAATATTGATGATATTCTTGTGTCTGCAGAGTGTAGTTTCTTGTTTGGTAATAAATTACAAGCCTTGAAGGACTTGGAAATTGTGCTAACACTCAATCCTCTTAATACAGCAGCTTTGTATTTAAAAGGAAAGATAAAGAATAGTTTCAATGAAGAGAATCTTGCCTTGGAATGCTTTAAGGAATGCTTACAGGAAGTCACCAGAGAAGAGGGAGAAAATGGGTTATCTGTTAATTCTAAAGAATTTCCATGTTATCCAAGCAGAAATTAAGTGAACTTTGAGCTTGGTAAAATCTATCATAACAAAGGAGATTTCCTGTAAAGTGAAAAACATTTCCAGCAATGCAGTAAGGAGGCTTATAAGGAATTGCACAACTACTTAATAGATTTGACAAATGATAAGTCAACTGCATTATTAAATGAGGAGTAAATCAATAAAGATATTGAAGAGTATGATATTAGCATAAAATTAACTGAAATTGAAAAAATCACATATACCCTGCAAAACAAAATTCAATTGAATAAATCAGAGATCATAGCAAAAGGGACAATAGAGGAGGGTAGTAACTCTGAAAGTCTAGCTTGCAAGCTGGAAGATGACAAGTATGCACTTCAAAAAGTAGAAAGCCTTTTCAACATGTTTAGAAGTTAAAACACTTCCGAAAGCAAACAGACTAGCAAGGACTCTAGAAATTTCAATGGTGTGCAACTTGCACCAGCTCTAAGAAAATGGATTTCAACTATTAATTTGAAGTACAAAGCAATCTTTTTCTTTTGCTCTTCAAAGCTGGAGACTGACAGAAAACTTTAGCTACTTGATTAAGCCATGTCTTTTCTGCCTTAATCAGTGTATTTCCCGCTTGAAATATCTAGTATTTACAAGAAAAAAGGTTAACCCAGCAAAGCTACAGAATATTTGTAGAAAGTACTTAAAATTGATCCTAACAATTCATTAGCACTATTCTTATTTGGTAAGATGATCCTCTTATAAAAACCAACAGAATACGAAAAAGCTCAAAAACTCCTCTTGAAGAGCTTGAGTTTCAACAAGAACTAAAAAGGAATCTACCGTTATCTAGGCAGAGTTCACTTGAAACTAAATGACTTTTCATCTGCCATAGGATTCTTAGAGTTGAGCCAACCAAACAATGAAGACAAATTATCCTGTTTATGTTCAGCTTAGTTCACATGGGCCAAATGCTTATTATTCTCTAATCAAATGGAAAAGGCTCTAGAATTTTTTTCTGATTTTCATAATAAAACATCAGATTTCAAGGATTGGTTTACTTCAGTTATTTTTTATAAGGGAATTTGTCATTATAAATTGAATAAACCCATTCCTGATGATTTCGCTAATAATCTCACTAACCTTGAGAGTTAAACAAAGAGATTGATTACTCTGAAGATCTCTTTGCAGTCATTTATAGATACTTAAAATGAAACAGAATTTGAAAAATTCTAATTTAAAGCAGGTAATCTAACAAATCTCAGAATAGATAACGATGTATTAGCTTTATACAGTGAAATGGTACTTCTTTCAGGGAAGCATCCTATGTTAGCAATGCACAATGTCGAATTTGGTCTAGGAGGAATTCCTTTGTTCAGTGAAAAACTCAGTGAACTTCCTGGAGTCTCGAAAGATAATTTTGGCTGTCTTCTTTAAATGAGAAAAATCTAATATGAACTCGGAAAGGACTCCAAGAGCAAGCTAGAAACTCTTGTTTTAGAAGTTAAAACCTTAATAGATGAGTATAAAAAATAGATCATTGAAAATCCTAGAGATTCTCTTATTTCTTCTTCCTCTTCTTCTCCTTCTGATTTCGAAATACTACAGAACAACTCTAAAACAGCTCAAAGAAATTCCTGGAGTCAGATAAACTGGACTTCAACTGCAGATTTACTTCTTGCAAATATCTTGATTTCCCTAGAAAAATATACAGAAGCACAAACATTTCTCCATACATTGATTCCTCTCTACCCTTAAAAGATTCCTGAAATAAATCACTTACAAGCTGTAATTCAATTCAAAACGGGGAAATCTAAGCAGGGCATTATAGCACTTAGATTAAACTCTGCATTTATTCCATCCCGCTTCCTGTTAGGATAGAAACAATATGCTTTTAATAAAATATCAGAAGGGAAAAACAATATTACAGAATCTCTTCTCAAGCACAGCAGCAATTTAAATTTTTTAAAAATCTACGGAGATGTCGAGTTTGAGCATAAAAATTATCCTTCTGCACTTACAAACTACTAAAATTATATAGCTGAAATCCTTAAATAAAATAAAACCCTTGCGAAATTAAATGGGGATAAAGGAGGACACTTGAATGCAAGGTATATTCTGGCAGAGAGCAAAGCGCTAACTAGATACGGACAGTGCTTGTTTCTCAATAAAGAATATGATAAATCCATATAGACACTCAAATCCAGCTTGACAATAGAGTCAAATCAATAAAGTGCCTTATTTTGGCTTGGAAAAGGACAAATGGAGTTGCTAAATTACTCTGATGCTCTAGACAATCTGCTGAAATCAAATAGTCTCAAAAAACAAGCTGAAGCTTCATATCTCATAGGTAAATGCCGTTAAGTTCTTGGTCATGATGATGCACTAGTTGAGGAGAGTTTCCTGCAAGCTGAATTCTTACAAGACTAGCATTTTCTAGCTCTCAGATCGCTTGGAGAGCTCTACTTGAAACAAAAAAAATATGCAGATGCCCTTTGTTATTTGGAGTAATCCCATAAATTAAAACCAAACGATGAGCAAACTATTAATGGAATGTGCGATTACTTCTAGAAATTCGAAAAAAACTTCCCTAAAGCTGAAGCAATTTTAAAAAACTACCTGAACTCCAACAAGACGAGCGATCAATGCTTTATGAAACTTATCAAGTTGCAGAAAGAAAATGGTTAAAAACTTGATCCTGGTTTTATTCACAGTAACTTAATGGCATTTCAGAATAGCGTACAAACACTTTTCTTTCTTGGAGAAACGTTCTATCAAGAAGCAAAAGACAATTTCGCTATTTACGATTAGGCTTCGATTTACTTCACTAAAACTCTTGAGCAAGCCAAAACTTAGTATCCTAAGATCGAATCCTTTTCTCGTCTGAGAGTCGCACAATTATTGTTCCTCTATGGTCAATTCTCAGAATCGTTTAAGATGATCTCTCTATTTGTGCCATACAAACTCTCTTTGAATGCGCCAGAAAGCGAGAGAAAAGAGAAATCAGAGTTAGATTATAATGCAGTTCTTCTGGAAGGAAAATTGCGGATGCAACTGGGCAAAAGAAGAATCCCTCAAACTTTCCTGCGCTGCATGAAATTAAACCCTCAGTGTGAACTCCCATATTTTCAGTTTGCTTTATATTTATATTTCAAGAAAAGCTTAGACTCTTCTATTTTTATTAAAAAAGGTTTAGCTCTTATGAAAACTACCAGCTCCTGTGATAATCTAGTTATGTTACTGAAAGGTATAGAAGCCATACAGAAAGATAGAAATATCGATACAGCCAAAGTACTTCTTGAGAAATGTGCCAAAAAATACCCGTCTTGTCCAAGTACCCTTTATGAGCTGGGCAAGATTTATTTTTAAAAATAATAAGCCTCCAAATCAATCATGCTCTTTGACTAGAGTGAAAAATGCATCATCAAAGACTTAAATACAGTTCCTCTTTCTCTTGAGCAAACCTACTAAAGATTATGCCTTCAAGCGTTGGCAAGTTTTTAACTTTCGAAACACAAAGAAGGTATGATTTTCCTTGAAAAATGCTTTGATTTGAATCGACTCTATCCTTTTGCACTTGCTATTAAATCTGATATCTGTCTGAAATAAGGACAGTTTGCAGAAGCAATTTAATCTGCTAAACTGTCTCTGCAGACTGGAAGCACAAATGCAAAGACCTATTATACTCTAGCACTTGCTAACTTTCAATCTGGAAACACTTTTTCTACTATTACTTATCTTAACAAGTGTAAGCAGAGCGACCCGTATTTTCCATTGGTTAATCTGAAGCTAGCATTGATTTATGAGAGCATTGCTAGACCTTAAATCGCATTAAATTATGTTCTTCAGCATTTATCTTTAAATCCTAATTCAACTTAAGCCCTAGTTCGTTCTTCTAAGCTTCTTGCTTATTTCGGAAAATTCGAAATGGCTGATTCACATATTGAACGTTTGTTTGCTGCTTTGAAATAATTTCAAACAAAACAGCATAAAACCAGCGTTAAAAAAGAGAATCAACTAAAAGCTATCAAAACTTGTATTATTGAAGATCCAATTAATTTAGATGACAGTTTAGTCAAACTTGCTTCTGCTTTCGCTGTGAAAGCATATCTTCGAAAGCAGCAAGGAAACTATCCTGAAGCAATTGTCTCCTATGAGCAAGCAGTTAAACTTGATAAAACCGAAGAATCATATTAACTCTCGCTAGCGGAAATTTACTCTTCACTTGGAAACTTGCAAGCAGAAATATCAATTTATCATCATCTCATCGAGTCTGATACTTCTTCCAAGAATACCCAATGGTTCTTAAATAATATCGGAAATGCCTATCTAAAACAAGGTAAACTTTCCCAAGCGCTTCAATCATATAAGAAAGGCCTCAAGTTGGAGGAGGAATATTCTCTTGAAATATCTGAAAATCTAGCAGCTTGCTAGATAACAGCCAGAAACTACGACGAAGCAATAAATCTTTTAGACAGAAGATTTTCCAAAAAGTGGACTCCTGCTGTATCTTTTTTTCTAATAGGATTAGCTTATCATGGAAAAGGAGATACTCTTAATGCTATTAAGTTCCTTGAGAAATCAATCAAAAGTGATAGCTCCTTCACACCTGCTTATCTATCTCTTGCTAAAATAAAAAAAGATTCGGGTAACCTACAATAGGGAATTGCCTTGTGTTAATAGTCCTTATCGCTTGCGGATTAGCAATATTCCTTGACAGCATAGGTATTTTTAGTGGATTGTCTAATAAAATAAGGGGATTCATGGGGTGCCTTAGCTTTATGTGAAGAAGTTTTGCTCAAAATCACCAGCCTAAAAATAAACCCACAGATTATTGCTGTTCGGATCAGCATAAGCATTCAAACTGCTAGAGTCTACTATCAATTGCTCCATGAATACCAAAAAGCCATTGATTTCCTCAAAGATTGTTTGGTAGAATCTCCAGGTTAGCCACAATATCTTTTTGAACTGGGAACTGTTATCATTAAAAAGCATCTAAGCTAGACAGCAAGTGCTGAAAGTACTTCTAAGCTGCCATCTTCAGGATATATTCTTTCTGAAGCACTTGAGCTGTTTAGATAAGCAGCAAACGCAGAACCAGAGAATGTTCAATATAAATTTAGTATCACTGATGTTCTTCATCATATGCAAAGATATGAAGATGAAATAGTAGTTCTTTATTCATGCCTTAAAATCTCTCCAATTGAGTTTAAAGACCAAATTTATAACAATCTAGCCTTCTCCTATTGTTCTTTGGGTCTCACTGAGAAAGCGAGAATCACTTTCCAAGGTGGTATCAAACATTTTCCTGGATCTGCGAGACTTCATTTCAACTATGGAAACTTGCTGTTCTAAGATAAATAGTATAATTAAGCCGTTCAATCTTATGAGAAATGTCTTTCAATAGATCCTCATCATAATGGAGCGTTACATAATTTAGCGAGGACCTTCCTTTATCTAAAAAACTACTAGAAAGTTGCAGATTATTACAATAAATGTCTGCTTAGAAATCCTGAAAAGAAAGATCAATATGTCCCAAAGCTTTCTCTGCTTCTAAAAAAAGGTTACTGCCCTTAAAATTCTTTTTGAGAGTCAAGCAATGAACATATTTTCTTTTTTGTTTGACATTTATTAATTTGCTTTGAAATCTAAGCAATTGAAAACTTTCATTTGAGAGCATACCACCCATATTTGACTTTATTTTATTTACTTATTAGTTGGTAATTTATGTGTTCTGAACATTTGTTTCAATAATCTTTTACTGAACAATTAATTAATTAATAAACTAACAAGAGTGAAAAGAAGGAATCTGATTAGGTTACAGACATCCTATTAATTATTTATCTTTGTTTTGTCTATATTAATGCTTTTTAAAGATAAAATATTTAACTTTTCTTGATTCTATGAGTCTTATGAAATCAAATTAGAAAACTATTCAATTTGAATAAGATTTAAAGAAAAGCTGTTTGATGTGCTCCTTCAATTCTTCTACTCACAAAAATAAATCAACAATCCACTAAGAAGTTCATGAAAAAGCTTTTTCTCTCCAAAGAGTTACCTGTTTATTTATCCATTTTTTCATCAATATCTCTGAAAAATTTTCCTTATTTATTGGATTTGATTCTTCTACTAAATCAAATTAATTTTCAAGCAAAGCTTTCTAAACCTATTTTGTTGGGTTATGCTTGCGATTTTGGTTAGAAGATAGTGCATTTTTTCTCACTGTTTCAAGCACCAAATTGATATTTCTTTTATATTTTGAAAGTAACTCAATCAAGGCATTTAGTTCTTTTTAATAATTAAAAAAATATCACGATGGTTCTCTCGTTCCTTTCAAATAACACCAGTAAGTGGCTGAATGAATGAAGGGAGTATCAATCAGAGAAGAATAATAAATAATTGTTTCAAATTATTAGATCTTTCAAAAGTTCACTGAATTCCCCAATATGATTACAACATTAAAGACAACTTTATCCTCAAGGATAACCTTAGCGGGATTTTTTCCTTTTGATTTCTTAGTAAACAATTAAACTCAGAAATTCCCAGATCAAAATAACTACTTTTCACTTTCTAAATTAAAGATTTCAGATAGAAATCAATCAAATTATGTTTCTTGGTAATGAATGAAGCTAATGTTTTCGAAAGATCTAATAATCTATGCATTCAAACAACAGACATATTTCATTATTTATTTGGAATCATTCATTCTCCGACACAGAAATATCCATCACAAGGCATATCTGGTGGGCATTGATCATTTTCCCTGCATATCATGGGAAACTTTGATTTCGAAGAGGAGGAGGATGAAGAGCGAAGGGTTTTTCCTTTAGCAAGAGCAGGTGAAGTGAAGAATAGAATCACGAAAATAAGGAGGAGAAAGTTTTTGAAGTTCATTTTACTTTTTGGTTTTTAAGATTAGATTATTTTTATTATTTTTTTCTAATCTGCTTTTGGCTTGAACCCAACCTCAGATAAACCCAATTGGATATGTATTTAACTTATTTTCAATTAAATAAATAATTTATTCTCTCTCATTTAGTTTTTTTTTGGGGGTAATAAAAGAAATAATTAGTAAACGAAACTAGAGTAATAACTGTTTTATTTCTTTGAGGTAATACAATTTTTCTTTATTATAGATATTCTGGCTTCAACTTTGAACATACTTTCCCCTTGGCTAGTTGAAACTACAAAAATGAAATTTATCTTTCTAATATGAGGAATTTATTGGTTTCCCTCTGAAGTTTAGCTCATTCATTCATGATTTCTTCAGTAATTTGGCTTCTCATTCTTAAATCCTTTCTTTTTTTGGTTTATTAAGGAATGGTCTGTAAACAATATGTCTAACTGAATGTCCAACACATTTTGAATAAAAGGGAATTACCAAGAAGTTGCTAGTTTTCTTCCTGTTAACTTCTAATTGTAAAGCAAGAAAATATTAAAACACTTAGGCTTCAAAAAATATTAAAAAACGGAAATAATTCAAACAAAATTCAAAGTTGAAAAATACTTTTGAATAGAAAAAATCTTAAAGTTCTATTCTTAGAGTTCGACTTTATAACATAGAGGCGGGTTTTAAAAGTAATTTTACCTTTGGACATTATTTATTTGAAGAAAAAAACTACTAAATTGTGTTCTGACAACAAGGCTTAACAAAAAGTAGATTGAAGATAATTAGCTATACCCAATCGCCAAAATAGTATATTACCTCCACAAATGGGTGCAACAAAAATAGTATTTCTCCCCAAGGAATTACTTAATTAGCTATTCATCCATTCACTTAATATCTTTGAAATATTAATCAATACTTAATTTGACAAAAGACCCCATTTTTGAAAAAATCTATTTAAATGTCTGGCAAATTTTCAATAGCAACCAGATGACATAATGAGCATATTAGATGTTTAGGAGAAGATATTTAGCTTTTCCTCCAATCCATTTCAAGTAAAAACATTTCTTTGTAAGAAATTACATAATTAATTCGTTAAATCATTTCAATTAGTTATTATTTTCCTTCCTTCTCAAATAAAATCAGAAAGTGCTTAAATGATAGAGCATAAAACTTTCAAAAAGAAATATTTGATTGCTTAAAAATGATAAGATTTTCAAAAAATCAATGAATTTCGAGCTCGATTAGTGCAGTTATTCATTATTTTCTTTTTTTCTCAAAATATAATTAATAAAGACCGTAGGTATGACAGTTCTTAATGTATCTTTGGATATTATTTTTTGTTGAAAAAACGAGTCAATTGTTCAGATCTTAATATGACTTAACGAAAATTTATTTGAAACCATTTGGCTATTTTTCCTAATAACTTAAATATCAAACCTTCACAAACGGGTGAAAAAAAATAGTATTTCACCTCAAGTAATTATTTAATTAGCTTTTCATCCATTCATGATATCTCTGATTTTTTTATCAATAAAAATTTGAAATAATAATTAGTTAAAGACCCTTTTTATGCAAATCAGATTAACCATCTGGCAGGCTTTCAAAAGCAACCATATGACATATGAGTATATTTGAGATGTTCATTAGAAGATATTGAGCTTTTCTTCTATTTTTTTAAAACAGAAAATTGATATTTATTTTATTATTAAATGATTAATTCATTAAATCAGTTCAATTATTTAAAATAATCCATCCCCTCCTCCTTCATATCAAATTAAAAGTGCTTATGATAGAGTATCAACCACAAAAAAGAATACTTTTAGATTGGATCAAATGATTAGATCTTTCAAAGATCAATGCATTTCCAGATAGATTAGTTCAGATATCTATTTACTCAAAAAAAAAAACTTGATGAAAATTACTTTTTCATTTCCTAAATCAAAATTTCAGGTTTATGCTAATAAAGATAACTTACAATAAATTTCAGTTTCTAATCATAATCTAATATCCCATTCATTCAAAGAATGACATATTTAGTTTTTTAAAGATTATTTCATCCCTGTCAGGAATTAATTTAAATAACTTATTTCTTTAACTGAGGAATAACAACTTTCTTTGTTGGGGAATTTTCTAGCATCAACTATGAAAATTCCTTCGCTTTAGCTGAAATAGTGTTAAAATCTGAAATTAATCAATCCAATAAGAATAATTTATTTGTTTCACTTTAGCTCATAGATTCGTTATTTGACTTTTAGAAACAGAAAAGAAGTTACGATTCTTTAGAGAAGAATTCAAAGAGTTCCTAAGGCAGCTATTCTTGACCTAATAAGGAATTTTCAAAAATATTTTTGTGATTTCTCCTTTTCTCTTCTTGCAAGAAAATATTCAGGATAGATTGATTATTCTAAGAACAAAAAAATTTAAAATTTTTACTACCAAAAGATATCATTTCAAATTATTAGAAAAAATATTGCTATTATTCTTAGGATTGATAGCAGACTTCAAAGATGCATTTAAAACGATCAGAAAAGATAATTAAGCTCTTAAATGCTGGTAAAGCAAGCTAAAGGTTGCTCTAAGCCTTTTATTCTCCTATTGAAGTATGTTTTGTTTTCTAACATTCCAACAAAAAAATGTCTCTCCTTATTGCCAGAAGAAATCTCACTTAGAACAATCTACATTTCAAAAAAGAATAGAAACTTTCTACAACATCATCATAGATAACACAGACTAACTAACTAACTGATCTTTCCATTTCAGCTAAACTGCAAACAAAACAATACATTTGTTAAAAATAAAGGAAAGAGGAATAGACAAAATAAACTTTAATATCATATCCTCATTTTTCTATTAAAAATGAAAAGTAGTATTAGTACAAAGATGAATAAATTGATTGTAACAGCGTTTCGATGCTTAAATAGGCAAATTATTTTCAATTTATGGAGATATTTATGAAGGAGAATGGAATTCAGGCCTTATGAGTGGTAAAGGTAAGCAAGAAGTTATGCTTGTGATTCTATCATTATTTGAGGCTTAAATATGCCAGTTTTTCTGGAATGATGTAGAAAGATATGAAGGATAATTTTTTAATGGGCTCCTTGAAGGACAAGGAAGAAAATTCGACTCAACAGGGCAGTTGATTGAAGAAGGTTTTTATTAATAAGGAAATCGTATTTCACCCTTCTGAAAATTGATATGGGATATGTATTTTCCCTTGCGTCTATTAGAGTTATTTTGTTGAGAATAAAAATGAAATAAATATTTATTAGTTTTCTTTATTTTTTAACTTAACTGATGTTTATTACTACATGCTTCTTTAAAACTAATACCACGATTAATCCTTCCAATCAGTCTAAATGTGTTAGGTGTGAATGGAAAGGTCATTTTGGACATACTCAAGAAGAATTTTTACTAAAGATTTTCTGATGAAAACTGTGAATATTCTTTCTTAAAAAGATTCATTCTTATCTCTTTCGAAGAAATCTAATTATTTAATGATTTGATAAAGCTGCAAAAACTAAAAAGTAAGAATGATAGATTAATCAATCCCCATCGATGCTGATACCCTTATAGAAAACGAAATTAAAGCCTGGTTGATAACCAAACCCAACGCAAAATGGAGAGGAAGAAATGATGTTTTCCATTATTTTTCACCAAATTTAAAGAAATCTTGTCTGCTGATGATCTTTCCAGATAATAACCTCAACCAGCAACAATTCAAAAAGCTCCTAGAATCTCCAAAACAAAATCCATTTCTTCCTCCAATCCTTCTCGCATTTACTGATACGACTACTAAAATATCCTACATATTATTCGAGCGCAAAGGAGTCAACTTGAAAATGTACCTTAGCTAACAAGAAAGCAACAAACTCAGTCATAAACAAAGTTATATTATTATCGATTAACTTTTAGATTCCTGTGAATTCCTCAGACAAGGAGGATGGACACTTGCTGATTAAATCCCATCTGCACTTTCCTTCGAAGGCACTCATGTGTTTATGATCCCAGAAACTATCTCTGATAAGGATTTCAAGCATCATGTTCTCTAAACCTACATAAAAGCCATCATAAAACAAGATGTATTTCCTTATACCTACAAAGATTTAGAAATCGTCACAAGTTTATCTGATCTAGATAAATCTAAAGATTCCGTAGAATGTCTTGTAAGATAAGAAAAGCAAGATCTTTGGGCTATTGGGATTATGTTCTTGGCACTGTTAGTACAATACAAAGCAGAATCCATGAAACCAAATGAGTTCAAGAATAATATTCTAGTGTTGACGAGTATCCCTAAAGTGCATATGTTAAATCTATTATTTAAATAAGACTTAAACACTAGAGTTCCAATGGAAGAATTGAAAAAAAATTATGGATTTCAGAAATCTACTATTGAATATGTATTAGCATAATTTGAGAAAGAATCATAAGGTTGCACAAGTGGAAAGTAGTAAATAGATTTAATAGAGGAGAATAAGGAAGAGAATTAGATGGAAATTCTCTATTAGATTGAAAGATAGCACCTAAAAGAACAAAATATCACAATGGCAACTTAGAATCTAGAATAATGTCTACGAATAGACACAAGCAATAATGTCAAAGATGATGCTGTTAGGCTTCTCAAAAAGGCTTACAAGAAGCTGTACTTAATTGAAAAAACCAAGGATAATTAGTAGGAGATGTAAAAGAGCTTAACGGGTTGGATATCCAGTGGAAATTGGGATAAAGTTTTTTGGAATAAATTGATTAGTGGGTTTATTGAATCAAATGAAGAATCTATTCTTTCGAAGACAAATTAAATCCAGATTTACTACAATATCAAGGGTTGTTTTGATGGGTTAATCAGTGTAATTAAAAGAAACCTTAAGGGAAATACTTCTACTACAAATACAGAAGAAAAATATGTTGAATCCATCAAAGAAAGTTATTAAGAATTGCTTTAGGATATGACATTGAAGAATATTGAAAAATATCTTAAAATATCAGAAACATGGTCAAAATGTATTGAAGATGATAGCACTTTCAAGTTATCGTTGGAAATCTAAGATGCAAGGAATGAAATAGCGAGATTATTAGTCTAAAAAGAGAAATATCAAACTGCTGAATTGTATTTGGAGAACTGGTTGATAAATGATCCAAGTAATTTCTAAGGACTAGTCTTAGGAGGAGAAGTTAAGTGTGAATTGAAGAAGTTTAAGGAAGCTGAAAAATGGATTAGTACTGCATTAGCCATTAATCCAATGGATTTAAGTGCATTGTTGATTCAAGGGAAGAATGCTTGGTAATAATATTCCCAAGAGAAACAAAATAATGCACTTGGAGATGTTGTAAAAGTTGATAAGGACAACCATTAGTAAGTTTATCAGGATTGCTTGAAAGAATGTCTGTAAATTGACGGCCGTACAATATTAGATTATCTCTGGATGAGGGAAGTAGTACTTGAAGAGATTGACAATATTGAAGAGTATCTGAGTAATATCATTGACAGATGGAATGATGATAAACCATTCCAAGCGAGTGTGCTATACTCTCTAGGGATGACTTGCTTTGAGTTTAGGAGATATAATAAAAGTGAATAGTTGCTGCGGTAGTGTGTGGAATAACATCCTGGATACAGTGATGCGTACTATTAATTGGGCAGAGTGCTTCCAAAATGTGAAGATCATATGAGTTATGAAGATATTGCGTTGTAGTTTAAAAATCAAATTAAAGTAAACTCCTGCCATATTGACAGCTACATTAGTCTGTATGAGATGTCATTGGATGGGTAAATTAGTGATTGCTAAGTGGTAGATGAGAAGAATGATCTTTTCAAGATCTTAGAAGAGTCTAGTTATTGCCAGGATCAGGTTTCTTTTTCCTGGACGAGTTACATGCGGCTCTGTGAAGTCTACGAGAAAGTTAACAACAATGATGAGACTATTAAGATGAGAAAACTCTTATTGGTATTTAATGATCATTTATAAACCTCTAAGCGGTTCTTATTAGACCATCCTTACATGGAGTTAGGGAGGAAATAATTAACTGTTGGAGATTTCGAATCTGGTATTCTTAGTTTCTAGCAATTGATCAAAGAAACAAGTCAATTACATTCGTCTGATAATCACCTTCTCAAGGATATAATTACAAGTATCCTCTGTAGATACAACTATAACGGTTTGTTTCTTGATGATCTTCTCAAGGGGTTTATTTTGGTGCTTCCAAGATAAGTAGCTTATCATTTCAACCTCACTAAACTTGAAATTAGCAAGAATGAGCATGAAAAAGCATTAATTAGTTTGAAGGAAGTGATAAATCTTAATTCTTATCATTCTTCAGCGCTCTTTGAGTTAGGGAAGATATTGTTACTGTCTTAAAACTAGCCTAAAGTAGCTTTGAAATATTTAAAGGCATGCTTGAGATTATGCGATGGATTTCAGGAAATATATGGACTCATAGGAGTTGCTTATTATAAAATTGGTAAATTACACAAAGCGCAAAGATATTTTGAGGTTAGAGGACAGATCTTTGGAGGATAACCTGCAGCAAATCAATAGAATTAAAATGATTCCAGTTTATATGTTGCATACACACACGGGAAGCTACTGCTGCTAATGGGGCAAGTTAAGGAAGCTCTTATGGTATTTGAGGAAGTCTAGTTGGGTTTAAAACAGAATGAGCGATATTAGGTAGATGTCTACAAGATTGTATTCTACGTTGGAATATGCCATAAAAAACTAGGAAATAAATATTTCTGTTTCTTTGAATAGATTTTCAGATAAATCCCTGAGAATAGTGCTGCTTTCATGAGAGCTACGACATTCAAGATACTTCTTGAGGAATGTATGTTTAAAATAAAATAAATCGATTTAAATTACATTCTGAGGTCTGCTTAGTCCTTAGTGAAAGAATCAGAGCACAATGATCCAGATCTATGTGCGCTGCTGAGTAGAACGTATTTTCAATGTGGTGCCCATCCGTTCTTAGGAATGCACTATGTTGAGAAAGGTCTAGGAAAATAATGGTTATTTGAAGATTTTGAGAAAGATAAATTGTATTTTTAAGAGAACAACGAATAGCTGAATAAAGGATGCTTGCTTGAATATTTTAGATTAGCTTTAGCGTAGAGAATGCAGATTAATTGTTAGATAAAGGATTTATAGTAATATTTCAAGAAACTTACAGAAATAGAGTCAGAAGCAGATAAGAATGCTGAGACAAGCATGGGAATAAGCCAAGAAGAAAACTAGATTACAAGTAAAGACTCAATGAAACAGGGTTTATATTAAGTAGATTGGAAAGATACTGCTGATTTATTACTCGTTGAGTTCTACATAACTGCAGGGAGCTTGAGTGAAGCTGAGAGTTTAATGAACACCAATTATGGTTTCTAATCAGCTCTAGAATGTAATCATCGATTAACAAAGATAATAGAACAAGCAATAGCCCATTGGAGAGCGATAATACTCATTCGGCAGGGTTACTAAAAACAAGGAATCGAAGCACTCAAAGCAAATCAATCATATCTACCTTCAAGCATAGAGTATTCGAAAATGATGTTTAAGTTTAAGAAATTCAACGAAGGAAGAAAGAATGTAGCTGAGATATCCAAGTATCTTTCTAATGGACTCTTAGTGTTCTAGATCTTTGGTGATTTAGAATTTGCTATCCCTAGTTATCCATCTTCGGAGCAGTTGTATTAGTAATACTTAGTTGAAATTGTGTTGTAACAATAATTTTTAGAAATTAACGATGATAGCAAAAATTAGGAATAATTGGATTAAAAGGATAATAAGGATGAAGGTTAACGTGTAAGGAAAATTGAATGTAGCAGTGAAGTATATGCTAGATTAGGGTAGTGTTATTTCTTCATGAATGATCTAAATGAATCCAAAAAGTACTCCTCCTGGAGTCTTGAGTTAAAACCAGATAACGCAAGAGCTCTACAGATTCTAGGGAGATGTTTATTAGATAGCAAAGAGTACAAGGAAGCATTGGGATTGTTGGAAAAAGCAAATGTAATACAAAATAACAATGAATAAACATTGTTTTTGCTAGGGCTTTGCAGAGAGAATCTTGGATAATTAGATCTTGCAGCAGAGAATTATTTAGCAGCATTAAGTTTAACGCCTAAAGATGTTTAGATCCTTAAGTCTCTTGGAGATATTTACAAAAAATAATTGAAATTCAGCGAAGCCATTCCAATCTATGAGCAATGCATAAAACAAAACCCTTTTAATAACGCAGATATTGAAATATAACTTGGGTTTTGTTTCTGGAAAGGAGAGAGAAACTATCCAAAAGCAGAGGCTGCATTTCTCAGAGGCATGAACAGTAACACATTTTCAGAGATTACAATAGAAATACTTGATTTCTTATAAGAATCTGGAAGGTATCCTGATGATTGTTTTTTAAAGAAATGTGAGGAGAGTAATTACTTCAAAAATAGCATTTAGTTTATGTTCTAGCTAAGTGAGATATTATTCGATTCCGCTAAAAAATAGCCTATGCTTTTTGAGAAAGCTGAGAGACTATATTTAATGATTATTGGCCACCCAGAGGCTAATCAGAATATGCACATCCTAGCTAGAGCTAGAGTGCATATGGGTGTGTTGAATTTTATGAGGAAACAATATGAAACAGCATTGAAATTCTTGAAGGAATACAACAATCTAAAAAAGTAACTCCAGAAAGAAGATCATAAGAGTAATAAAGCTAATAAAGATCTCAATTTGAACTCTTCTTTCAAAGGATATCTTCTTGATGTCAAGATTCGTTTCTACACAGGGTAATCCATACAAACAATTCCTAAGAAACTCTTGAAATGCTTGTCAATCTACCCTGAAAATGAAAATATTTATTTCCTTTTCACATTCTATCTGCTCTTACAAAAATGTAAAAATCCATGGAGATTCTATGATAAAGGGTTAGAGCTAGTAACCAACAAGGATAAAGATGATAATAATACAATTTAAGACCCTTCATAGTCGTTCTTAATCCTTCAAAGTCTCAAATCTCTCAACACTCGAGATATCGAACAAGCAATTGAGTTGCTAAAGAAATGTTTATTACTCTATAAAACAAGCTAAGTGTGTTACTTTCATCTTGGGAAATTATTTCTCCAAACTGAATAGTACACCCAAGCAAAGGATATGCTCAAGATATGCTTAGAAAACAGCAAGCATTCAATACAATCGCTAGATTCCTTAGTTCTTTCTAGAATCGAAAAAGCAGATTGCTTATGCTATCAAGCAATTGCATTTTTGAAATTAGACAATCATGAACAGGCCTTAAATTCAATTAACCAATGCATCGAAATCATACCAGAACATTCACTGGCTATTGAAACGATGCTAAAGATTTATTTTCTTTAAGGCAATAACATTAAAGCAATTGAATCAACACAAAAGGTATTTTAACTTGAAGGGAAGATCAAATTAGCAGATACATATAATTATCTTGCTCTTGCTAATGCACGCACTGGGAATACCATTGCGACGATTTATGCACTTGAAAAATGCGCTTAAATAGACTCCAAATATCCATTAGTTAATTTGAAAATTGGGGTGTTATTTGCTTCAATTTCTCGACCTTAAAATGCACTTTATTTCTACCTAAGACATCTCTCGAACGAACCTGAATCTGCTTAAGCGCTCTTATAAGCTTCCAAATTACTTAGTTATTTCAAGTAATATGAATCTGCTTAGGCCCATATTGATAGGTTGTTTCTTATTCTCAAAAATAGAAAGAAGTGCACTTTTGAACCTAAAATTAAAAAAAATTTAAAGAAACTTAAAAATCCCTCAAAATCTCACATAAAAGTTCCTAAAAATGTCATAGAAGATGAAAAGAATCTAGATGATACTTATATTGACTAGCATGATGCTCATTATGTCTAAGGGTTCATCTAAGAATGCCAAAACAAATACAAAGGCGCTCTACTCTCATATTCTGAAGTGCTTAGCTTAAAACTTTCGAATTTTAAAGCCCGCTTCAGCATCGCTTAGATTCACAACAAATTGCGCTAATTCAAAGAAGAAATAACTCAATGCAAAATGATTCTAAGACCAGGTAATCTATCCTCAAGAAAGAAACTCTAAACCCTTGTGCAATTAGGAAATGCATATTAAAGTGTAGGTTAACTAAGCAAATCTATTTTTGATGCATATTTGCCAGCTGTTGAAGAGGCAATCAATGAAACAGAATTAGCTGGAATCCATGCGAATATTGGAGCTTGCTATTTAGAACTAGGGAAGACAAAACAAGCCCTTGAACATTTAGATAATTCCCTTTGCTTCAAGAATAATGAATCGGAGCCTTTGTTTTTAAGTGGATTAGCATATGAATAGAAAGGAGATAATGCCAATGCAGAGAAATACTATGAAAGATCCTTGAAATCTGATTTATGCTATACCCCAGCTTACATGAGTCTATCTGCTTTGAAGAACAAGGAAGGGAAGCTTTTAGAAGCAATCTCAATATGCTAAGTTGCTTTATAGCATTCTCCTTAAAGTATTAGTGTTCAGATGGAATTAAGTGGATATTTAGCTAAATAAGGTGATTTATGGGCTGCTTTGGGGGTATTAGAGTCTATTTTGAACTCCAATTACAGCAAATCATCTGATTAATTGTAATAATAAACTATTGAAATCGCTTGCAAGATCAAAATATCTAGAATATACAATACTCTTCAAGGGGAAGATAAAGCCTTTGAATATTTATAAGAATGTGTGAGTAGTTCCCCTGATAAACACGAATATATTCATGAATTAGGCAGTGTTTGCATTCATTCAAAGAGAAAAATGAAGCAATAAGCTGTTGAGTACTTGAAATAAGCTGTGAATTTAGATCCATTGAATTATAAGTATCTCTTCAATTATGCTAGTGCTCTCCATAAATCTCATCAATATGATCTTGAAAGTCAAGCTTTGGAACAATGTCTAGCATTGAATTCTCGTAATTCTTCTGAATTAGTAGTCAAAATCTACAATAATCTTGCAATTGCATATGAATATCAGCACGAATATGATTTAGCAAAGAATACTTTTGAATAAGCTATTAAAGTATTTCCAGATAATTCAATGCTCCATTATAATCATGGGAACTTATGCATGGGGCTTCAGTAGCAGAATCAACACAATGAATATTTAATTTAAGCATCTCGATCATACGAAGCTTGTCTTGTGAATCAGCCATTGAATGTCGAAGCTATTAATAATCTAGCTGTGGTGTCACTAGGATTAAGGGATTATCAAAAAGCAGGGGAATGCTTTAAGAGACTATTGAGTCTGTTGCCATAGAAGAAAGGTATTTATGCTTAGAAATTATTTATTCTATTGAACAGAGGGTTATATCAAGAAGAAGGGGATGAATGAGAAGATGTTAAAAGAAGCAAGATTTAATTGTTGTTCAGTGATATTTATGTTGATATTTAAATATAAATGTAAGAAGTCGATGTGGGTCTTCAGAATTCTAAGAGGTATTTTGTGAATTGTTGTGAATGTTCTACCAATATAAAGTATATATTGAAAATGGTTGTGGATTAATAATTAATAAATGTTTTCTTGCATTGTCTAATGGAAGAATTGTTTACAAGATTTGAGAAGAAGAAAAAATGCAAGAAATTTTATATTTATATAATTTTGGAGGGGGGGGG
>Ga0302271_10000347_pt1 | contig 44313 bp, 27 predicted proteins | sample III_Bog_N1_1_FD_198767 | JGI IMG/M metagenome (GOLD analysis project Ga0302271, IMG submission 198767) | Peat permafrost microbial communities from Stordalen Mire near Abisko, Sweden - III_Bog_N1_1 | ecosystem: Environmental > Terrestrial > Soil > Wetlands > Peat | place: Sweden: Abisko...
CTCCCATACCATCCCTCCCCACACACCCCCCTCCCCCCCAACCCCCCCCCCCCCCCCCCCCCCCCCCCCCCCCCCCCCCCCCCCCCCCCCCCCAGACACTCTAATAGGTGTAAATGGCTAATGGAAAGAATAAAAAGAGATGGAGTTAAAGACAACTTTGTAAGAAGTCTTTTGTTGGCTATTGAGCACAGTATTTTGAAATGCACAAGGAGCACCTTGATTGCAGTTCTTTGGGAGTATTGAAGTGTTGCTTCGAGAGCAACGAGATGATAATATTGAGCTGAAACAAATTAGAAATCGGGATGAAAAACTTATCTTTGAAAAACTCATCTCAGGCGTTCCTATTTCAATACTTCCAAAGTAAGGCTGAATAGGTGAAATCAATGCTAAGATTGGATCAGACATTAGGACGACGTTGAAATGGACAGATAGATGACTGGACTTTTGAGTAGCTGAAGAAGGTTACGAATTCACAGAAGAATATTTTCAGTTAATCTCTGGATTGGAGTAATTGCGGGAGATATATTAATTAATTTAAGAAAGATCTGTTATGAGATTCGTCTAATTCTCCTGAGGGGATGAAGCTTAAATAGAAGTTGGGGAGGCATGCTGTTAGATATGTAGATCTCTTGATCTTCTTGTTTGATTGAATAGCTAAAATTAATTAAAATTATTATTAACAAAAGTTATTACTTTGTTGAGTTATCAATGTTTAATAAGCATTGTTCTCTAAACTAATGAATGATGATTACTAATATGCAGCCTTGGTAACCAGCCATTTGTAATTATGTCGGCTGGATTTGAGTGAATAAAAAAATGTTAATGAATAAATTTACATGTTCTTGCTGAGATTTAATGGATGACTGATTATTGTAGTTGTTGTATTGAATTGGAAAAAGTCACTCGAAAGAACGATCTTTCAGAGCATGAATTCATTGATAATCTCGAATATTATTTTGATCTTCGTTTAATTTTGAAAGATTTGTATTTGAATTTGAATTTGAAAGATTGGTTTGTTATTTGGTTGTTAGGTTTGTTCGTTAGGAAGAGAAATAAGAGAGAATAATAAAGAGAGAGAGAGAGAAATGTCAATGAGGTAGCGCCATATGGAAACGATGAACAGAATTACAATTTACTGGATGGACGGAATCACAAATATATAAAATTCTCGTATTTGCCTTGCATTGATTAAGAGTAACTTAATCAAGCGAGAAGTACAGAGATCAGACAGATTTCGAGATTATCGGATAATAGTGATAGACGGAAGGAAGAAGCAGAGAGAACTAATAGTGGAGGCTAGGATTCAGGAATGGATTGACTTTGTTCCTTGATTTTTCTCCTTTATGTCCTCAATTCGGTTGTTCATTGCTGGATGCGATTAGGCGTAGAGCGTTAATTTCTTAACATTTTGCTGGGGGGATAGCTGACTTAACTCCTTGTTCGCTCCTGGGACGGAGCTTAAAAACTGATCTCAAATGATGTTTGATACTACGCCTGCGCACTCAGCAATGTATGCTTGAGAGAAAAAGCATTATTTGCTTAACTGCTTGCTTTTTCTTTTGTATTGAAAATTGTTTTTTTTCTTAATTAAATTTTATTTCTTCAAAGAGCACCCAGATAGACGGAGACAGTGACTGGGGAGGGGGGGAGTAGGGGTATTTGAAATTTAATTAATTAAGAGGGTAGATTTATCAGTTCATTGAGGGTTAGTTAACATACAGAGGTATTCATCTAATATATTACTTGCTAGTCAAACAGCTATTGATAAGCTCAAACGATAACTGAATTGAAAATAATTTTACATTTCGGCAAGAAATTAAAACGAAAATAACCAATTTGCATTCATTTATTAATGTAGCTACATTTAATTATGCATCAAGGGATTGGTATCGGGCCTTTGATGTTGAGAGCTATTTGTCTGTTAATTTTTTTCCAGCGGATACGCCTATAAAAAAACGTTGCAGCTTTCGACTGCTTTGGATTAAATAATGGTCCTTCATTAACGTGTGAACTTAGCTATTGCTTTGCTCCATGAAGAAGTCGACGTTGATAATATTAGTATTATTGTTTAGATATTGTGTTTGGATTGTGAAGAAAGAGAAATAGTATTATTTATTCTGCACTTTTTTTGGAGTATGATAAGCAATTTCACAAATACAAATAATTCTATTGTAGTCGTATTGATTTGGAAAAAGGGATTACAGAAAAAGCGGAAGGTGTGCAAGATTAAGAGCAAGCACAATATATTCAATATATTGTTGAATAGGGCAGGAATAAGATAATAGTATTCAATATGTTATGAGATTAATGATTGAAAATAAACAATTTTATTGGATTTTAGCAAATTGTGGGTATCTTATCACATCAAATGGGCTGGTTGATAAGACTAAGCTATTTCGCTAAGTTCAAGTCATTCAAGAATTGAGAAATATCTAACATTGAATCGATGTGAATTGTGAGACTAATTGATGTCTGAAATATCAATCTCTTATTATCTCTCTCAATGCAAAGTGTATCTCATTTGCCGTTTGAGCTTAACTAAAAGCTCTGTTTAATGAAACAGCACTGCGTATATTGAGAGAGATACTCAAGGGGAGCGCTTAAAAACTCTATGAATTGACTATCTCCAAGGCTTAAAACTAGATGGGGACATCGAATCCTAAGAGGTAGTAAATTGGATTATGTTAATTTATTTCTCTCTCTTTCTTTTTCTTTTTCTCGACTTGATTGTTCTATTTGTTTTTCGTTGGTTATCAACTCTTTAATCAGATATTCCTAACGAACAAATAAGTTGAATCTCCACTAATTATCCTCAATATCCCCCAGAACACTATTAATTCTGCTTGTATTCCAAGCAATTAATTAATTTTTCAAGAGCATAAATGAACCCAATGGATCAATTAGCTTTTTGCTTTACATATCAATTCAATCAAATTCAACATTACAATCATTTTTTTCATTTTTAAATTGCCTATTGATTCGTGTCTTGAATATTTCCTATTTGGTATGATGAAAAGGACTCATATGGTAAACAATCAGTTGAAAGTAAATACTTAATAATAAGCACTCTGTTTCTCCTCTCTCTCTTTCTTTCAGCTATCCCCACTGTTTAATTAACTTTAGAAAGAGCAGTTAGATTTGGATATAAATATATTAACTGCCCTTCTTCCTGAAATTAAGAATCAATTATTCAGCGGAATAATAAATTATTCTTAATTATTAATCCTAATTTAATTGTCTAATGCAACACAAACTAAGAGAGAGAGAGCTAGAGAGAATGGCCTAACAACTCAATTTTTACAAACCCGCCAAGGATCTCAGTGAACCCTAGTTTTTATCAATCACCAATGCCATTCCCTCTCTCCCTTGCATGGCCTCTTAGCCAAGCAGCAAGCACTTGAAGAGCGACACTCTCTTTTCCTCTCTCTTGTAAGTGTGTTTCTTCAGTGATACACACACTTAACTGTTATTATCTGTTATTATTATTGTCCCCCTTTTCGTTGGTATATTGTGTATTTTCACAAGACATAACGACTATTTTACTTATTAACCTTCACCTTAGCATCTTGAGAATTGTCCATTAGTTTTTTAAGGAAATACCATTTTATTACTCCCGTGAATTCATTAATATTTCGATAACTCTCCATATGCCCCAGATATGTGCTTTCTCAAATGCGATGGTGAGAAATAGTCTATCCTTGAGCTGGATATGATAGATAATCCTAATACGCATAATGGATGAGATAATAATAATCCTTATGTTTCTGTATTTAATTATCTAATACGCTCAACTCTTTATCTATTTTATAAATAAACGTAACAAACGAATCAAATAACAACTCTTTTAAGATGTTCTATTAAACAATCACATAAACATACATGCACAATCTCTATCTGTTTCTATCTTAAGATAGAACACTTACTCTACAAAAACAAATAATATATCAGTTGGTTTAATGAAAATCAAGTTGCATTCATACATGATTACTTTGAATATAAAAACACTGCTAGAATATATGGATTTGCAAGATAAATAAACAAATAACACCAAAGTGATTTGGAAAATAACCACAAAATAACACACAGACTTTGAGTTAGATTGAACAAATGTATTCAATGCCTGCGAGAGAGAGAGAGAGATAGATGAAGAATAAATCATATGATTATGTTTCTTTTAGATTCTGTTCATTGCTGATTCTAATCTTTATTCTAGAACTGATTATTATTTTGAAAGAACTGCTGAGGAGATACATCTTAATTACTATTATTATTGTTGTTGTTATTAGCTTTGCTGTTGTGCTGCTATATGAATGGGATGTTCATGTAGACTTAGGATATTTTATCATAGACTAACTGCGTGTTGATTCCTAGATCTTTCGCTAGTGCTCGGAGATACGTTGAGTCCTTTGATAAGTGCTTAATGTGTTTGGTATACTCCATGTAATTCGATGCTGTGAACCATTTCTAGCAGTTAGGGAGAACCAACAGCATAGCATCGCATAGTCTATCAAGTTATTGCTCGCTGAGTCCTTAGTGCTCCACTGGGAGTGACTCATCTCTGTTCCATTCCTAGCTGATTTTGAGTAGTTCTGTCAGAGATACACTAGCTCCTTTTGGCTGTTGGTATTTGTTGTATTGCTGTTGAATAAACGGATGCTGCTTTAATTACTCGAGCGTTGCTCTTTTCTGCCAGTTGAACTGTAAGGCATTGCATAAAAACGACAGGAATTACTCAGAAAAACGAGAGGGACTCAGGAGATCATTCAGACTCAAGAAACTCTTTGGTTATTGCTGAGATTTCTAGCTGTTAATGTTATTTTACTGTTACGCTGATATCATAGAGGGTGATTACTGTTGTTGATTGATCTTTTGGGTAATTAGCTAGGATATTAGCTACTCTGAATGCAATAAGCAACAGAGCTACTCACCGTTTTTATTATTGCTATCTGTTTTGTTAGCTTGATCGAGTAAAACTTGAATGCATTCCATGAGCAATGCTTGGTGCTGCAGAATATTGAAGGATCCAGCAGAACAAGTGATCATTAGAAGGCCAAGTCGAAATACATCATCAGATTTGGATATTTATTCATTTAAACTACTGCTGTTGCTTTACCCGTTGATGTTACTGTTACTATTAGCTTTCATTATGCTCGGACTAGCTATTGAATCCTGTATGCTGAAGGGAATCAACAAATAAGAAAAGATTAGATTAGCAGGTGTACTTTTATAAAAGAGACCATTTGTAATGTAATTAGTACCCTATTCGATCGACAAGATTCTTTGATGGCTGATTACTGCAGCTAAAGAACGCGCCTGCTTGCTGAGGAGATGTGCGGTATGATATGCCCAGAGATAGCTGCACAGGTTATTAAAACAAACCAAGATTAAATACAAAAGACATAATTGATTAGATCTAAAAATTGAATGTTTAAAAGATACTTATGTATCTGTATTAATAAATAGTAAGTACTTTAAGTGATCCATCTGATTTGAATAAAATCTGACTTGGAGTCAGACTCCCAAAGCATTGAGGGGATAGATTATGTATTTCCTGCAGTCCAGTTATGATTGTTGGTATTATTTTCTTGATTACACCTTCAGGCAATGTGCCGAAACTATCCAGCAGATTCTAAGGAACAATAAGAAGTAATTGATGATTAATATCATAGAATAATGTATCCATATTCTGACTTACTTGCAAGCTGTTGGCACTCATGAACTCAGTGAGGATCGACACGCATCCTTCTGGAGTATTCCAGAATGTCCCGTACAGCTTTATGTGTCTGCCTGTTTGATGCAGTTTATTCTGCCAGAAGACTGCCCAATCACGTAGAACTATCCTCACTTCTTTACTTGGAACTGGTTCTTCCTTCACAGCGTACAGTTTCAAAGTCGGAGCGTGCAGCATCTTCTTCACAGCACCTGATTCTATGAAGAAATTAAATTGAGTTATGATTCAACAAGAGAAGCGTTTTCAAGGAAGTATTAAGTCAGTTCATTTGCTTACAACTCGATCCTTTCATAATTCCTAGAGTGATCATTTCTTCTAATTTGATTTTCGATGGCTAAGCTTGCATGTACTGCTGTTACTAGAGCTACAGCTATTGCTACTGCTTATTCGCGTCAAGCAGTTAGAACTTCTAACTGGAGATATCGGATAGCTGCTCCTTTAAATTTTCCTAGAGTTACTGTATGTTCATCATGTACGACTTCAACGGCGCCAAGGGATTCTTAAGGCTACCTGCGTTGTGGTTGCTACTTAGCGCTTTGAATGGAAGAGCTTATTATTATTGTTATGATTATGAGTGGATGATATCTTTCCGACGAGTATTCTATTCCTAAGTGTAGATATCCTTCTCTGCACGCTCTTCATTCTAATCGAAACAAAACGAGGTCACTAATAGAATCATTTTAAAACCTATTTTGCTGTTAACTTATTAACTTACTACATTGATAGGTTGCAGAAGGTTTTAGACTACTTTATATTCTTGTTATTCTACCATATTCTCTAGATTCTTAATCGGATCGATTTGCTTCCCCAACTAAGCGATCTTTCCATTAAGCTATCCGAGCTGATTCCTAAAAAGCAATTCAAAAAGATTTCCAGAAAAATTGTTTGGGGGAAGTAATATCTATTTTTTACTTATTTTTCTTCATGAGATTGATATTTGAGAAGGCATCTGGCAATTTAGCGCCATTGACTTTTGGTGGACATTTCTTCAGTGTGTTCCGAAATTCTTCTTCTTTGGAATCTGGAAATAATCAATACAAATTCATATAAGGGTTATTAGAAGATCACCTCGCAAAAAGAGTTAAAACATTCAAATTTATAATTTAGCGTGTCATTTTTGTTTAGTGCTGTTTTTCTTTATTTGTTTAACTATTTACTCCTCTGCAGCTGCTCCTCTTCAGCTGTTCTCATTTAATTCTATTGCGATTACTACTGGCTGATCATCAATTAGTTCGATTAGCAGTTGCTAGTAAAAAAAGAAATCAAATATAAATCATAAGTTCAAATTATGAAATAATTAAGATGCTTGCAGTTCCTCTCTTCAATCAGGTGAACACAATGGCCATTCATAATTTAAATACATTCTCCATTATCTTATTTTAGTATTATTACTTCTCTCTTTATGAGCGTATTCTCTGCCTCTTTTCTCAATGTGTTTGTTTCTCAGTGTATGTGTGTGTGTATATGTGTGTGCTGCAATGCTTTTCTTGAAATGTTTTGTCTCAATTTCTGTATCACAAATTGCTTGATTGGATTGATTTCGGTCTTTGCTGGTGATATATTTTTTGTTCACTCTTGTTTTTTGCATGAGAAAAAAAAACAAACAATATTGAATTAAATTATTCAGCCCAATCACTTTCTCTATTACTTCTCCATCATAATACTTAGATTACTAATCACTTTGTAATGCATTATGAATTTTTAAAAATTAACTTAATAGCCATGTACTTATTTTTTTCAATTTCGCATTCTCGTATATGAGTCAAGGTTAATGAGGATAATAATTTTAGTTACATTCAATAGTGTGCGTACAGATATAATATGTATGGTAATAATTAGTGCTTTCATGGCTAAACTTTATTTATTTTAATTATTATTTCTAAGATAATTTCTTAAACAAACTGATTAGCGAAAACTGTTCTCGCCTTCAACTTATCTTAGGAAACGCAATCAGCAAATATCACAGCTACTTTAGAGGAGAAAAAAATTAAAAAAAGAAGAGCTAATTTATTTTTGATTTTCGTAAATTATTTAACTGTTATCTAATTTTGAAGGGAAAAGCTAAACTGACTGCTTCTGGATTGGTTGTTAGGGAGAATAAAAAAGCAAATAAAAACCTTAATAACTTTTGATTTGAAATTTTGAAAAGCTTCTTATTATTGGGGGATAGGGAGGGGGGGGGGGGGGGAGGCAGTCATTCACAAAGACAATAATTAATTACCTTTGGGTTTTTGTTTGTTTGTTTTTTTTGGGGTGGGAGATTAAATGAAATATGAATAATGTATTCTTAGGTCAAACAAATCAAGGAGCGAAAGTAGTAACAAGATAGTCAGCTAAGAGGGGAAAGATTCAATGAGTGAGAAGATTTTGGGATAGGTTTGTAGGAACTCGTCAGCTTGCTTATCCTCGCCCAAACATCGTTATTTTCATTCAGTCCCAATAGATTTGTTAATATTCTGTCCCGATGGTCATAGTCTTTCAAAATGTCATTCTTCACTATTCTAACGTTTAAAACTAGATCGACAAATAATAATAATAACAAAAATAATAATATACTTTTCTCCTTCTCCTACCCCTTTGTAAACCTTCTCAATCTCGCAGGAGCTGGTCACTTCTCGCCTATTGAAGATCATTATTCTAAGAATTCTATTAATGTCTAAAACAAATTAAAACTCATATTTTAGCTTAAAGCAATGGCAATTTTATTGATAAGAAGGCTAACGAGCGAAAAGAATTCATGAGAGCAGTGGCAGGGACTTTAGCTAGTGGCCCTATTCTAAAAGTTGAAGGAGCTCTTTGAAAGAGATTGTCTATGTCTCTTGCATTTGTGAGTGTGCTACAGTTTTTGTAATATACCTGGATTCTTCAGATTGCGGGTTTGGACAGTTCCTTTCGAGTTTCCTTTCGAGGTTAATGGATCTTTCGCAGTGTATTCAACTCGTGACATAAGGTGCTATCTCCAACCCATAATTTGAACCCATTAGCACGCCAAAGAACTCCGCAACAACAAAACAAAGAGGAGCAAATTGAAGCATGACCCAACGAATAAAGACCCTCCCTCCTCCCCTCCACCACTGCTCGATGATTGATAAACCATTGTCAAAATAAAATAAAATTTTAATTGTTTACTATCAATTTTTTCTCATGATTTTCATATGAGATATTTCCCCCCATAATTTTCAGAGCTAAATGGAGCATCAGTTTGGAAGAAATTTTAAAACCAAACTTATTTTATTTTTCAAAAATCAATACTATTAATATTTTCGATTTTATAGCATGAAAATTTAGATTTTTATATAAGAGATTATTTAGAAAGATAAAAGAAGAAAGATGAAAGAAAAGAAAGAAGAAAGATTAACGGACAAAAGCAACAAATACAAACAACAACCAAAACTATGCTAATGTCCGTAAAAAAATAAATAAAATTTACAATAAAAAACAAATTAACATGAAAATAAAATAAATATAAATATGCAGGCTGATCCTGCCTTTTCACCTAATTAGCTGGTGTGGCTAAAAGACTTAGTAATTTTAAAAAAAATTCTCCCCAAGACTTAATTGATTTCGTGTTTCCAAACACAGACTTTAATTCCTAACTGCCAAAGGTTCGGTTCACTTTTAAATGGGAGGATTTTTGATTAAAAAAAAAGAAAATTAATAATTTAATTTACTTGTACTGGTTTTCTGATTTCCCGCAGTTTTTGTTCTTTTTTTTACTTATTATCTTCAGACAAATTATTTCTTGGCCAATCTGAGCAGTATTAATTATCTTCATCAAAAACTATTCTTTTTCTTGACAAAAATATTAATAGTTTAAATTACGCGCGCACACACACTCACACGCTTCCTTTTATCTAAGGCTAAAGAAATATTAATAAAATTGATCCTTTTCTTGCATTTCTTCTTTCTTGATTTCTAGATAAATGGAGAATCCAAATCCATTAATACACTAAATCCGTTGTTCAATCTCTGAAGCTGAGCTTAGCAAGAGACACAAGGAAGAAGCGGATGAAAATATCACTGATGAAGTCGATGTTCATGAGATATTTGATATCATCCGTCACATTGAAGATCCTGAACATCCTCTTTCTCTTGAGTAACTGAATGTCTTAGTTGAAGAACAAATAAGCTTGAATCTGAATAAATAATAAGTAACTGTGCTTTTCACTCCAACTATTCCTCATTGCAGTATGGCTTAAATCATTGGATTGATGATTAAAGTCAAGCTAATCAGATCGCTGCCAAGAAGCTATAAAGTTGACGTATTCATCACACCAGGAACTCATGCCTAAGAACATGCTGTGAATAAATAAATCAATGACAAGGAACGAGTCATGGCAGCAATAGAAAATCCAGGAATACTCAGAGTTGTCAATAAAGGATTGCTTAACTCTGATTAGTAGATTGATTCTTGCTGCTGAAGGAAAAAGAAATGGCAAAGAATTTTTGGAAAATAATCTAGCAAAGAACTAGTACGAGTTGTATGTATGTTTGTAAAAATAAAATAAGAAAAATTATTGAATTGATTGTATCTTGAAAATGTTAATAAAAATGGAATATTTACTTGTAGTCTTTGATTCTTCGAATAGTGTTAGGTTAGCTTTAAAACTTTGATCAATCAATATAAAAGCAAAATAACTCATTTAGCTCCATATTTTGAAAGCAAAAACAATTTTAGAATAAGAAGTTGGGCTCTGAAATGACGGAAACTCGGTTCAAATAGAACATTTTTTTAACATCAAGAATCAAAACAAAAATGGAAAATACCTAAAAAAAATGGTGGATACTGATCAATAAAAGTCGTGCTCCCCCACTCCCTCTACCTTAAAGATACTAATTACTAAGGAATTAAAAATAGATTAAATAGTATTTGCATCATAAATTGAAATAAAGAAAAGAATAAAAGATAAAGAAAGGATTCAGTCAATAAATAATTAAGTAGAAATACAGTAAATTTTTTAACTCAACTTTTCAACAAGAATCGTTTAAACAAATTTTGCTATTTTGCGAGAAAATTTAATAATAATAATAAGGGATTCTTGACCATTGAGTGGGACAGTTCATGTTATCTAGCCCCTAACCCCCTCTAAAGCCTCCCAAAAAAGAATAACCATTTGATGTTTTTTTGGAATAGGAAAATCCAATTATCCAAAAGACTCAATTATTCTTGAATTAATTTCCAAGCCAGTTTTTTTTCTTTGATTTCAACATTTTCGAATGATTTATTTGAGCTACTGACTCATCAAAGAATTCTTAGTTAATTTCCATCTAATAGTCTGTCATATTATTGTAGGGGCATGATGATTCTCTAATTGTTTACATTTAAATTATTAAAAATGATGAAATAAGGTTGGTTATTGTTTTATTTATTTTTTAATGGCGTTACATTCATTTTGAAAAAAGAATTTCAATATACTTAGGAAATAATCAATTTTGGTTGTTTGATTTATTATTTCTGATGACATTAAAGTTTGAAAAATAAATGATATTCACTGGAACTAATCCTTGAGGCCTTATATTTAAAACGTTGTTGTTGTATTGTCTACATTTTCAACAAATTTTCTTTAATAGTTTTCAAAATTAATTTCTCCGCTAAATTCTTCTTCATAAATATGGAAATCTTTGAGCTTATCACTTCGATTTCATCGTATTAAGATTTTTTCTTTCAAAATTTTATGGTAGTATGTAATTTAATTAATATTCCCTTTCAAAAGGATCGTAAGCCCCTTTTTAAAAAGAAGAAAGGGATCCTTAATAGTACAGTACATAGAATGAGAACTATTTTTATTTTTTGAGCAGAGAGAGAGAGAGAAAGAGAGAACGAATATTAAGTATTATTGAAACGGAGCATTTTTAGATTGATCAATCGAAAGGGAAAATTTTCAAACATGAAGAAAGATGGAAACGAAATAAAATCCATGAATATTCGATGATGAACAGAAACCTTCTAAAGAATATCGGAAAATAAACTGCCCAGAAAAAAAATTGAATAAGGAGTCATGAAATTGATGCTTATTTCCATTCAATTGAGGTTTAAGTTCTTGTGATAGTGTAATCACTGAAGAATAGTCACCTTCATACCTTCATAATAATCTATTAATACAAAATAAACAAAAACATTTTTTCAGGCTAGTTCTGTATTAATGTTCAAGGGTGAATTTACAGTGAGTTAGTAACAGTAAAAAAATATGAATTTATGAAATCGAACTGAGCTCGAATGAGGATCTAATTTGAGAGAATGAAATTTATCTAACTGAAAATAATTGAGTTTAATTTTACTTGGGGACGATTACAATTCATAGTATTTCCTTTTTTTCAATGAAATTAAGAAATCTTTGTGGGTGATAAATATTAAGGAAATATTTAGTTTTCATTATCAGATTTACTAAAAATTTTTAGAGATTTTTGTGAATTTTTAAAGAGCAAAGCAACCAGTTTTCAAAAAGCTGATGAAGCTTAATGGATGAAACTCAGCATTTTAGATTGAATTAATCGACAGGGAAGAATTTTCAAACATGAAGAAAGGTGGGAATGAAATAAAACCCATGAATATTCAATAATGAATAAGAATGACTACAAACCTTCTAAAGAATATCAGAAAATAAACTGCCTCAGAAAATAATCACTTACAAGAAAAAAACTGAACAGGGAGTCGTGAAATCTCGAATGCAATATTTTCATTCAAAAAGGTTTAGGTTCTCGCGATAGCGTAATCACTGAAGCATTGTCACCTTTATACATTCAAACAATCTAATTAAATAAAATAAAATAATTTGGGTTTCTGGCAGTTCTGAATTATTGAACAAGGTTACACTGATAAACAATCAAAAATATGAATTTACAGGATCTAAATGCGCTAGAATGGGATCTAATTTGAGAGAATGGAATCTATAAAAACTTAAAATAATTGAGTTGAATTTTACTTGAGGATGATTAAAAATCATAGTTTTTTTTATTCAAAGAAACACATAACATACTTAATGTCTTTAAAGGGCAAAGCAAATTATTTTAATCCTTATTTTTGATTGACAACTTTACTGTAACCTTCTTTTATTTTTAAAAACTGCAGAATTGATATTCTTTACAAGAAATCCACAGAAAAACTTTCAAAATAATAAAAAAATACATAATTCACCAAGATTAAAAGCTTGGGTTTACTTCAATTACGTTATCAAGTAAGTTATCGAAAAATAAGTTTTAAATTATTCGAAATCCTTTATGCAATAAACAATAAAATTACAAACTAAACCTATCTCTAACTTTTCCTTGAGTGAAATCAGAAGAATCTATTTCGCTTTTATGAAAACGCCTAGCATAACTCTTGGCATTGTGCTTCTATCACTGTGTTGCTTGACAAGTGCATAGTTAATCAATTTCGGCCCCAAAGACATTGATGACAAAAATACTTAGTGTGCTTCTTAGGATATTTTAAAATAGATAAAATCATATTCTATTCAAGGTTGGGTACAAACTTCTTTGAAAATAGGTTATCTGACTTGGCCATTCTCTGGCCTTTTAGATGAAGGTGGCACTATTTTTGGAGTCAGTAGTAATAAAATAGGATGGGGACTAAGCAACAAAGATACTGATAATTTTCTCATCGCATTCATTAAGCCACTGAAAGAAAAAGAAGGATTTGCTGTGATGTATGATGCCTCCAAAGCTGTCTAGGAGTAATTTAATCCAAAACCGTTGTATGACCTCCTTGGACGATGGTTTTTCTTATACATAGCCTACCATGCTGACCTCAAAAAGATCTACTTTGTAGTCAAGGATGAATATTAAAACTCCTATTCAGAATCGTGGACTCAAAATCAAATTGTAAGAAATCAAATTACAGGTACAACATTCTGTTTTTCTATTGGTCATGGAAAATCAACGTCTAAAAAATCAATACTCGGTACTATTCAATAACCCTCTTTCTCTTATTCTGTTGATGATAAATACTTAAGAAATACTTCAGAAATATAAGAGATGATAAAAACCTAAATTCCTAGTTACTATATCCTCAAATCAGTAATTAAATCATAAATAGTTGAGAAGTTAACTGATGGATGTCCCAACAAAAACAATCTCATATGAGTTATCTGAATTAGCGAATGAATATGCGGTTTAAGGCTATTTTTAGTAAAAAATATTTTTCTGAATACATTTGATTGAATTATCAACCATTTTTTGTTTGTTTGTTAGACTTCCAGCTCTCTCTGAAAGCAAAAATGATGTTCTTCTTTTCAGGTTTTCAACAAATGATATTAAAAACACTGGGACCCGATACATAGAAGGAGATAGGTAAATAAATAATTTTGTTAATAATCTCAAAAATATTTTTTTGATTTCTTTTCAATCTCTTTTCCACTTGCAAGAAGATTAATCTATTTATTTTATTAGAGCCCTCTACGCATACCTTGAGAAAGGCACTAAAATTTGCTTTTCAACATACGCCTTAAGAAGAAAGGAATCTGATGTTGTACTTACCAGTTGCCTCCCAGATGCTAACCCTGAAAATAACATCTTCTATTTCTATTAAGGATACAGCCGTAAGGCCAATAGAGTGTTTTCTTATTTCAAATCGAAAGAAAATGAACTCACAGATAGTATGGATGACGTTTTCCATGCAGATTCCTACAAATTCTACCTCTAATTTGGAAGTGATCGCTTAACATCAAAATTGACTGGAAATTATTTTAACTGTACCGTTGCCTTAGGAAAAGGAGCTTATACAGAAGATCCAATTGAAGACTCACTTACTATGAGTAATAAGCATTTCAAGATGAAAATCAGTTTGTTAATAATTGATATTCTATTTGTATTTATTTTAGTCCCGGAGACATACGAGGAAGCTACTTTAGCTGTTTCAGATTCATCCAGTCTTAAACCAATATATGCCGTTGAAGTAGAAGAGGAGAAGTATCAAAGAGTTCTAAAATAATATGCAATTTACTTTTGGTACCGCAGAGACTTATTGAATCCTAATACTGCTGATCTCAACGCAGTCAGAAACAGTGTTCAAGCTATTGCTGGAGCTACATATAAAGAAAGCAATACAAACCCTGGTGAGCAAGCATTATCAATCACTTACAGGAAACATATGGCCGATGCGAAACCTGCTTATGTCTTCACAATTTCTGGTGATAAGCTTTAGAGTAACATCTCTCAAAATATCTTTGAAATACCTATTGATCAGGATTAGGGAGAGTGGCATTGGATTTATTTTGGATACAATAAATAAACTAAAGAAGCCAGCTACGCTGTCTCTCTAAGTGATGGGACAACTGTGACCAAAGTCATTCCAAAGGTAAATTACTCTTTAAGTGGTATTCTCAAGGCGGTGTTTGGAGGATCAGGAACAACAGTTGGTGCCCCTGGAGAATTCTTCGATCTTCAATTTGTATATTACGATGGCTGCTATGTCAACACTGCTGATGCAATGAAGACTTATTTCGAAGAGCATGTGGCTTCTCCTCCTTCTCGCTCCCCTATCCCAGCTAGTTATGAGTATCTCAAGAGTGCAACTTTCTCAGAAAATTAAAAGTAAATAGCATTTATGTTATTATTTGTATTGATTGTATTAACTTTTTGTTCTATTTCAACTAACCAGGCCTGATTCTCTTTCACTGCAAGTTTAAAACAATGGCACAGAGATCACTGATTACTCCATTTAGGCATGGGCTTCTTGGAGTCATGCTATCAAAAAAACTGATAAAGGAAGTGTCCTTTTATCAAGCTCTCTAATTTAGCCTGATGATTCATATAATCTCGATAAACTAGGAAATGTAGTGCTGTAGATTTCAGTGACAACAGCTGGTGTTGTCTTCACGACCTATAACTATGGTTAAACTAGCTCTACAGATTCACTTGCACTCTCTTAAACTATCCTAAGTGGAAGACAATTAAAATATGATAATTCAATGCCACATTGTTGACTGTTCATATTATCAATAATTTGGATTTTTCAATTACTTTTTTCTCGAAGGCTTTGAAGGAATACATCTTTGATGACTAGTGGTGCTTCTACTATCTTGGTTACTCTCGAAAGACCAGTTCCGCAAGGGGATTCATCAACTGTGATAATGGATTCAGTGGGTCAGTTTCTTTCTAAGATATTACCCATATTATCTCCAACTCAACCTACTTCTCAGTTGCTCAGACACCAATTTCGAATCAATGTAAATAAACTTAGGCTTTAACTTGAAAGAAAGAAAAGAAATTCAACTTTATTAACAAGTATTAATATCTTTTTTCTTTTTCTATCTATTTTTAGGGTACGGAAGCTTATTCAAGCCTACCTTTGTTGTTGCAAAGGATCTTTAAACTGATTTGACAGTAAATCCAGACAGACCTGAAAAAGTTATTGATTGCTCATCTGTTTTCTCCGAATGCGGATACGTCAATGAAATATCCAAGATTTGTGAGAACAAAGAGTCATTCAGCTTAAAATAAGTGAAGAGTGTCTACGTTCCTAAAGGATTAGCAATCGTTTTTTATAAAAAGGCTAACTTTAAGGGCATCTATGTCTCATTCGTCGCTTCTGTAGAATGCCTTGATACTGGACTAGCTTAAGACATTTCTGTTCAATGGAGCAAGTTGGCAGCTCTTTTCCTAAATGGAAAGGTTCTCTTCTCAAATGAAAAAGGAGATCAACTCACGTTGCACTAAGCCAAAGCAGAATTCCTAGGTAAGAGATCTCGAAGAAAGAAATCTCAAACTCAATAGTAGGTGTTTGAAAATGACGAAGTAGAGCAAGAATGAAGAGTCAGGACAACAAATTCATCTTCTCCAATTGACTTTTAAAGAGAGATTTTATATAAATAGTTAGTTTTTTGAATAGATTTTAAAATAAACACAAAAAGATATTATTGGTTATCTAATAAATACAATTTACCAATCATTTATTATCTGATTAACTTCTCCAAAAAACAATTTTAAAAAGGTTTTGTGCTCTGATATTTTTGAGATTTTAAAAAAGAGCTTCATTTCACAGATGTGAGGCTGTTTATTTAAAGTAGGTACGATCTTTATCACTTTTGGACTTTGAAAAAATACTTAGATTTTAAAATAATGGCTGCAAATCTAGGGAAGAATCGAATTTCTCATTATTTCAGATGATTAAAAAATGACCAAACTCATAGAATATCTCTTCTATTTTACCAGAATAAATGATTGGAGGTAATTTTGCTTAGGATGAAAACAATATAATCTGGATAAGTGTTCTTGTAGATGCTGGAAAATAATGGTGGAAAATGATGAAAATAAGGATATTAGTACTAAGTACATGTAGATGAAAAAACTAGAGGTTTTCGAGCTGCTACTTAAGGGGAATACCTTTCGGGAAGCAGTGAAGCTATTTGTTTTTTGATTTCAAGTATATACTATAAGAGAGAATTTTAAGAACGCATGATTCATCCAAAGCAAAAGAGATCATCTGCCAACTGTACTGTAAGCAATTAATAAATCCACGAACAAAGCAGCCATTTGTTCTTTGCTCTTCTTTTGTTTTCTCTTGTTTTATGAGCAATAGAGTGTTTGTTTATCTCTAACAATTCTAGATGAGTCTTGTTTAATCTTTATCGATTTCCGAGTTTAAGCAGTTGTGTTAAGATTATTTAATCTTAGATTTCAAGCCTTTTTCAAAACAACTGAAAATAATTATCTGTCGAAGTTGCTGTATTTATCTAATAAATATGGGAACTTTTTTTTTCATTGTTTTCCTAATGGTGAGTATGAAATTTTCTCAGAAACTCAATCTGTCATTGAACAAAAAATAAATATCTCTTGAAAGGCAGTAGATCCTTAATAAGTAAAATCAGATATTTATTATCTTTGTAGTCTATTTTTCTACTTGTTTGATAAAATAAGGTAGGAACTTTATTGTATTTCTCATATCTTTTTCCTACTGACATTGGATTAGATACTACATTTATTGCATGTCTCCGTATTTTATCCTTTGTCTTTTGAGTTGATTCTCTTCATCTTCGGCTCCAATAACAATTTTTGTAAGCTTTACTTATTCTGTGGCATAATAAAGGATGAAACTCAAGTTGAACTAGCAATCTCTATTTTAACATCCAAAAATGTAACCCTTATTTTTTGTGGGTTCCATATCATGATTTTACTTGTGCAATTATGATTTAGTTGATGGTCTTGTGATAGTACATGAATGTAAAAACTCATCTAATTTAAAAATTCATGGTATTGTTGATGTTACTTTAAAACTAGTAATCATCATACTGTCATCATATTTTGTGTTTAATTGATCTGAAAATCTAAGAAAATATGTAATACTTTCATTGTGTTCTTTTGGGCATATTTTGTACATGACTTTATGCTCCCTTTCTTTGGAGATTAGTTATTATCATAGCCAGGCTAGGAACAGATGATCACAATGAATTAAAGTTTGATGTATCTTTTTAACCAAAATATGAAACAAATAAATTACCAGAATATAGTTAACTTCGTAATTGATTGGATCTTGAAAGCTGTGGAAGGTTCGCATGAAAGAAAAATGCAGTGGGAAGTAATAATAAATTAATTTACTAAGAACAAAGAAAGAAGCACGATAGAATTCAATCAATCACTGAACAAACATGGACAAACAATCATCAGAATTAGAGGCATACATAAAGCCATCCAAGCCATAAGAAGGTGGCAAGAAAAAAGGCAAAAAAGGAAACAGTAATCAGAGCAAACATTTCGATGCTGCATTTGAAAAAGCTGAGATTTAGTCATTGCAATAATAGCAACAGCAACAAGAGCTAGAATATTAATCATAGGCCTCGATTTAGTCAACTAAGAAGTCACTAGGGAATGAGTTGCACCGCACAATAGAGGTATTTACTGAGGAGCAAAAGAACGATTTCGAGCAGAAAATAGGATAAGTTTAAGAGATCTTTGCAGATTAATTTACCAAAAAAGAGATAAAAAATGCGCTGCGATTCAATGACATGCAGCTTGAAGAAACCATTAAGTATCTCCTTTAAGCTGATTCTACATCTGCAAAGGATAGCAAGCAATCAACAGAAAACGAATCCTCAGCATCAAAGCATCAGCGAAAGGGCAGTAATAGCAGTGGAACCAACAGCAACAGTAGCTACAGTAACACATCTAATGGGAAATAGAGAAACAACAAGAGAACTCAGAATAATAATAGCAATACAGTAGACACTTACAAGGATATTTCTTAAGCGCCAAACACCCCTCCATGCAGTAGGTACGATTTAGAGACTACTTCTGCAATCCGATCAAAACCCACAGGATAAAGTAACTCCTAACTATCTTCCTCATCATAACTGCATACTCCTCCAAAGAGTAGATACGATTAGCAAGAACATTTTCAAATACAAGAAGAAATCAAGCATCTCAAAGAATATTCAAACTTCCCAATCGATCAGAGCTCCAATAAAAAAAATCAAAAGGGAAGTAACTACAATAGCGAGTATTCTAAAAATAGTCCTCCGATGAATGGATCGAGTATTGGTGTGAATGCAAATGGGATTCAATATGGCGAGAAAGTGCTTAAAATAAAAGGCATCTTGAATGACTTGAAAGAAGACCTAATCATCGAAGCACTGGAGATGCATTCAGGAAATATCGAAGAAACTCTAGACTACTTGGCAGATGAAAACAACGTGAAGTCCTTGTGTGTCAGTCTGTAAGAACACAGCGCAGATTTAGAAGATGTAGATAGCAGACTAGAGTCGATTCTGGAGAACATCTGTGAAGAAGACGAGGAAAGGGAATATAAAATGCTTTTCGATTTCCTGTAGGCTGCTGATCCTCCATCGAATTAAGACATGAACTCCTTCGATATGGATACCCCTGATGGCTAGTATTTCCTGAAAATCAAGAAAAGCATGAGCTAGGAAGATCAGCAAAATCCAGATATCTAACAATCACTCAATAGATCAAGGATATTTTTGCAATAACTTGATCTGTTCAATCAACTACAACAGTAAAAAGAGAATGGGTTTATTCAGTTGACAATTTAAGTTTGATTTTTTGCTTAGATAAGGGACTGTTTAGAGAACACACTCTCAAGATATGACTTATGATTTAGAGGTGTTTAAGGAGAAATTCATCGAAGAAGATATTCAGAGCAAGTCAGATAAAAAGAAGTTCATATTGAAAGAAGCAGATTTCCCAGTTATGGTTGAACAAGCAGGCAAAAACAAGAAAAACAAGCAAATGGAATACAATGAACACAAAAACTAATGGGATGCCAACATTGCTGTGTTCTAGACGGATATTGTGAGTTCGTATGGGAAACAGTGTCTTTAGGTTATCAGCAATAAGTACCCGCATGTCGACAATGAAACACTCATTGATATCTTCGCGAATTTGAATGAGAACCAAGAAGCGACTGAGAAGTTTCTCGAATAAAGATTCGGAAAATCAACGCACACCACTAAAGTCACCATTGTCAGTAAAGAATCACTCAAACATGAGAAAATACTCAGAGAATAAATGATAATTTGGGATAATTTTTAAGTATTGTCTTTGTGTTTTTGTTTAGAAAAAAAAGAAAAATCAGCTGATGATTCTAGTAAAAGCTACCATTAAGAAGAAGACGAAGATCAAATAATCGAGGAGACTATCCGTTCAATGACAAGGAAGTATGGAGTCCGTTCATTAAGTGAATTACGCTCAGATATTCAGAACATGTATCGATACAACCAAGCACTCAAGTTTGCTTAGAAAAACTCAGATAGAAACGCATAGGCGAGCTTGAATAGGTATTTCGCTGAGCAGAACGGTGGGATGACTCAGCAAGACATGAAAGAATACTCCAAAGCACTGTTCCTGAAAGAGCTCAGAAAGACCAAACCAATGAATAAAATCGACCTTCATGGATTTTACAAAGAAGAAGCATTGGAAGTACTCAAAACACAAATTATGTACTTGAAAAAGATAGCCAGAGAAGGAAAGATGAACTCGCTTCAAATCAATGGTAGATACATAACCTTAGAGATCATCACTGGAAAGGGGTAAAACAGTATCAACAAGCAAGCAGTCCTTAGACCTCTAGTCATTGCCTTCCTCGACTAAGCAAAATATTCCTGCAAAGCCGAGGAAGGCAGAGTCTTTACAAAAATACCCTATTGAAGAAAAGAAAATCATCAACATATTTGTTTTTATTTGTGAAAGAATTTTAAATGGAATCAACGTGATTAGATAGCAATGGGGCATAAGTGCTCTGCCAATTATTTGAAGGACTTACACATAAAACATAAATGGAAATAACTAATGGACTGTTTAAGCAGAGATCTATTTCTTTTTTAGAAAATATATTTTCTTTTATGAGTTCACTGTTTGTTTGTAGTCTTTGGATTGCCACCTCCCATGTCTCTTAGAACCACAACTTCGTTTGTTGCTCTGTTGAACTCCCAACCACCTTTTATTCAAATAATTCATGTTTACATTATTAAATCATATCAAATCACACAGTTTATTTTGTCTTTGCTATTTATAACTCGTTGATTACCGAAAATGAGAATATGAGGGCCGATCGAAGAGGAAGTATGTCCATATCTGTTCAATGGAGGTGTACCCTCAAACTTGCCTTTCTCCCAACACATGCTCTCTGTGTTCAATATCAAGAAGTAATCGATGTTTTCTTATGGAATGAAGTTCTGCTCGCTGGTGTCACAAAACCAATCAAAAATGATGCAAATTTATTGTTTTTATTTCTTATTGTTTGCAATATCATTCTTAATGTTCTTATATTAATTGTTTACCCTCTGGCTCCTGAATTAAGTGACCATCCACCGAAGAAAATGATATCTGGTCCTGAGATATTCGATGTATGTCCATATCTTGGAAGTGGAGGTGTTCCACTCACTCGCAGTCTTGCCCATATGAAGTTATCTGTATCAAGGATTCTTAAATCGTTGAGATAGCATTGTCTCAGCTAAGTGCCTTGTTTGAATCCAGCCCCGGTTTGTCTTTCATCATCGAAATGAAACCCTCCTTGGATGATCAAATTGTTTCCAACTTAGATAGCTGTGTGTCCCTATCGAGGAGATGGAGCAGGACCTGGAAGATTATTTTAAATCAATCAATACCTAATGAATCAAACTTTACCTGAGGATGGTGGCTGAGTCCATGCCATAACTTCTAGATCTAGAAGATACAAATCATTGAAGAATTCTTAGCCATTCCATCCTCCAAATATCAGCATTTTTGAACCTCCAACTAAGTTCGCGGAATGACTGTATCTAGCAGAAGGTGATCCACTCCCTTCTGGGCCTTAATACCAAGTTGTAGTGACAGGATCAAGAGCATGAAGATCTCTATAAACCTTTCCTTTTTCACCTTTTCCTCCGAAGATGATAATGCGAGAACCAGCTAATATCGCAGAGTGATTGTATCGAGATGCTGGAGGTGTACCACTGATCTTAGGTTTCTATTAAATGAGTTAGGATTAACAAGATGAATATGCATGATAATAGCATAACTAAGCGAATTACATGCCATCTATTTGAATTGACATCGAGAATGTAGGTGTCATTTAGATAGACATATCCCTTTGTCTTTCCAGCGTAGTAATGACCCTTTTGAAATCAAGAAATATCCAAATTATGTTAGTTTTAATATAAAATGAGATATTCAATGTAATAAATTTGAATTTACACCAAATATGACTATGGTTGCTCCAGAGAGTGTCGCAGTATGCCCGCCACGAGGACAAGGAGGCACACCTTCGATTAACGGTTGTGCCCACTGCCACTTGCGAGGCTCAAAATCTCCATCCAAAAAGTTCTTTTCTGATTTACTGCCTTCCCCTTAGCTTTAATCGTCGCCATTGAGTTTCATCTCCTCTTCTTCTTCTTATCCTTCCCCTCCGTCAGCATATTCATCGTCTTAACCCATGCCTAATTGTTGCATAAATAAGTTATTGAAAGAGTAAATTCTTCCTTTAAAACTTCTTGCCTTCCTGTTCTCCTTATTCTTGATTGCTATTGTAGTTCTGCTCTTGTTCCTATTGTTCTTAACCTTCTTGTTCTTCTTCATTTTACTAATTAGACTACATCTACTGCTATTCAGAGTATTCCTCGAACTCCTAGTTATCTTGCTGCTACTCGTTTTCGTCTTCATTGTAATAGAACTGCTCTTGTCCACTCATGATTTAAAAGGCAAAGAAAGAGAAAAGGAGGATAAATTGAATTCTTTGATTTTACTATTAATAATCTGGGTGTTTCAAATATCAGTCGTTTTTTTTATGAATTTCCAATAATCTTATGGCAAAAGTAGTTTAAATGAAAAAATAAAGCAATCAATCAAGCGTAGATTATAAAACAAAAACAAAGATACGAATAGCCAAATATTAATGGATCAATAGGTGACAATTACACAATTTATCAAGATAAATCTAATACAAATTCCTTTTTCAGTAAATATTTTCATTGTTTAAGTCTCATCACAACTCTCCTTTTTCCACAAGTTCTTTGATCCGTTTCACATCAGGAGGTAGAATGCTGAACCTCTAAAGTACGCTCCTTTTGATTCTCATGTACTCTTTGTATGTATCAATGTTTCCGTGATTTTTCTCGAAATCCTCCCAAACCTTCCATTCAAAAACAAAAATCAATGAATTCATTTTAAAATAGCAAGAGATAATAACCAGCAGCAATTTATTGAGCATCTTACAGTCCATAATCTGAGAACATCTCCTCTTGGATCAGCGAATTGACTGATATGAATGAAGATTGCTCTCGCCCTATCGATCTCTCCGAACTTCCTCTCCAACGCAGCAAATCTCAACCCCAATTACACCATTTCTTCTTCCTCGAAATTCTGCAGTGCATTTTCAAATATCGGCCTTGTTTTAGTGACTCCAAGATGTTCCGCAACCTTGGCTATGTACAGATTGTAAGCATCAAGCTTATCAGACTCTTGGACGTTCGCTACCATCCTATCGTAGATCTCAAACATATGGTTCAACAGTCCGTATTTCTCCTCATAATCAGCGTACATAAAGTAGAAAATCTTCGCTTTCTGCTCACAAATTCAACAATAATAAATATTACTCCCATATCTTGAGTTGCCAATTAGTTACCTTCTTGGGTGTGATCTAAAGAACTTTCTCAAAGAGTCCTCTTGCTCGCTCCAGCTTAGTTCCCTCATATCGCTCGACGAATTTCGTGAGATATGTGAGCCATATTTCATACAAACTAGGAAATGTGAAGATCTAAATACCAGCTTCGAAGACTTTGAATGAATCTTCAAAATATCTGTTATCTTCTAGTAACTACGCATAATTAAGTAGTACAAATGGTGTGATCACCTTGAGATCTAGCATTCTTTGGTATGCAGTCCTTTGAGTTTCAAAAGTTCCAAGATTGTTCTCCAAATCAATGTACAACTCCCAGAGCTGGATGTTCGCGTGTGTTTTCTTGTCGATTTCTGGTGTTCTCTTCCCGAAAAGTGCTTGTTTCGCTACAGTCAGTGCATCCTTGGAGTAATTGTGAATGAGAAGTACTTCCACCCATAATTTCCAGATATTTGTTTACTCATCAATTGTCTTGAAATCAACAAATGTCCCCATGGAAAATGTTCTATTTGCATTCTAGAAATCCTCCATTTCAATGTAAAACAGGGCATAAGTATTCCAAATATCCACTAAGCTTCCGTTTTCAGCTATTTATGGTTCAATTTGATTCACAGCCTAACCAAACACTTTCTCAAGCTGAATGCTCTGCTCTTGATCAGCAGCAACAATATCTTGGAAGATCTTGATCCGTTACATCCATGTTTTCACACAGTTTTTATTCTGTCTGAGTTAGCAATCATTGTGAAGTATTTTCCTCCTATCAAGCAAATTCTCTAATCTAATGACCTGTTCATCTAAATCCTCCTATTCTTCTTCCTGGATTAGACATTTATTGTCATCGCACAAGAAAAACAAATGAATCAACTAACATTCAAATCAAGTTTTTTCAGATATTTTTTTACAGTGAGTTCATGAGGTTCTTCGTCTTCCTCGTCTTGGAGTGCTAAGACATTCACTAATTCTTCTTCGAGTTTGCTGTAAGCATTAAAAACTATTCCAAAGTCTCTGGATGTTTGTACTGTTCCAAGAGCTTCTTCAAATACATCTCTGGCACGATCAAATTCACCAATCCTAGTGAAATAATCTGCTAACTTTACCCAGAGATTGCCTATTTCATCGGTATATCTCTTAATCCCATCTCTGATAATCGACTCCTTATCTACTGTTTCCTGTTGTTTTAGATAAAGGCAGTTTTCTCTGATGATCATTAAATAAGTTTTCATTTTTGTTTATTACAATTTAATCATGATGTTCAATAACAAGATTGACTAGTTCCATGTAGATCTCGAACTTAGTCCTTCCTTCTTTACTGACGAATCTGTCATCTTATATGATCTCATACAGCACTCTTGCAGCCTCATTGTATTCGGAGTGGTCAAGAAGATAATACCCAAACTTTTCCTTGTAGTCCTCGTCTATTTTGATGTAACGATTGATAACTGCTTTTGTAGTAGCCATACATCCACACTCTAACGCCCACTCGCAGTAGATTGTCCATATCTTTTCTTATTCTTATACTTTAACGCACCTTAGGGCTTAATCGTAGACCTATCGAGTCTTTGTAATGAGACCTTATTTAGTTAAAAATTTAGCATATTTCAACCACATCGCCAAGTCCTAAGAAAAAAACAAATAAATTTTATAAGTCAATTGTTGTTTTTATTGCTAAATATGTTGTTCTATGTATCTTTACATGAGAAGAGGTCAGCAAAGCAATGCTGTTGATAGCTCGTTCGAAAAGGTCATTAACTTTGCTAAATCTTGTAGAGAGAATGCATTTTTTCTCGACACGCTCAAGTGTCTCATCGAGATATGTCTCCCATATGCGCAAAGATGGTACAAACTTCAATGCTCTCTCAAACAATTCAACTCGCTCCTTTTTAAAAAAAAGAAAAACAAAAGATGAAAAAACAAACAATTTTAATGAGGAAACAAAGAGATCTTAGACTATAACAAAATAGTAAGATTAAGGTTATGTATTTGCATATAAAGGTATGTGTGCTTTTGTGTTTAATAAGTTGTACTTTATAAGGACTCAGTTTGAGACTCTGAAGAACAGCCCACCAATTGCTGAGTTTGTACTTCGCTTCATCATTGCCTTTGAGCTCGTCAGGAGGGATGAATTTTTATCCAAAGAGTGAACCTTTGACCATATCTTATCCTTATTCCTAGATTTCTTCATCTTCTTATCTACGGCGATCTTACTAGCCACCTTTATATTTTTTCTTGTTATTATTGGCCCAGCTTGGAAGTTACTGTGGCGCAGCTGCCTATTCTTCTGTTGTGATTTGTTCAGCTTGTTTTAGTTGAGAAGGATCTTCTTCTTAAACTTCTTCCATATTAAGTTAGTCTGATGTATTCGCTTCTTTTAGTCTTTGAATTTCTTTAGATATTATTGTTCTTCTTAGACTTATCATTAATTTTGGGGAAAGATAGACACAATCTTTCAAAAGATTACTTTAAATCTCTTAAACACAAGAAAATCATCACCGAATAATTAGTCCTTAGTGTGCCTACTCCTTTGCAAGCACTGATGAACATCTCCGCACCAAATACAGTTTATTTCAGTTTAAATATGAATTCAATTATTTTTGCTTATTTATCAACAATTTAGACACAAGATATGTACTTTCAGAGTTATTATTCAAATTCACATTTAACTAATATCCTAAATCAAAAAGAATAATTGCTTGTTAATACTTCAACTCTAGTAGACTCATTCCATTTTATCATCAAACTCTTGTGTTGTTTCCACATCTAGGATTTGAACTCTATCGAATGCACACCCGATCATTACCATGAAATAGTAATCAACACTATCTTGGATATAATTTCTATCTTCAATTTCCGCGACATTGAGATACTCTTTCCTTTGATTATTTTATTTATTGTGCCTCCTCCTTATGATTCCAAGTAATAGATTTCAGAGGCATCTACTCCGCAAGCATCTAAATCTTCTTTCTCCATTAATCCAATCATAAAAACAGGGGAAGTATTTCTTTCATCTTAGATGAATTCCAGTTTGATTGTGTATTTCAGTAACTTCGAGAGTTTATCTGCTAAATAACATCTAGCCACTCCAATTTTAGATCCATTATGAGTGATGAGGAGTGTTTTGAAAGAAGTCGAGTCTATTTAGGATGCTTCTTCACTGCAGATTGTTGTGTTTGAAAAAGAATTGTTGTAATTCTTAGAAACCGCGAGACTCCTTGAGTTCAAAATTGAGTTTTTGTTTGCATTCGGCAAGGTCAGAAGAGATTTATAAAGAAATTTAGTCTAACTGCTAGCATCTTGAGAATCAAAAGGGTTGCATTTCTCATCTAAAGTATTAAGATTAATATCCATTGAAAAAGATCTAAAATACAATTGAACTCCCAAACTTTGCAGCTTCTTTAAGATTCAGTTTTAAATTCGAAAAATGAGCGAGTTTCCTTGAATGGGCTGATAGTTTTTAATTTAGCTATCTAGTAATGCCTTACTAGATAATATGTATTTTTAATTATTACAAAGATGCTAATAGATCAAAATAGAGATGCTGACAAAATCAGAGTTGAATAACTCTAAGGTCATATTAGAAACTAAGGAATGACTATCACTATTAAATAGAAAATATTAAGCTCGTCCCAAAATCATCAATAAATTTGAATTGAATTTAATGAAAACGAGTTTTATTTAATTATTATTTGATTCTGAATTATTAGTCAAACAAATTATTCACATTTAATATAAACGGAAACAAAATCAAATTATTACACATTGATAGTATTTAAATGTTTTATGTTTTTTTACAGTAAAACATTATGTAATATGATAAAAATCACGAAATCCATCATATTCCATGAACAAAATTCAATTTAATTCTACTAAACAAAATTGTCGATTAATAACTGATTCTTTCTTTTCAAAAGAATTAAAAATTTAGAAATATTAGTAAAGCAGTAGATGAGTTATTATTGTGCAAAAAAAACTATTCACATTACTCCTTTTTATTTGAAATATTTAGATTCTCATTTTTTTCTTTCTTGCTGGTATGCTTTTGATGTTTACTTAATGAACCGTGAATGTTTAATTTTCAGTGAAATCAACAATAAACGCTCTTGACACAACATAAACCCAACAAGCACTCATTTTCAATTCCTTCAAACTCACTGATAAGTGGGATGACGGCCAGAGGAGGCATAGGCAGCAAGTTAAGGGATGGCTGCAATTCTGGTAAAGAAGGGATCGAATGTTTCAGCAAAATCAGCGTATGCTTCAGGTGCCAGTCTCTTGAAACTACTGATGATACCATAGAAGTAGATATCTGCAATCGTGAAATAGCCTACCAGATACTCCTTGTTGCCGAGGAACTTCTTGAGATGGTTGAATATAGGGAGGAGCTGTTCACTGAGGAACTGAGGTTTTTCTTCGCTTGTCTTTTGGCTAAACTTGTAATAGTGAGTGCCGATATCTTGAAAGACATGCCTAAGCATGCTCACAGTGAACTTATCAGATTCCTTGCCGAGGAGATCAGTTTTATTGAGTTTGTGGATTAGGTAATCCATGATAGTCTCACTTTCTGTTAGCTTCACATTGCCATCTATCAGATATGGCAAATTAGGAAAGTCCAGACCGAGATTGTATTTGTCTCTATTGAACCAGTCATCTGGATTAGAGTATCTTACATCGTTGTACTCAACTCCGGCGATTTCAAGAAGGTCTCTGGATGGTTGCACTCTACCTGGGATGTTCCAGTATCCAATAGTAATTTTATTTTCAGTCATTTTGTTATTATCAAGACCAGTTAGATATTGTCAAAGAGATTTTATATTTTATTTTTGTTTTGATTGCTGTTGATGCATGAGACATTTTAGCCTATGATTTAAACCAAAAAAGTAATAGGGGATTTGTTTAGATTAAGATCAGCTATAGAAAATGCAATAGATTCTGATGAAAGTGCATTTGCAATCGAATTAAAAAGGTATTTGTGTTGTTCTTAGATTGTTCTGGGATATTCTTTTAAAATAGATAATCAATTTTTATTCGAGCATTTTCTATTAAAGCACAAATCTCGTATTTCAACGGGATAATTAAATCATTAGATTGGGAATAAAGGTATCCTTTTTAAATACAAACATGATTCATTCCCTTATTTTCTTTAAGTTAAGAAGAAAACCCAGTAATAGCTGAGCAAATAGTCATCCTTTATGCATAATACAATCATCATTAATGATCACTTATCTTTTTATTTAATTGTTAAAACATCAAGAGTATTTTAAAAAGTAAAAGAGATAAGTTAGTAAATTATTTGTTATCTAGCCCTGACAAAAACAAAAAATGGCAATAATATTAAAAATAGCTAAAATAATAATTAAAATATAGAAATTAATAAATTATTTAATTTTCAACCAATGAAAATAATGTAGTTCTTTTAAAAATTTTACAGACTTGCATAAATTCAGGCTTAAAAGTGTAATAAGATGTCCGCAAACCAAGAAATGTGTTTGCAGTGTGCTTCGATTTCAATGTGAAACAATGGAACTTTAAATGTAGATTTTGATCTGAATTCTGGGTATCTTTAGGAGTTTTTTTTTCTACAAATTTTGCAATCTCTTCACAATTAATCAGCAATATTATGAGAAGGAGTAAAAAAATCCTGTTCCCAACATCTTTGTTCTCAGAAATGGCAAACAGATGCTGATGTAATTGATTGCTTTCAGCACTTCAAAGGAAAGAAAGAAAAAGACTTAATTGTAGAATTATCAGTGGTAGCCTATCTCACTAGACTGGTGTCTTGAGAATCCTTGATTTTCTGACTATTGAGCTGAGCATATTATCTGCCATTTTGAAATTAGCTTTGATTATTTTTTTATTATTCTTAACTTCTGTTTTAGCATTTCAATCAGCAATAAATTTCCTATTCCCACAGATGATTGCCTATCTATGAAATGCAATTTTTTAAGTTTGAATCCTCTCTTGTAGAAACTCTCCAAAATTATTTTATTTGCACTAATCTTTTTTTGTGAGACTAATATTGCAGGGAAAATAATCCTCATGTTCCTCTAATCAAATTATTATCCTATCATTCATCTTCTTGTAAAATTATGGTTGCAATCTATTATATAATCACTTTATTCGTTCCTATTATTATTATCAACGCTTTCATCCCTTTAGCGTCTACTAATCGTATTTTCATTGATTTCTTCCCAGCAGTAGCTGTACGGAATTAGTAAATAATAAAAAACAATTGCTGTTTTAATTTGATTCGTGCTTTTTCACTTGGTCTAAATGAAATAAGGCTGCTCGAATGGGAAATAAGAAGAGGGCAATAAAGGAGCTAAAATAATTAATCATATCTTTTCTTAGTCTTTTAGTTTGCCGCCAATAGAAAACAAAGAGACTAAAACAGGAACTAACTAGACTTTACAATCCATTATCCAACTACTTGAATCTTATCTTTTTAAGGTTAATTTGTTTTTACTCTTGCAGCTTCTCATCGAGTTTTTACACAAAGCAGACAGAGATCTGAATGATTGAATCTAAATGGAGACCCTCTTAAGAGAGAAGGAATAGAGACACTGCCAATAGATACACCTATTAGAATCATTAGGGAAATGCTGTGGATGGTGATTAAATGATTAACGAAGATGAGGTAGTTAATTAGGAAAAGGATATTGCGAATATTCTAAGTAGACTACCACGATATAATCTGCCTAAAAGCGATGTTCTTCATAAAGATCAAGCTGCTAGTAGCAATGCATTCACTGTCAACAACAGCCTCAAAGGATACAGCGAATAGAGCACTACAAATACTAATGTTTCTGCATTATCTAGTCAACCTAAGTCATTCCTCGATAGCTTATTAGGAAAAAAGAATCGAACATTTGTACAAAAGAATATCAACCCAAATAACAATACGGATATTTTGAACAATGCCAAAGATATTCAGAAATACTAAACAAAGTTAGATCAAAAGGTTTCTGCTATCTAGAAAGAACAGGCACAATTAGCTGATGAGACTTCCAGAGATAAACAGATGGCTAGACTCATCGAAGAAGGACTCAAATCAGATGAACTCTACCTTCCTATCTCACTTTCCCGCTCAAACGGTAAGCTATAAATAACACATCTAAAAAATATCTGACTATTGTTTATTATTTTTATTCCTTAATAGACCTGATGCAATGCTAGAGTGCGGGTATGTGCAGTGGTGAGCTAAAAAGTTATCCTGCTGAAATTCTTTCTTACTACAACAGCGAGTGTGATAATGTTGGGATGGATGAGATGGAAGTCAGTAAGGGGATGCTAGCAGTGTTAGGGATCGCTTGGATAAGCATTGGTAGCAGAATGTATCTCTGGAATATTTCAAATGACTAATTATTTAGTCTGCAGCTATCATCTCACGCAATACACATTGCGTATGGTACACCAAAATATCTATTGTTTAAGCAGAATTTGATCGAACATGTGCTTGTTATTTCGACTGCAACTCAACTGATCTTCAAGTAGCTAGTCCTCAACCCAGCAATATCCCTTTAAGATATTGACACAGTTATTTCCACTGATCATGAAATAGTCTCACAAGTAACAATCGGATACATTTATTTAAATAAATAATTAAAACGCACAAAGATCAATGTGTTTATTAATGCTCATCATTTAAACCTTTTAGGTAATGTTCTCCAAGAAAGGGAGAGTATTCTTTGGTGGTTCCAGTGGCAGAGTCAAATGCGTAGACTACTTTTAAACTCAGCTGCTAGGGTTCCAAATCAAAGAAGGATTCGAAGCCAAGGAAGGACTTAGATTTTTCTAGAAACTGTTTCTTAGATAGGTTCCCATGGTGTTTAAGCAGAAACAATAGGTGTATTCAATAAGCATCGATGAAACAAGACAAATCCTTTACAGTCTAGTCTAAGTCGGAGAACCCAAAAACAAAATCAAAAGAATCGATATCTACGATTTAGGTGCATGGGATGAATAATTCAACTTCGTTGGATCGATAACATAAACAAATCTTGCTAACAGAATTCGTAATGCAGTTCAGTCAAGCTCGTACAGTGTGCCTCCTGTTGATGACAGATTGAGGATAGCTTCGATGTGCGTACTTGAGAGGACTACTTCTCCGATTGCATAGTTAATAATTGTCACTAATTCTGGAGTCAGAGCATACATTTCCCTTAAGTCAACTATCGTAAGCCCACACAAGAAAATTAACTAATTTCTCAAGAATAATTGATTTTTTTAATGCTTGATAGGCTGCTGACAAGAAGACAGGAAAGGAACTGAGTTATTAAGATTGCAAAGAAGAGAGAGAGAAGAATGGACTGTTTGAGAGAATGCGACCAAGTGGGTAGTTCTAAGTCGAATGGGTCAAAGGAATCATCGACAGTTACTAGTTTAACTAGATATCCAGAAACCAGCATCGATTTGGGTATGATCCAAAAGAGAGCGTCCTTAGCAAGGGCAATAGCCTCAACGTCGATGAGAATGAAGTTGTTGATTGCTTTGCTTGTGGAGGAGATGCATTGATGATGAGAACGTAAGGAAATAAGTCAGAGACATCTTTTTTAATTACCATCAGCTCCAACACTTAGCTTGCAGGCAGACGAAGAGACAATATGTTCACAAAGCATTCTATTTTCAGCAACACACCAGCAGCAGCCAGTTCTATTCTGCCAGCTGAGACGATCAACTATTTGCTAATCAGCTCACTCAACAACCCCAGCAACTTCAATACCAGTGTAGCTAGTAGCATCAACACCGCAGTAAGAGAAAATAATATCTCATATGAGTAACAATAATTAAGCTATTTTCTTAATTCTAATAATTTATTAGGCTAAAGACAATTTTTAGTTGTCTTAATTCTCTGTAGTTTCAGGCATTACAGCCACATCATCTCTATCTTCTACAACAACTACTAATAGCTTCTTCAACCTGCCTCAGAACCTTGCCAGATTTCTTTAAGTAAATAGAGATATCCCCTCCCCCCAATATTCCAAATTGCATTTTTAACTAGACTTATTCTTCTTTATTTTTGTTCTTCCTGCTATATAGACTGATTGGTGGAATACATTGGAGGCCCAATAATTAGCAGGTGAGTAATCTGGCCGTGGCAGCGCATGTTTTATGGGAGAACTAGGTAGACAGTGTTATTTCGGAGTGAATGCATGTGGAATGCTGAGTAGCAGAGGCATTCAGTTAAGTTATAACTTGCGTCCAATTGATTATTTGTTGTAAGTGCTGCGAGCAATGCCAAAGGAAATACTTCTCCAGAATGCTTAGGAGTCTTTAACGGAGCTTTTCGAAGAATTCGTGATATCTTACGGCTTCATTGAGACTACTGCCATGCTTATCCATCTACTTTCCAACGCGTCATAAGTCTTTTTGGTAACACAATCCCCATTTGAAGATCGGGAGCAGATAAATCACATGCCACAGAAATTCATTCACTATTAGTTAGCTGTTTTGACTTATTTAACATTAATTTTCAATACTAACAGTAAAGCTTAGAAGTGCATGATCAACTTATCCACTAACTCGGAAATAAATTGAGAACAGACTCCAAAACAGTCTTGCCTTGCTTCTATCTAGAAACTGAGTTCGCCTAAGCCAAACAGCAATAACAGTAGTAAGCCCCAACAAAGAACACCATCGTAAAACTCCCAGAGCTAATCTCTATCCAAGCATCTCAGCTTACCTTAAACAAAGCAGCATTCTTCTTGCAAAAGGTAAGCTAAATTAGATAAAGTCTGCTGTTTGACTACGGGATTCAACTACTTTTGAATTACTTATTTATTAGTACGGCGATGTGATTGTAGAGAATGAAGAGCAGCAGAGTCAACAAGCAAAAGAAGAAATGATGAAATAGCAAATGCAAGAGCAATAACCACAATCATTGTTATTTTCGCAGACTTATCCTATGCTAAATAACTCTCCAACTCTTGCATTCAGTAGCAATAAAACTAATAATGCAAACTCAGCTGCTGTAGTTGGCACAACCCAAGCGCAACTTGAAAATACTCTAGGTAAAACATGGGAATGGCGTCGCAGCAGGTACAGTGCTAAAACAGAAGGTATGCTCCTCTACTTCGCTAGGCTACTTCGCCCGATTTGGGGAAGATCAGTGTTTGATCTTCAAGCCAGCAACAACAACAATATTAATAATAGTGTCAATAGCACTTCAAGCTTATCATTTGAAGAGATTAAGCCTTTTAGCATGAGGCTCTAAGAGTACCTTTTCTGGCTAAAGTAAGAAACAGCAGTCACGTCTGAAGCAGCTCAGTTCATCAGAGTCGACTAAATCAACGAGGAGTGGACAGTGCCTCATTCTATTATCGCCTTTGGGGATAAAGTGTCTGACTTAGTGAATCTGATTGCCTTCATCAGAGAAAACAAAGTAAGGATAAGTCAGTCCAAAAGTAACGAGATCTTCAGTGCCATCGCAGATGAAATGGACCATGTTAGATTCTTCCATTTCTTCTAGCACCCTTCTCACATCGCAACTCTCAAATATTACATTCTTGGCACCCTCTAGTTAGACCCTGCTTTCATCCCCAAAGCTAGTTCAATACTCTCAAAATACACCGGCATATTCGGCCCTAAGGACTTTGAGCTAGCTGGAGTTGAGGCTAAACTCAGGGAATTAAGAACAGCAAAACTCCGAAACACCCAAAGGATCATGATCATCAACCAGTGCGTTGGTATCCTAGTCAATCTTGCAGAGCATATCACAAAGGACTTGCTCGATAGGCTAGAAAGGCTGTTTGCTGCGTTAGACTCCTATGTAGATTACGCAAGGATTCTCATTGAAATCATCGCAGTGACCTTCAAATTGCAAGAAGCCAGTAACAGCAACAAATTAAAAAGATTTTACTCTAAACTTTTCAAAATAGATCAAAAAGGTTCGGCAGTGTTCTAAATACATGAGAACATTGACCTGTTGCTGATTCGGCTGACTAAGCTGCTCGATCAGATCATAGCAACCACATAATAGTCTTCTTCTTCACCTTCTCAACTGGATTTATTCTTAATCCTTATCAGCAATTTCAAAATCTAAGCAGTAACACACACCTACCAAACATTAACAACTATTTGTTTATCTTTTGCATAGAACTAAAAGCACATGGAGTTAAAATAATTATTTTTGCATATTGCTCTTTTACTTATTTTCCCACAAGGTGCACGGTGCAGTGATAGAGTCGTTGCTTCGGAATAAAAAGAGGACCGAAATATTGAACCTAAACAGTCCATTCACAGAGCAAGTGCTAGAGAGCTTCGAAAAAAAGAGAGCGGAGTGCAAGAACTGCTTGGACTGTATATACTGCTTATTTTACTTGGACTGCTTGAAGATCAAGTTTAAGTACTTCGACCAGCTGGGCAACATACGGGAGGCGTATAGAGTAGCATTTGAAATATCTAACTTCGAAAACAAACAAGAGCTTCCAAGTGATATGGTGCTTCTCAGCGATCGCATTGACTTTACAGAGATCGCAATATATGATATCTCTCTCCTCCTAAGTGATTTCAGTAAGCACAGTTTTTCAATCAAGGCATTCAAACAATATTTAATAAATGCTTTTTATTCTTAAAATAAATCTGAAATTGTTGTGGAATTATGAACGGATAGATATTTCACACGAAGAAAAGCAAACTTGCTTGCAAAATAGGGAGATCTTGCAAAAACAACTCAAAGTTTTAAAAGTACAGAAAAGAATCCACGATAAGCTCAGTCTCTCGCTCTCTTTCATCTAGGGAAATCTCAAGAAGATTAAAGGTAAGTTAGCTTAATTCACTCAGGGCAATTCAATGTGAGGAGCGAATTTTTGGATTTATGTCACTTTATCTTTCTCATGCAAATTCAAACTCCCCATAGCTTAAAATCCAAACAAAGATTGATTGCTTGCTGTTTATTAATCTTTTGAAGATGCGAATCAGAAGAAAGCAATTGAGGAGCAAAAGAAGAACTTTTAAGAAAGCTCTGACTTACTTTCAAGGATCCGCTTGGATGAGGGCAGGCTAGAGAAATACATCATTTAGAACCTGAATCTAGTTGAGTTCTCGTTGATTCTACATGATCTAAACCCTCAAAACCAACAGACTGGAAATATTGACAAGCTTTACTAGTAGCTCATTGCAAGAATGAGTAGCTCCGATAATTTCGAAGCTGAACCGTGGCCTCTTAACATTCAAAGCACAGTACTTTAACATTTTTAGGATTTTCAGCTATTAAATTATCAGTTTGGATCCTTTTTTAGTGTTTGATTTGGACTTGTTTTTGAAAATGATTTTAGTTGAGCATGCTGAACTCTGAGATTACCAATAAGAGTTTAATCAGCCTGCAGACTATTATAATCTAGGGTGAAACTGTAAATGCAGAGAGGACTTGGAAGGAGCAGTGGAATCTGCGACAATTTTTGGATCTGTATTCTGGGATCCTAGCCAATCGAGAAAGCGCTTTTGCGAATATTCTTAATTCGCCATACTGGATGCCATATTTTTTTATTAATTCTCTTAATTACTCGCCCTTATCCCTGGTCAAAATATATTGCCAGATTTGGAAGATATTCAATTTGGACAAAGATGTATTTCGAAAAGATGTCCTGAAGGGCTACATCCATCTGGCTAATTGCCTCATGTTTTTGCTCAAGCAATCCATTTAATACATTAACTAAGTGCTGCTGAACCATTAAATGAAGCCAAGCGAAATCTTCATCCTCCAGTAATCTATCTAAACCATAGAAAGAACCCTGAATTAGTTCAATGTAAAGCAATCTTAATTTTGTCAATTATTCAAGATTCTCTCAATCAGTCACACTCTTACTCTTAAGTATTTTTTTGTTTTTGGTTTGATAGAGCGATTTCTTAAATTAAGTGAAGAAAGTTGCTTCTAATGAGTCTGAAGCTATTCAATATCAGCAATACTTCGAACGAGTCTAAGAAGAACTGCTTGAATAATTTAGTTAGATCTAACAACTTGGGAGTGATCTTCAAATTAGAGAAAGTTAAGTTAACTGCATAGATGACTCTGCGAGTATTTCAGGAGAAAGCATGATTAGTGGAGCAAAGAATAGTTAATTTAGTTTTGGATAAGAATATCGTAATTAAATGTAGTACTCTTCATAGCTGCAATCTTCATTGAAAAGCAACCCATTCAACTTTATTTCTGATGCTGATACTATTGTATTCAACTCATAGAAGTAATAGGATTAATAGCAAAACTAGTTAATAAAACAACAGCAGAGCTAACAGAATTTTCAAAGGGGCAGTTTGGAGTCAAAAGAGAATAAGGCTACATATATGACTTCCAACTCTGAAACATTAACAAATACTCGTTATTATCAAATCAAGGAATTAGATAACGAGGAAGAAGAGGAAGAAATAGTCATTCTAAACAAAAAGAGAGTATGAACAACAATCATTTAATTGAATTCAGCAAATGGGAATATTAACTATCGTGTGCATTATTAAAGACTGTATTTGAAAAATTTATGTTGAATTCAAGAACTGTAATTGAATGCCAATTATCTTAGATTTGTAGATGCTTTGCTTAGAGTGTAATTGATCTCTATTCTGATGAGTTTCATTGCAAACTATTCATTGGATGAAACCAAATTTTTTTAAAAAAAGTTTACATATTAAAGTTATTTTAATTATAGTTTTTTTTTTAAGATTATCAGTCAAAAAGATTTAGATTTGTATCTTCACCTTTTTGAATTGATATCTCACTTAAAATTATTCTTGGAACCTTATCAATTGTATTTGAAAAACTGCTTGTTTTTGTGTTTTTATTCTGACATGAACTCAGGAAGGAAGATTGTCAAGGAGATTAATCGTATTGCTGTTGAGTGCTTAGATGCTGAAAAATATTCAGGATAGCAAGAGACAAACAGAATAAATATTTGGTTAAATAACAACTAATCAATTAATTGATTCATTTATTCTCATGTTAGAAAAGGAATAGACAGTTTTACTAAATAAAAGATAATTAATCTTAAAATAAATAATATGAGGTATTTGATCTTTACAAAATTTGATGAAAAAGTTCAAATGGGTCAAACTATCAACTACAAGTGAATCTCTTACAAGAGTTTATCACTAAATTACTAATGAATAAAGTATCAGCTTAAATAACAGTGAAGATCAGTTTATCATTGTTGAAAGTATTTATTGACACAATACTTTAAATAGGTTAGATCAAAATTAAATAAGATGTTTTCTCATTTATTTTAAAACATAATTAAACATTAATTAAGCTTGGTTTTGCTTCAACAAAATTGCCTTCTCTAAATTAGGTTATTAAATAGATATCCATTCACTTTTCGATGGAAATCTGATGATAGGATGAAATGCAAATTGTTTTAATTGAAATTTCACAAAATACAAATGACTTATTTATGTTCGCAAATTATCTAAGCCAAAAAATAACTTAATTATCTTTCCTGCTTTCAATGGGTTCATCTCACCCTAAGAAACTTTACTCAACGCAAACAAAAAATTATAAAGATTCCCACTAAACTCCATAGAATTGATTAACACAACATTATTATTTTTTAAACTGATGATATAAAGAAGCAAGCGCAGTGGTAAGATTGACCCACTCGAATTGTTGAGAGAATTTACCATCAACAAGAAGGAGATCTTGTTTTAAAAGCGTGATTAGATCTTACAGTTTGAGTAGACTAAGCTAGATTTAAAGACTCCTACTGCATGGAGGAAAAACAACGGCGGATACTATTCTTTGGGTGATCTGTGGCTGTTCCTCCAAAAAATAGAGAAAAGCCTGCCCGTGAAGGTCTACTTCTAGCAGCGCCAAGAACACACGCTAGAGGGTATTGAGAAGATCGACGAGGATGAAATCGTCAGCTTCTTTTAGGGTACTAATCTTCATAGCCAATATCTTTAATAGTTTATTTCTACTTTCATTTTGTTTGGAAAAACACTCTATCAAACAATATCAATTCTAATTTTAGCTATTCTTTATTATTTTTAATACTAATGCGTCTATTAAATCTTCATTTAATTCCTAATCCATTCTTACAAACATCAAAGTATCTCGAAGACGGAAAGGGAGACAGTGCTTCAGTGAATCAACTAGAACAAAAGTCATAAATCAATTACCCTTGTCTGTTTAAAGATCTTAAAGATAAACACTAGAAGCCTATTATCATTGTGCCGACAATGGGTAGGGCTGGAAACATCTCTCTTTTCAACTCCAAGTAGTTCCTTTCATAAGGAAAATACGATAATCCTGAGAATAAAGATTATACTAACAGCGAAAGAGTGGTGCAGTTCGAAAGAACCATCAAGGGACACCCTTTTGTGTTTGAAGTCTACGAGAATGTCATCAGCTTCGAGGCTAAAATGAACTCATCTTCCAAAGTTAGGAACTGATCAAATTATGGGAATATTTCTAATTTTCTGAGTAATTATTTTGAACTCACATCCGAAATGGGAGAGAGTGGTAGGCGTGTTTGTGACTGGCTAGAAATATCAATTCAAAGACTGGCCCAAGGAAAACAACATTCCGAGTATTCTTGACTCTGTGAAAGGATTCTATTTGAAGTACAGCGAGGCTCCGACACCAGACCAAGTTAATAATTGGAATGTTAAGGTAATAAATGTTTACAGACACAAGAGGCACCAAGACAAGCCAGCACAAGAGGTATTCTGGACAGATCTTGAAAATTTCATGATTCAACCAAGAAATAGATAAAAATAGTGAGGAGTCAGTCATAAAGATAAAATAGTCTAATAATAAAGGAAAATTATCAATGGATTCGAGGAATAGTGTTTATCTTTTTCAATAATGTCTAAACTAGTTTATCTGTGATTGATTTTTATTCTTTCTATGGGGTTAGCGTTCTTTTGATTATTCTCTTCCTCTATGGGTTCTCGTTGGTCATGAAGTACTAGATAAGCGATACCGATTTTTACTTGCCCTCTAAATTGAATGATCATTTTGAAAAGATGGAATAGATAAGGTTTGAATCTATTTGAGATTGGGTTGGAGTGAATTCCTCCAGAAGATACTAACTACATGCTTGAAAGAGTAATTTTAGAACGAAAAAAACAAGCCAATACTGAGAATTCTCGTTAGAATTCAAGTTCAAGGGAGGGTAAGAAGCAAGGATCATTGCATAAAAAAGCGTGGAAAACTAGCAAAACAACTACTACTTCTAGAGAAAATTAAATAAAAATTAAAGGAAGCAATCGATCGGAAAGCAGTATCTGAGCTAAATAAGAAACAAAAGAAGAAAGAAAGTAAAAAACCAGAGCTCCGAAATTAGAAAAGAAACAAAGAAGCGAAATCAAATCAACTTAACAATAGTTTAGAGCCACTACAGTTTATATCTCTTAGTAAACAGCACCAATGGTTTTGACGTCGAAGCAGAAGGAAGAGCTGAATAAAGCAATTGCTGAGTATTTAGAGAAACAAGGATACACTAACACTCTGCGCTCATTTGAAGAAGAAGCCAACGTAAATGCTAAGGACTCTTAGAAAGAAGGACAAAATGGCAAACCAAATAGTGCCATTATTGATATTTTAGAAAAAAAGTGGGTCAGCATTACGCGCTTACAGAAAAAAGTCATGGAATTAGAGGGAGAGTTACAGCGTCTTCAAGAGGAAAATAACTAATTGAAGAGAAAAAGACCAGGCATTCTCGCAGACAGTTTGCAAGGCAGCTCACAAAATGGGTCTTTAGTGAATAGAAATGCTAACAAGAGTGAGAGCCATGATTAGGATTAAAGCTACATTCCTAAAGAACCAGCGAAGTTTACAATGCAAGGACATAGATCCTCAATTACTCAAGTTGCTTTCCATCCTACTTACAGCATCCTAGCTACAAGCTCTGAAGATGGATCAATAAGGCTCTGGGATTTCGAGACAGGATAGTTAGAGAGATCACTTAAAGGCCACATGGGCACAGTCAACTCGATCTCGTTTGACTCTCAAGGCAAGTACATGGCATCTTCATCCAGCGATCTGACCATTAAGATTTGGGATTTAGCTTAATACATCTGTGTGCGCACTCTCTATGGTCATGAGCATAACGTGTCTGATGTGAAATTCCTGCCAAATGGAGACTATCTCGTCAGTGCTTCCAGAGACAAAACACTCAAACTCTGGGAAGTAGTCACAGGATACTGCAAGCGAACCTATGAAGGCCACGAAGATTGGGTCAAGTGTCTAGCAATCAATGAGACTGGAACATAGATAGTCTCTGGGTCATCCGATCAATGTGTAATGCTATGGGGCTTAGATGTTCCTTAGACATAATAAGTGCTTCGTGGACATGACAATGTAGTTGAATGCGTGACTTTTGTCAATGTGCCTTTCGCCTTTGTTAAGGATAAACTTACTAAGACTGAGAGTGACAATGGATCTAATTCCAATCTAGAAGAGGAAAAGAAGCAACAGTAACAGAGCAACAATGGAACTACTGGTGCGGTGTCAATCACAGCAGTGTCTTTCAGCAAAGTGCAAAAGACAATTTAGTTATTGATTTCTGGTTCTCGCGACAAGAGCATCAAGATCTGGAACAGCTTGAATGGTACTTTGCTTGCTACACTAACAGGACATGATAACTGGGTTAGATCTCTGGCTGTGCATAACAACTCTAAATATCTTTACTCCGCCTCTGATGATAAATCTCTCAGAGTATGGGATCTCGAGAAAATGAGGCCTCTTCGAAAGATACAAGAAGCACATTCCCATTTCGTGTCTTCGGTCGCATTTAATCCCAGCTATCTAGTCCTTGCCACTGGATCTGTCGATACAACAGTTAAAATATGGGATCTTAAAGACTACTGAAGAGACATAAGGACAAGGATGTAATCTGATTTGTGCTTAATTATCTTCAAAATGAAATGAAATGTATCAATATTCATACCAACCTGGATTTGTGCAGTATCTTGGCTAAGAAGTTGTTTTATCTGCAAATTTATCTCTAAACAATAGGCAGCGTCTAATGGGGAAAACAATGCAAAACAATAAATAAATCTGCTGCATCAAAAAATAGATGCATCTCACTCTCTTTCTCTTCTCCTCCTTGTCTCTCTTATGTTTATTCAGTGCAGAATATAATCATTATTACCTTCCTTTCTTTACAATTGCTAACATGCACTTTCATCCAAACAATCACTCAAATCATGAACTCCGCAACTACATAAAATAATCAGCATAGATGCAGAACAATTACTGATTTACAAAAAATATCATTAAACAGCAATATATTTCAATATTTGAGTCATTTAAGCGAGTTGTTCGGTCGGATTCCAATTGTAATTCAAGAGTATTTGATCTACCAAAAAGGAGGTTCACTAACATCAGCAACACCGCTTTCTTCTTTCTTTTGTGAAGATTCGTTGCCGCTGTTCTGCTTGTCCAAGTTGCTGTAAATTTTATTGGTATCACTTCGTACGACAGACCCACACATCATTATGAATCCAAAGAATCCTCCAGAAGTAAGGATCGAGATAGGCAAGAGAATAAGTTTCTTAGTTTGGAGGGCTGACCAGACACCAATGATTGATCCCATGGCTCCACCTACTGCTGCACCCATCAGAAACCCATTTTATGCTTGAGTGCCTAACTCACCAAACTTACCAGAGAGTTGAATAAGCTTCTTCTCTCTGGAAGATACTTTCTTAGGCGTTTCCATGATGTTGGTGTCGTCGCCTTCTAAGTATGCATAGAGATCAGGAGTGTTGTCTCCACCTAAGATAGTGTTATTCATCTTTTTATCGAGAGCCATTTGTGTTGTGTTGCCGTAAGGAATGCTGTATGATGTTAATTTTGAATGCAACACTGAATGTGTCAGTGTGTATGTTAGAGTGTCTTTGGAGCTTTGTAGTTTAGACTTTTCGAAAAGTTTCTAATTATTAAAGTTTCGATGATCTCCCTTGGTTTCAATTGATCCCTCACTAAGCATCGCCAAAATATATTTTGAACTATTCTTGAGTAGACTTAAAAGGATATTAGAATTGCAGAGAACACAACAGTAACAAATAAATACTAATAACCGGAATAGTAGATACCCTCACAAATATTGTATTTAAGTCACTTCACAAAAAACATGTAACATTAGCAAAAATTAGCAAGGATCTTCAAACCTGTTTCAGGATAAGAAAATCAAGGCTAATTTGAACTTGTATTTGCAGATGCTTACAGCAGCTTAATTTTGTAAGAGAGTCTAGGGAATACAGAATCTTTATGTTATTTTTATTATTATTATGCATTTACGCAATGTCTTTATCAAATAGAGTTTGGCTATTTCAAGAGTTGGACCATTCGGGTCTAGCTGATTCAATCGCATTGTTTAGTTTTTTAAGGGAAGCTTTGAGGTCATCAACGATTGCATAAATTAATGCAAGGTTAGCATCACTTGCGCAGAACAAGCATATCTTCACATGAATCCACGATTCGAGATAGACAAGATGCTCAGTGTACATCAGAGTCATCGAATTCGCCTTTGTGTTGTTGAGTTTGATCATGTTCTCATTGGTTGAAGACAGCACTGTCGAGAGCATCAGCGATGCTTATTAATACACCTCTTCCTCGCCACGATAGCTTCCACAAATCTAGGTTTCTTCCTTATCAGAGATGATTATCGCGTTGATGAAATCAAACTTTTCAAGGAACTTATCTAAGAACTTATTGAACTCTGACATCTTTTGTTATTGCTGCTTGGTGAGTGTTGAAAGTGAAATCTTAGAAGCTTTATGTTGATGTTATTGCGATTGAGTAGCTAATTAATTAATTGGTGGATTAATTATTGCTTGGATTTCTAGTTGATTGTATTTTATTTCTGTTTTCCTTAGTTTGATTTCTTCTGATTTGGACTCGTTTCTTAATATTTTCGTTGGTAATTATGCTGTGATTAGAGAAGTTTGGCATAGCGAATCAATTATCCTTATCAAAACTTAAAAAAGGAAGCATGTATGCAGATTTGAAGGATAGAAGGTAAGGATTTGAAAGGGCCTTCTTTCAGTTAAAACCTTCACATTTATTATTATGTCTTTCGTTAAATCATTTGAAATCAACTAACATCCATAAATGTATAAGCTAATATCACCATAAAATAAATATTAAAAGCAGTTTCAGCTGATTGAGATCCCAATAATAGCAAACTAGCCTGGGAATAAAAAAATATGTTACTTTGATATTGAAATTGATCAGTTTTGAGAGTTTTTTAATATTTTATTGATGCAAACTTGAAGAGAATCTTATTAAAAATCTAAGTAAGTACAGTGTACCTTTAAAGGGTATTCCAAGATACAAAATGGTTTAAAGTGAGAGTATTTGATTAGAAAAATATTGAGGAACAATAAAAGATTAGCAAAAAGAAAAGTAGTTAGAAGATAAAACTGATTCAATTTCAAGAAATTACTGTGATACCCCTAGATTAATTCTGGGGATGGGAATCTAAGATACTTCACTACTCACAACCAAAAAAAATTAACTGGAAGAGCCACTAATAATAAACAACCATTATTTCTTGTTTCAAGAACTTATTTAGTCAGTCTTTTAGTCTATTAATAATATCGGTTTAAGTAC
>Ga0302271_10000348_pt1 | contig 44293 bp, 28 predicted proteins | sample III_Bog_N1_1_FD_198767 | JGI IMG/M metagenome (GOLD analysis project Ga0302271, IMG submission 198767) | Peat permafrost microbial communities from Stordalen Mire near Abisko, Sweden - III_Bog_N1_1 | ecosystem: Environmental > Terrestrial > Soil > Wetlands > Peat | place: Sweden: Abisko...
GGGAGAAGTTAAATTTAAAAAGCGAATGTGATTAACTAATGAGGTGGGCATAAGAAACAACTTCAAATCTTAAGCAACCAGCTTAATTTAATCTTAAAAATGAGAGGAGGGGGAATGGAATTCAATTTCTCAAAACGAAAACAAATGGAAACCAACTTTTAAGGAAAAAATGAATGGGCTATTATTTCAGAGTGAAGATTGGAAGATATTCTGTAGATCTTGTAAATTGTAGATAAAGCATAAGGAATGTCAGATAGCGAAAGAGCTGAGACAAATTCAGTTTAAAATTAACGAGAAATAGACAACAAGAAATAGTAATTTGAGTGAGATTTGTATCAAGTGAGGTTAAGGTTACAGAAAGATCATTTAAATGAAAAACGAAGTTAATAGCTGTAAGGAAGGTAGCAGAGATCAATAACAAATACAAACGTTGTATTATTCTGTTATGCGTGTTAAGTGCGCACTGCTCATTCTCGTTTAATCATCAAGAAAACAACAGTTTCTGAATTAATCATGCCCAATAACAAATAATTAGGTTATTTTTATTTTCCAGCATACGCAGTCATCAGTCTGTGCTTTTTCAAAGAGTTTCCCTGTGTCGATGAGATAATAAATAGATTTAAAAAAAAAAAATCAAAAATCTTCTTCAATAATTTGTCAGAAACAACACTTCCCAACCCCTTTAATTAACATGATTCACCCTGCAAGTTCTTCTTCAAATCAACAATATTTCTCCCAACTCAACGCACTCTCGACACGTAAAAACTCCTTTGGACAACAAGAAGATATTCCTCTTTAAGAAGCAGAACAACAACAACAATAAAACTACTCTCTTTTCTAATATAACTCTGAACATGACATTGAATTACTCTTCCCTTCTCATATCGGAAACCAAATCGATTCGGAGGCATTATCTTACCATTCAGCTTCATGTTCATCTTCTTCTTCAGGATAGCCTTGCAGAAGCGTCTCAAATGAATAAATGTTCACAGATTCTAACACACATCCATATTTCTATGACCTTCACTAGCAAGAACCTCTTCCTGATCACTTGAATCACTCAGAATAACAGCCATAACTTTAAAACAATGAGTATCAAGGAAGTTTCACATAATAATAGGAATAAACTCAGCATTATCCATAGATTAACTACTACAACTGTGCAGTGGATATGAGCAGCTACAATTACTTGACTCATCCCTAGAGCTGTTACTCTTCAGACACAGACTCTAGAACTTTCGAAGTGAAATTAGAATAAAGTTCAAGTGAAACGTTCTCATCTGTTAATTATTCCTAAGAAGAAACAGCTCTAGAACGTGTGCTATCGTGTCCATAAACTCTATAAATCTCTCGAAATTACTACTAGATACTCTTAGACTATGAGCGTCATTAGAAGGAGCAAGAATCCAATAATGTAATAATGAAACCAGAGCAGAAAATCACCTAAAAACACCAATACATACATGCACCCAACAACGAATCTAACGAACAAGAAGATCTAGAGAAAGAAATCTAAAAAAGCAACAAAAAAAATGTAGTCAAAAACATTATGAGCGCTTTCAAAAACTTCATCTTCGAAGGAAACGAGCATCAACTCGAGCAGCAATAGCTACTCGCACTCTACAACTCCACTAAGAAAGGACTCAACGATGATCTCCACGAAATGCAAGCCAAATTCAAGCGATACATATCCTCCAAAAACTTCAACCATTACACTGTTAAGCTGCTCATACAGCACACAAACTACTCGCCAGTTTTCAAATATTTCCTGGACGGTCCAGTTCTAGAATGGGTGACATAATCCAAAGTAGCCGATGTCTCTTCGCATCTAATTATGATCGACTACCTTAAAGATTGCTTCAAAGAAATCAACAAAATCGAGATTCTTAAGAGACACGAGAAAAAAAGAGCGCACTATCAATGAGTTGAGAAGAATTTGCTTGTTTGAGCTTGCTTTAACGATGAGAAATTTAATTTCCTCAATAGCTCAAGATAATTTAGACCCTCTTTTTCTTTCTTTCCTTCGTACTTTATTCACACCCTTTATTTATAGTATACCTTCAATATTATTACTCCCAATCAAGGAATCCTTAGATTATTATCGTCACATTCGTCTTTTCTCTTATCACTAGCCACGTGCTTCGAAATATAAAGCAGAAAAGATATTTAAAATTTAAATTTTCATTCCCCAAACAGGTATCCTTCTCCTCCCCCCCACCAGAAAAGATAGATTTCCTTTTCTAATAATATTTTGGGATTGTTTCTGCTCCTTACACTTCAAAATTATAATTTGTACATCTAAAATCCTTTTTCACCTTCACCTCTCTAATGAAATGATCAACACTTTTTTCGTGAAAAAACTGATTTGCTTTTCCTTCAAATAAAAAATTCTTCAACTTTTTTTTTTACTCTTGAGTAATGCTTCCTATTTTTCAATATACAATTCTCTCACTGCACATAACAACTCTTCTTTCCATATTTTTAAGAATTAGTAAGCCTTGAAAATAAACTTTTTTGACTTTATTTCAGCTAATCTCTCATTCTTGTGTTTAGTATCTCTTATTTTTCAAATGAAACATGTGTCTCCCACTCATGTAAAACTCCAATTACTGTTTTTCTTGCTCCAATAGTAGATTGTGTTGAATAATACAAGGGTGATTATTAGTAGGAACCTATCTTTTTTTTTCATTTGATAGTACTAATACTTAACACGCTAATTAACTCTAGGTGAAAGCAAAAAAAATACATTTGTCAAATTTTTTTCTTTTATATCCTAGATGTTTATCTATTTCTAAAATACAAATACCCAAAAGGCTTAACTTTATTTTCAAGGATTACATTGGTGATATTTTAACTGATAACTCTTTTTGAAGAAAAAGCGAGAAACCAACAATAACACATTTCTGTTTCTATGAGAGAACTAATTGTTCACATTTTAAACAAAAATATTATTTTATTTTATCATATCCCTAAACCTATCTAAGCATCCTTTTCATAATCATTTTTTTTTAACCAAACCATAACAAACAGTTACTATTAAAATAATACCTAAAACAATTGAAATTTCACTGTTTAGGTGACATAAACGATGGTAATTTGCCAAATGCCTTTTTACGGATAATTTAATCAGGATTTATCATTCCTCTTATAAACACTGTCGGCTTTTCTGGATTATGCTCTCCAACGTATTCACCTTAATTCATCAAGAAGATATTTTCCTTAAATGATTCTTCAAGAGAGATCTCAACTTCCTGCGCCTCAACGTAGCTGTCTTTCAAAATATGATAGAAATGTGCAATTACTTTTCCTTTTGAAGCTTAGATATATATCTATTGATTAGCAATTTAGTCTACAGTGATATCGCCTTGATTGGCAATAAGCACTCCAGCTCCATGTGAGCTCTAAATATTAATATTTCCTTCATGTGTTTCTAGCTTAATATGAGATGTGTTCTGGATGAATCCTAGAATTGAAGAGCGCACAGCTGGAAAGTTAAATGGGCTCTACAAGCAGAATACATTAGTTAGTCGTCTCTCAGGATTAGTAAACAGCGAATGGATTTGTATATTCCCTTTGTCTTCAGAAACAATCGTTGCAGTACCTGATATTGCACATTTCTTTATTGCAATGTTTGTTTTCGAAATCACATTCGCTGAAAACGATTCCAAATAAGTTTATATTTCTACAGATTCAGCTGATATTTCACATTTTTCTGTCTTAAGCTTAAACGCAAAGAACCGCTTGGGTGTAATTGCACGTATGTCCCCATAAATCTTCGAAGATACAGCAGGAGTGTTCTCGTGAATTATATCACCGTTAACTTCAAGGTCGTAGGAGTAATACTCCGGGATTCTAGCATAAACTTTAAAGATTTAACTCGCGATTTCATCTGCAGAATACCATTCATCTGAAAACAACGCAATTTTTCCACCTTCTCCACTTTCTTCTACTTTATAGGCAGGCTCACTGATATTGCTGGTTTATTCATTGACCGGTTTGAAAACTTCTACAACGCTGTAATCCTCCCAGAGAGTATGTATCAGCAATTAGTAATTGCTTTTGTGAAGTCTCATAGTTAGTGTACCTCCTTAGCCAAAGCCATATTTGAAATCGAAGTACGGCGCGTATTTCTATTGCTCAGATATTGGGAGAGGATTCACTGCACTTCTCCATAAATTTCCGTTTGAAAATCTACTTAACGGGATGGTTTTGAGGAGAGAGAATATTCTCATTTTGGAGGATTAGAAATTTCTTGAGAAAAATAGCTAAGAATTACCTAATTTAAAATGATGATGATAAAAGATTTGAGACACCAACAATTAAAAATTAGGGTCCACTTTTTATTTATTCTTCAGATCCTAAAATCAAGAATAATACCAAAAGAGCATCAAATTGAAGTAATTTTAACTTGAAAAATACCATGTTTATCTGGTTTTACCTTCACATTACTCTCACTAAAATTTAATTATTTTAAAGAACACAAAATTCAGCTAATTTAGATTACTTAAATGGATATTGCGCAAGATTCCTTCTCATTAGAAAAACCCATTACATTAGATACATATTTTGAAGGCAATGAGAATGAGAAACAAAAAAGAAAATAGTAAAAATCACCAATATTTTTTATCATTATTATTTATCTTTTTGATTTTCTTTGAAAGTAAGTTCAAAATACATTTGCTAAGGTGTTCTTTATTTAAATAAATTATCTTAAACTTTTAAATGAAAGAGAACAACATGTGTGTGTGTGTTTTGGAAAGACATATGTGATCTATCTCCTAATGCTTATTTCTGAAACAAAATCAGGAGAAACATAAAAACATAAGAATCTTAATTAATTTAAGCTGCGTGATTTATTTGCACACTATAATCGATTGTTATCCTTAGAGAATTTTCAAGTAAATTGATTTTTTTTTTATTCAAGCAAATCCTTCAAAACACTACAAAAAGCAAACTTGCTCAATTAATATTATATTGCCATTTCATATTATTTAACTGATCTTCTTCTCTTGGTTATCTAATATTTCTTTATTATCTATGCAGTTAAAAGTCATTGGATAATCAGCTGAGAATTATCCTCCTTTGAAAGGAATAATCTACAAAAAAGAACCAACTCTAAAACCACCTAAGACAATTATGGATAAAGCTACTCTGATCAGATTAACTGTGAGCTGCTTACCAAATTAGACACCACCGATATTGCTAAAAAACGCATCTGATCATCTTCGCTAAGTCAAAGATAACAACAAATTCAAAGTCTCTGATCTCCTCTTTAAAAGTGCAAAGTCCAACAAGTAATCGGGGGAATTTAAGAATGGTAAATCTGGAAAAACATAGTAGTCACCTATTTAATAGTTCCAATAGTAATCTTCATAGATTCTTTATTAATAACGTCAAGGTAGTTTTAGTTTTGCTGCAATTGAAGATCTTGAAACGAACAGACTTAATACTTGTTTTAATTATTCTTCTGCTGGTATTCATCGTAAATCAAGTAGCAAACCATATTTTGAAGAACTTTAGTAAATAAAAGGAAGTTTAAATGAATTTGAAGACAAAGAATATCTTGAAGAAAAGAAGGATAAAAATATTAATAAGAATAAAGATTCTAAGAAAAGTAAAATTAACATTAATAGGCCATATAATTGTGACTTATTACTCAATCAAAATGATAAATAAGCACACTTTACATCCAACTACAATTCTATTGGAACTTGCTTTACGAATTAATCTACAGATCCAGATGAAATCACTAAATAATTAATTAAACAAAATTTAATGATTTTCAGCAGAAGACCAGTAATCGGAAATTAGAGCTCTAGAACATAAGCTAATCAAATGAAAAGTAGTAATGGACTTTAATAAACAAGTATATAAACTGAAAGGAAGGTATTGCAAAGCAGTAGAGATAGTCTTAGAGATGAAAATACCATTAAAAGTAACGATCAAAATGTGTTTTAGTATAAAACAGAAGCAATTAAGAATCTACAAGAATCACTTCGAAGCATTCCAGCTTTTAGAGGGTAAACGTAACTAACTCCTTGTAGTACTCTAGACAAAATGGATATATCTTAAAAAGACATATTTTATGAGAGATCTAGTGAATAAACAACATAAGTTTCTACTGTGAGTTCCGCTGGTTTAGCAGGAAACGGATAGAAGAATTCTAATATTTTACAAGAACCAAAAAATGATATTTTTGAAAGAGATATCAACATTACAGGGGAGTTTAATACATCTAACAAGCTGAAGTTACAAGAAAATAAGAGATAACTGATTAAATCTTCGAAAGAAACTGAGAGAAAGTTCAAAAGAGAAGAATAGGTTGTATCTAAATATGAATATCCAATCTAATCAAAGTAATTTTAACTTATTGATAAAGATTCATAAGTTAAATCTCAAGATGTTGATTTCCCAAGAAAACAACTAAGAATAATAACACCATCTTACCTCAATGGTTGTTCTCCTCTAAGAGATCTTTCTAAGAAGCGTCCTTAAACTGCTCGAATAATTGCATACAAGAGATTATCTACTGTACCAGATAAATATTAAGATAATTGTGAAGCAAATAATTTCAAACCTACAATCGAAATTGATAAACAACACAACAATGTCAACGAGGATATTTTTGAAAAAGAAAAATGTTTTTCTCATAGGAATGTAAGATCTTAGTCTCCAAAGGAAGAAATTAATAGATATGAGTAGTTTCTATGCAGAGTATTAAGAAGTGAAAGAACTGCTGTTTTTGAACGAATCAAATAGAATGGGATTGTGATAGCAAAATAAAGAAATGGAAGCTAATAGAAATTATTAAGCAATTAAGAAACTTAGAAATTATTATTAATAAATCTTGAAAATGTTGATAATTAGGAGCCAAAAGGATCATTGAGTGATACTGATAACTAGAAGCGGCAGGAAATAAAGAATTCATAAGAAAATAAACAAGAAGAGAAACAACATGGAAAAGTTTGTCCTTGGCAAGAGTGGAATGAAGAAATAGGATATGATGAAGCTTCCCTTGATTTCATTCACTATGCTAACTCACCATGAACTAACAGACCCATCTAATATCCGAAAAAGAATGAATAACTAACTCTCCCTCAGTTTTGACTGAAAAAATTATTTCAATTTCAAAAACAAACTTAATTATCTTGCAATGTGAATTTATCATGTACTTGCAGCTCATTCTTACAAAGATTTTAGACTTCAAAAGTTGCAACAGTTTCAAGGGAACGCAAAATGCAACTGTCAGACAAGTAGTCAAATAAGATATTAATGTAGATAATCAGATTGATTATAAACTGAAATATATTAACAAAGTTTTAATTATTTCTTTGATAAGGAAGGGGGTGGGGACTTTGAAACTATTTATAAAATTGTGGCAATTCAACAGATTCCATCGTTGGGAATAAAAAAATCAGTGGGAGAGCTGGAATAAAGAGAAAATGCGTCAGATATTTAAGGGAGGGCTATTTTTGCTCCCTCTCTTTTTTGCAGATAATACATTTCAAACTTTTAAGAGAATGGAATGTATTTTTGTTGTATTTACTTCAGAAAATGCACTAGAGATTGAAAACAAATGGAATTAAAGTTATAAAAAAAAATGTAGTTTTAATTTGATTGCTATTTCTTGATGGAATCAGCAAAAATGGAAAAACCCTTTTGTTAATCAAACAAAAAGTATGTAATGAGTGGGGAGAAACAAGAATCATTCTGGATAAGAAATAACAAGAATCAGGTAAGCGGTAAGAAAAACAAAGATAAAAACATCAATGTACAATCTGAACGGAGGTCTAGCCTAAAACATCAGTGACCCTAACAGTAGTGTTTCTACGTACCATTACATGTACTCAAGTGGTCCTCCAGTTATTTAAAATTCGCCTTACTATTATTCAAGGTGATTTTCAACATAAAACTATTCATTTTTTAAGTCCAAAAATATTAGAATATCCCTCATCTCTCAATAAAGAAAAAAAAACTGACAATAGATGGATGATGCATAAATCAATATTTCTTATTTAACCTATTTTTTCAAGCCAATCTTAATCTCTATTTTGATTTACTTGTTTTTCTCTTCATAGCCATAATGAAAGGCTCTCAAATATCGGTGTAGGTAATGGAGGAGAATGGCAAAGTGGAGGTTAATAACTCTCGCAAGAAAGGGAAGCACTTTCAAAAGACAAAGTGCCTCCTTATCGAAATAAACCATAATTGTTGCCCACAAAAGATCGTGCTATTGATAAAACCTCCTTTAACAAGTAAAAACTAACTTCGCTTTCACTGTTCTATCCATTAAAATGCATATTTATCATTCGGAATGTGGGTGAACAAATTATTGAAACAAAAATGAAACAATTTTCGTATTTGTAAGGTTGTTATTTGTTTTTTGGAATCATTTTCTCTGATAATAAAACAGAAGCAGTCCTCATTTTTTCCCTTCATAACCAATCGAAGGAGGGACAGTTACTAGCAGTAGCAGTAATCTAATCGGCTTAGGAGTAGGTAGCTAAACATCAATCAAAGACAATGAAAAAATCAGCTAAATATAAAAAATCTACAATAATAACATACGATCCAGGCATAATCTCCATAAATCTTAGAATAACTTCTACAATACACACTCGAATGCATTCTTCAATTCTGTAAGCTAGAGCCTTAATTCCAATGCGAATGGATCCCTCGATATGCGCTAGAAAAAAACACGCTAGAATACAAATAGAATTTCATAATCTCCATCGACTGATACTAAATCTTAATAATAATAATAATAGTCTACTTAATAATTAAATTAATTACCTATTTCATACCCATATTCAGGGTCAAAACGAGCACAATAATTAGTGAAGACAGCTAAATAACTTTCCCCTCCTTTAGCTTCATTTCAAAAAGAAAACAGTAACCTTGCTGGTTTGAATTCGAAGGAATTTAAGTCAAGGTAGATAAATTCCCTCATTTTTATGAATTTCTTTGGATAATTTGTTTATTTTGAAATGATTTTTAAACTCTTTTTTTTGTTGTTGAAATTCTCAATAGCAGGAGCTCAGTAACTGTAGGCAAAAAAGAGATTCTGATTACTTCAGCTCCTCCAAAATAACCACTTAAAGGATATCTTCAAACGAAGCCAACCTAATAGAGTGGCCCGCCTTCAGCATTTTTTTCTTCAAATGGTTCAACTTCTTCTTCGGCATCTAAATTTTATCAAACTGAGCCAAATTTTCATAAAAAATCATCCAAAAAACTTTTTCCTTATTCGAATTAAACTGCAATTAAAACGTAATTGATTCCAATCGAAGATTTAATTGTCAATGAGAATATGGCTAGCTCAGGATAGATTGGTCGAAAATACTTCACTAGCTAGAATACTCAGCCTCTAGGAGGTTCTTCTTTTTTCTCTGTGCCTCCAAAGTCAAATTCATTTTTTTCAACTTCTGCATAAAAACTAGCTGCTTTGAATCCTAAAGTGAATGATAAACCTAAGAAAATTGAAAGCATAGCATCGAGTAATACCAATTCGTTCCAGAGAAATCTTCTTAGCAATGAATTCCAATAAATATGTAACGAAAACAAACAATAATGTGTCAAAAAAGATTTTTATTTGTTAAATTTTTTGATTTCAAAAACAAAAACAGAGAAAAGTAAGACATCAGAGGTTACAAAGCGTGCTTAAATAGCTAGTTAATCAAATGATGAAGACAAGAAAATATCAAGATAATTAGCCTCTTTGGAGACTCAGTAGTTGTATAATTATGATGTAGAAATGGATGAGCCATTGATGCTAACAAAATATCAATAAGTAGAAAATCAAAATATCATATAAATTGAGAAAAAAGATGAAAAGAATAATACTCTTGGAATGAAAGATCGAAGAAATAACACCAATAATTCGTTAGGAGCAGTTGGATTAGAAGTGATCTTAGAACATCACAAAGAAGACGAAGTTAGAGAAGTACCTTTAGATCTTATTTAGTAGGTGCAAAAGATCAGCGAAGCAAGGCCGAAGACATCAGAAGGAGGGAGGAGAAGAAGAAAATTGCGATAAGCGAAACAAGAAAAAGATACATTTGATTGTTTCATAGGAGATAACAATTTAGATACAAAATAATAAGGACAAGAAGAAGAAGATGGAAAAAGTGAATAAAATACCAAAAAAATAGAAGGATCAAGATTAGAAATGAATTTAAAGAACTAATAAAATATTCAAGAAGACAAAAAAGAACAAGGATAACTCAAAGGATCACCAAAGAGACTTGATTTCTCACCACTCAAGAGTAAAATCATGATTTTAAGAACAAAAAAGAAAGTGGTAATTTTGTTTGCTAAAATGGAATCATTTTTGTTAAACAACTAACAGCATAAGTTGAGACAACTGAGATGAAAGATATAAATGTAGAAGATCAATATTCTGATGATTTCCAGAATAATAATAACGATGTAGATGACTAGGAATATGAAGAAAATGAATATTATGATGATTTTGAACCAGTCAAATAATAATAATCCAAATAGTAGTTTTTCAGATCCTAAGCAGAATTCTACAAACCAATTAGCGAAAATAATCAATTTGTTAATAGCAGTTATGCATTATCAAAGACTAATTCGAATATTTTCAGGAGAACTACTAATGAAGGAGGATTCAATAGCTCAGGAAATTAAAATAACAATTTCAATGCCTCTAGCAATCAAACATACAAATAAAGAGAAGAAAATTACAGAAAAAAAGGAGATCTACCGATCGAAGTACATGTACAAGAAGACGATAAGTAAATAAATTGATTTATTTGATCTTTAAATTCCTTTAAAAACTTTTACTTTGCTTTAATTTTTCAACAAAAAAAGTGAATATGTCTACTAAGAAACTGAAAATAAGAAGAAAACAATCATCGCTAATAAAAAGACAATTGACAGTTCTGATGGATATAAGATCATCATCCGTCATAACAAAAGTGCTGCTGGACTAAAACGTGTTTAAAAGGACAAAGACAAACCAATATTAACAGAATAAATCAGCGAAAATAACTAGGATATGCAAAATATTAACAATAACAACAAAAACAACAAAAATGAAAATGCAGAATAAGATGTACCATCAGCTCATGAGGCATAAGACGACGTTGTAGAGAGGGTAGTTGTCCCATTCAAAACTGCTTTAGATTCGGAGTTTATTAATTTATTTGCAGCCGCATAGCAATTCTAGTGATGCTTATAAATTTATTCATGTTTTTATTATAATTATTACTAAATCAAAATTTTTTTAGTGGTTTTAAACAATATTTTTTTAAAATCTAAACAAAAACTGAACTATCATTGGATGGATTTCAACAAAACAAATAGAAAGAGATGTTCATTCGAGAGAATCATACCGAAAGAAGTATTTATCGTAGGATTAATTCACATTTCTTTCGGTAAATCTCTTCAAACTTATGTAGAATCTATGTTGGTGTCAGCAGGGTGCTACAAATCAGTTTAATCTTCAAGTATTTCTTTTTCTTAATGAACTTATTGCTCTTCATATTGATGTTGCTGCTCAGGATAAGAAGATTCATATTGTACTTCAAAATTATCCTAATCTTCTTCTTAAATGAATTCATCGTTATCTTCTTGTAATTCTTCTTCTTCATCTTTTCTCTCAATTTCATTTTCCATATTTTGTTCTTATTCTTATTGCTATTCTTCTTCATTGTTTCTCTCATCTTCCTATTCTTCTTACTCCTGATTATTCGCTACTAATTCTTATTCTTAACTTCCAACTTGCTCTTTTTACTAAAACTATTATTCCTATTAAGCTTTAATCTAAATTGTTTGATTTGCTGGTTACGGATGAGCAATTTATTTATTTTTTTCTTTCACATCTCTTGCTTCTCTAACTCTCTTGAAATCATACGGTTTCAACAATGGATGTATCTCCGATTCCGCTACAAGATTGTTCATTAATGTCACGCTCTACGCAAACTCATCACCGATTTCTAAATACTCTATTTCATCAAATCCCTCTGCTTTCGTAGGTAAGATAAAGTTTTCCTAAAGATTTCTAAAGCTTTCCAGACACAACTTGGGATACACAGCCTTCTACGAAAGCAAGAATCTTTCTCTTTTTAGCATTCTTTTTCGCTAATCGCCATCGCTGAGTACTAAAATAAATGCTTTTTTAAGAAAACCATTGAAGAGCATTAATTTTTGCATTCTAGCTTTGAGAAGAACGTTGGATTAATCGATGAGTACACTCTTTTTAGACATTCCAGCGATTAATTTGAGACATTTGTTGAAGATTTGGTTACTTATTTCCATCAGCGTTGTTAAACTAATTTATTACAAATGGACAAATTATCAGATTTTTCATATTATCCTTTTTAGAGTAGAATTATGTAATTTACTTTTATCCTAACGATGTCACCTGCAAGTTCTCTACAATATGTTCAAAGATTTGATACGATCCCAATAATACAATGCTGTTCTACCCTTTGACCTAGCAGGAAATATCAAATTGTTTAATATTATATTTACTTTTTTAATTGTCAAAATCTTTTATTTTAAAAATTTAATCTTTTTTACATAGTTCTATGCAAAGGTAGTTTTGCCTGAAGCAGGAAGGCCAACCATAAAAATCGCTTCTGGTGGTGAATCTAGTACCACTAATAACAACAATAACACAGTTAATCAATCAATCGATACAAACAAATGAAACTTAATAATCTGCCCATCCCCTCTTTTACCTTATTCATATTCCTTCGCTTCTTCTGGCATATTTCCAATAAAAACATACTCAGTGATCTTAATTTCCTCTCTGCTTACAAGATTCTAAGCATTGGGTATTGACATTAAGTTGTTACCCAATTTGGAATCTTAAGAATAAGGCTAAGGGTAGCTTGTACTAGGTTGAGACTATGAGAATTGCTGCTAAGAAGTAGATTATGTTGCTAAACTGCCACTGCTTACAGATTATGGAAATGAGCTCTTGAGTGGATAAAGCTCGCTGGAGGAACTATTATTCCCTCCGAAATTGAATAAAACCTCAGCATTTCGAATATTGATCGCAGGGTAATATGTTTTATCACTCAATTTACTTGATATTCTATACGCTATCCCTTGAAACACACCATTCTTGTAGAACGAGAAACATTTATTATGTCCATCTAAATCGATACAGCAGCGAACAACATCACCTGGACCAAATGCCTCGCCGTATTTTTTGTAATTTCCCGTGTAGAATCTTGTTCCTGTGCTTTCATATCCGCAACTATCATGATCACATCCTAAATCTACATAAAAATCAATACAATTGTTTCTTTGTTTCTTTAAAAGACTTCTAATAACAGTACATGTTGACGGTACAGCAAATTACGTAGCCCATCCAACGCGCACAAGACATTTTTCGTCTTCTTTGATGAATCCATTCGAGACTAATTTTTGTTTCCAGAATCATTTAAAAACAATCAGATTAATGAATCTGTTTCTTCTAAATCAATAACTCTCATTTGTGATTACACTTATTTTTGGTGGCAGCATTGAATCCCTTGAAGGGGATTGAAGGTATGTGTTTAATTATCTTGATTTCAAACATCACTCGTCCTTTTTTGATTCCATAAGTGCTCCTTGCCTCTATGAAAAGAATTCCCATTACCAAAAAAATAATTATTTTGGGCAAAAAACTCCATGATGTTATGATATTTTGATGTTTAGTGTGTACACTTGACGAGTAGTTAAAACCCTGGACTTGAACAGGAAGATATTGTGTTGCCATCTTTGCTAATGAGTAATTCGTAATCAGAGCGATACACTGAAAGCTTGCATTTTTTCTCTTCTGGCTCTATCGATGTCATCCCTACAAATCAACTTTGGTATGTGTTGTTTATTTAGACACTTTCAAATATCTTTTTTTCTTTTCCTAATCTCTTTTTATTATTACAAGCAATCACAAGTTCTTTAATGTTTCTTTAATTTCCACGTAATTTAAGCTGACAAGACACACACACATGCAAATTAACGCAAGATATATTAACTTCAAATATTTTATTTCTGTGTGAGTTTTCGTTTTTGTTGATCCATCATCTTTTTATGAAGTTTTTCAATTGACTGTGCATTCCACCATGAATATCTTGAATAGAGCAAGGAATGGGTTGAAGGAAGATGCTACTCTTGTGGAATGTCTAACTGATAATGATTCTGCTTTGAGTAACTCAAAGAAATCGTTTTGATATGTGATCGATCCGAAATCAATCGTTGTAAGATACTTGATGAGTGGTTTCATTTTTTCAAAGAACGAATTTTTCTTGTGATGAAGTGTCAAAAGGAAGATGATTCTTCCATTCTATTTCACTAGCTTCTTAGCTAGCTGCAGTGCTTTCTCCTTCTCAGGCATCAGCATAAACGAGAAACTGAATAATACAATATCAAACTAACCCTCCTTGGATGCGTCTAACTCGTAGAAATTCTATAATCTGACTTCGACATTCTTTTTAGATTTGAATAGATCCTAAGCTGCCTTCACGTAGTTCGCATCGATGTCAACTGCTAAGATCTTAGCGTCTTTGTCAAGATCTTCAGCTACTTTGAATAAAGGCAATCCTGTGCCGATTCCAATATCTAAGAGACTTCCAAGGGAAAGATGTTTATTTTACTCTTAAGTTTTGAGATAATCCATAAGGAATGTGTGACTAACAACTGTGAGCACTCTACTGATGAAGAGATTATAAATCCAAACAGGAATTACCTGTAACATATCTCTAACTTTTGCTAGGATACCCATTTATTTTTAGTTTTTTTGTGTTTTTTTTTTTTACTTAATTTTCGCAATATTATATTTTGCATTTTAACTTTCCTCCGATTCTTCGAACTCTTAACTATTATTCACCTTAAAGTTCTCGATCATTTCTTTGCCTTTTGATAGTTTTAATCTCTTCAATTGCTCTGTTTTCAGATCAAGAAAAATTGTAATTTTAGATTTCAATGTTGAGAAAATAATAAAAAATTGTAAAGGGGAAATTAGACAGAATTAAAGAGAAAGAGGATTACCTCAAAGGAAAACAATAAACTATGAATAAAACCCAAATTATCGATTAAATATATAAAAAAATACAGTGTACTTTCTTTTTTCTAATAATAAAACAATATCCTTAAAACACAGAAAAATAAGTACAATTTTTTTCAAAAGAGCATTTTATGGACCATAATGACGATACAGACAGCCATAATAAACGCGAGAATAATCTATCTCTTGTGTTGCGCGAATTTTATTTCCTCGAGAAATTTCTCGACTTAAGGTAGGGCATCTAATGTTAATACAGAAAGTTAGTGAAGTCAATAAACTGAAACACAGATCTCAATTTGCTTTTCAAAAATATTACTTGAAATAGAAAGAGCCTTTGTGTTGGCATTAGAAAGTGTGTTTCTCTAGCCGTGAAGCTAGTGTTTGATCCTGCTTGCTTCCCTGGAAAAATTTTGACAGACAAAATGGTCAAAAACATTTTTTTAAAATAAAAATATTGAGAGAACAATAATTAAAAGATTGCTTTCTGCTTATTGCATTTTAAAGTCTATTAAAAGCTCAATTTGATCCGTCTTTTACTGGACGATGCTGGAAGATTTAGATATTGAATCATTTAGATGTCTTTAATTTTCTACAAATTACTTTCTTTCTTCAAAATCCTCTTCATTCTCTGCTAAACTTGCTGTTTCATGTCGTTGAGCTCTCTCAAACGAAGCTTACTCGAATAGCTCTGCTTTTTTACAGTGGAAATCACCTGCATTCTATTTCAAAAAACAAAGAGTTCTTTAAAATTATTTCTTTTTAAACACAAAACCCATTTTGACATCCTTCCTCAAATTAACATCAATATCTGATTTTACAATTAATCTTTTAAGTTCCTTCCTATTATCTGCTTATATTTCCTTGAATCTAGCAATCATCCCCTTTTGAAGCTACCCTTATGCACCTTCCTTCTTAATATCCATCCTATTTATTAGCTCTTCTACCTTAATCACCAATAAATAATAAAATCTGCAAATCATACTAAATATAAAAATATCTTTGAATGTCTTTTTACAGCTTCCAATGATACTTTAGCTTCTAGACTCTTTTATTTGAAAGTTTGAATTTCTACACTTCTTTACTTTTTCAAGGTTTCTTCTCTTTTACTGGAACCTTCACTCGACCGTATTATACCACCTTCGCAATCACCCCTAAAAAAATACAGAATATGTTATCCCTAAAAATGCACTTGTGAATTAAATCCTAAAATCCTCCTAAACCATCAAGATCTGCTTGTTTACTGTATCATGGCTGTGTGCTTAGCAAGACGAAGAGTAACATCACTCAGCTACTCCATCTATTGCTTGACAACATTTGCATTCTAATAGTAGTCTCGCTTGAATTATTCCCAACTCATTTAAAAGGACAATTATTATTTCCTTATTGTCTTGTATGAAATCTGCAAACACACGCACGCATAGATACCCTGAAGATATTAATATTTTTTTTCTTAAAAAAATAAATCAAAACGCATTAAAAACCCCCAAAAGCAGAAAACAACAGAAATTATTTAATAACATCCCTCCTCAACTTGCTTACGATTTTTATGGTAGAGCCATCAACTCTTTTTTTGAGTTTTGAAGTGATTATTCTGTTTTAAGAACTTCGTTTAAAAATAATAAGAACTTAAATTGATTTTAAGATAAAACAAATATTTAAAAATATTATCATTTTTATGCATTCTAACTTTCTTGAAAGCTGCTTTTTGATTTCTTAATATCCATATTCCTCAAAAAACCAAGAAAACATTTGTTATTGAAAGACAAATCAACTGTGAGTTTAATTATCAATTCTCTAGTATTGGATGAAGGAATTTCATTAAAATCTGTAATTTTTTAGAATTCATTGTTTTAAAATGGATTTGTTCATTTCTAAGTTTTTGAATGAAAAAATCTAGTATCTTTCAGAAAGATTACTACTTTCTCTAATGTGAGGAGAGAAAGAAGGGAGATATTGTAAATCTTTTTATCAACATAATAAGATTGAAGATATTATGTTTTGGATAAAGCAATATCCACCCATTCATTTATTGAACTTATTTTTATTAAAAAAAAACCAAATCCTAAAGTAAATTGGCTCTAAAAATAAGAGCAAATAATCTCTCAAACACTCTCTCACATACAAAATGGCTTAGAAAACCTTCACACTAAATACTAAACCACTTATTGAATTATCTGAAGAAGATAATAATATTCAAACTAGAACTTCAAATCAGCGAACTCAGCCAGAATAGACTCCAGATTAGAAATCGACCTAAGAAGCAGATCTGAAAACCATTGACGGATCTGTAAACAAAAACCTTATTGAGTAAGATCCCCTTGGGAACTCTTTTTACTCAGCCTACTTTACATTATTAGCTCCTTTATGTGCAGGGCTAGCTGGATTGACTAACTCTGAAGACCTCTTGAATGGCTCCATTTCAGAATTCATTCAAATCCTTTTTATAATGATCTTCATAATTTCCTTGATAAATCTACTTTATTTAATAATCTGTCAATGTTACATACAGAAAATATACACAGCCTCTATCCCTCTGCAACACAAGAAGAGAATAATCCTCCCTTGGGTGTTTTGCTTGTTATTATTTATCGTTGTCTTTGGACTATCTTTCAAAGACTAAACATATATCTACAAAGAATGTGATTATTAACAAATCTGGGATAACTCAGCGATAACTGCATTAAATAACGCAGCCACGATATTATGCACAGAAAGTTGTCAATGCTATCTTAGATTTAGACATGCTTACACAACAGAAACGATTTTAAAACTGTCGGACTTTATCTCTACAAATAAAAATGCTGCTGTGAATATTTCAGGATGTTCTTCATTCGGTACAAAAGACGATGTATTCTACTAATTTAAGCAAATAGAATAATCCTGGAACTGCTCAGGGATATGCACAAAGCTACCACTTTACTATTTCACAGATGTCAATAGAGGTCCGCCTACAGAGCATCGAGGATGCTTGCAAGTAGCTATTGAAGATTATCTACCTTCATATGTGAATTTAATCAAATACTCGAGCATCTTCGTGATATTAACTCATTTTGCAATAATAATTAATTTCTTATATTCTGAATCTAACTCAAGCAATCCAGAGAATAACCAAAATCAAGATAATTTAGGAGACACTGGGTCTAGTGAAAATACTTAAAGGTACTTTAAAGAAGATAAATAAGAAAACTATGAAAATTCAAGTAAATCAAGTAGCGAAGGTCTCAATGAAGATTTTAATATTTTATATCCTAAACCAGATTTGAAGATTCAAAATACATTAAACGGTTATTCTAGCTAGGAAATAAAATAACTATAACCTCACGAACGACTCTCCATTGCATACAAAAAAGAATCAAGCATTTTAAAAAATGAAAAATTAGGATTAGAGAGAAATAGAGTTGAAAGGCATTCAATAGTTTCAGAGACTAATAGTTCATAAGAAAGTGTTCCCAAGCATCCAAAAAAAGGAATAATAGTTCCACCAACTTAAAGATAATTTTTAGAGGCTCTGAAATTGATGAAGCTTTCTCCGAATTTATCATCAAAAGATTCAAATCAACAAAAAGATTAAATGAATGAGTGAATATTTTAAACAGTTTTGATAAAGATTTCCTGGGTTTAAAAGTAAAAATGTATGTGTTTTCAATATTAAATACATGCACATATTTACACACATCCTTCATCCTGTCTTGAATAAAAGTATTGCTAATTATCCAATGTAAAGATAAATATAAAAACTTCTCTCAAATGTAACAAAACTACCAAAGTTTCTACCAACAATGCAGTGCCAAGTGCCATGATATCTTGATCGAAAATCATCTTTGATAAATGTTGCAATTTCTTTGTCGGTGTTACAAAAATCAATGGCTTTTTTTGCAACATCTTCTACTTCATGCTGCATATCCACAGACATGTCAGAGTTTTTGATAACAGGTTAGATCTTATCTAAACTAGCCATTTTTCAAAAACAATCCTTTTGATAATTACTGCTACGGCTGCTACTCCTATTTGTTATTTTAATTAAAAAAAAAGATTCTCTTTCTCTCGCAACTCAAGTTATTTTATTTCATTTCAGAATTGTTCTCTTTTTTTCTTCAGAATTTACAAAATCAAAATCAATGTGTCTGTTATGATTTAAGTCAATTTTAAAATTACAAATAATCTGTTTTTTAAATGCAAAAAACTTTCTTCCTTTTACTATCATCCTTTGGGGGAGGGGAGGTGGGGAGGGGACTATTTGAAGATCTCTTAATTAAAACAGTTTTTTTGGTTTTCATTTTTTTCAAATTGAATTCAATTTCAAACGCACATAAGTTTCCTCCTTTTTATCATTTTCTTGAATTTCATGTTTTTTTTTCGTTGTGAAATTTGTTATTTTTTGAATTTTTTTGAATTTTTCTTTATTTTACTCTTATTATATATGATATATTCTGCTTATTATTGGTAGCGTTAGGAATGCATACCAATAGTGCATAAAATATAACAACATCTCTCTCTCTCTCTCTCATCTCATCTCATCTCTCTCGTCTCTCTCTCTCTCATCTCTCAACTCTCTCGGTAGACATAAATGACATATATGTGAGCATCATATTATGTTTAATGGGTCTTATCAACTTTAAAATACAATTGTTTTTAGTATTAGTTGCTGTAGTTTTAAACATTTTTGCAATCTAAACTAAATTTTTCGGGCTAAGGAGGATTGGAAATCATGTAAAAATAGGGATTCGAGTCTATGCCTGAGACTGTGTGAAAATGAGATTTAAAAACTGTTTGGTATATTTCCGTTTCCTCCTTCGTTATTATTTATGGTTCTTAAACTGTTTCAATGAAAATTGTTTTCTTTTCATAAATCAAATTAAACCTATTCAAAGAATCAAACATTCAAAGGATTCCAATCAGTTTCCTCCTTTCTCTCTCTCTCTCTTTCATTCTTTTGATCTTTTCTTCCCCAAAAATTAAAAAATCTATTTAACTGCCTTGTTGGGGAATTTAACTAACTAATTAATTCAATTTAATGTAAGATCCTCCCCATTTGAAAATTCATACTAAACCCTTAAAAAACAAGCAAACTCACACATATGATTCAGTCAAGATAATATAAGTTAAGGAAGTTTGAAGGGAGTTATATTGTTTGAGGAAAGTGCATTGAGCTTCGGTTATGGCTTCTAAAACGGTGAAGTACCTTATGGAGAAGGAGAAATCGATCTAGTTTTATTTTGTTAAAAATACCAAGGTGGCTCAGCAGGCATATCACTGTTAGGATTATGAGTGTTTATCTTTGTAATATAGCATTGCTTTTAAGGTTTATCTCTTTCTTCGGGAGTTGTATTGAGACCTGCGCTGTTTCTAATGAACAAAGAAAGTTAAGAAATTAATTCAAAAAAAAAAAATCCCATTCAAATTTAAGATTTTTTTAAATTAAAATTGCTGGTAAATTTAACCATTACAGGAGCTTATTAGAAGGGTGCAAAGGGCGAAGAGGAGATTTTGTTCGAGCACGGAATATTTGATGATGCAAGAGTGAAGATACCATATTAGAATCACTTTCTTCGCCATCAGGAACTGTTTTGATGTTTTTATTTTCCTCAATTAGTTATTTCTCTGATGATGACTACTGCTGCTGCTGCTGCTTCTGCTGCTTCTAATTCATGTTATCATTGAGATTATTGTTTGTCTGCAATTTATTACTTCTAAAGCTAATTCTCCTGGACAGTTCATTAACTTACTAAACGTTTAATTCCTCCACACTTACCATGCATGGACTTCGTATCCTCTCACTGGAAGAAGTCTTAATCCGCTAGCTTTCTTCAGTGTTACTTTTCGTCTTGGTCTTCGATTTCTATGTAGTTTCTTACTTCAAAGCATTTAATTCTTCCTTCTCCATTGACTATATTCCCCAAGAACTTTAGTAATCTACAAAATACCTATGATATTTATCCATTTACTTTCTTAGTTGCAAATTGTTATCTCCTGCAGACTATCCTTTTTGTAACATGGACACTTTTCGTAACTTTTATGATGATGCAGATGCTTGTGGATTTTCATTGCTTTTCTTATTGCTTTGTAGTTTTTCTGGTGAAAGATTTGGTATACTCTTTTATCTACTCTTAGTAGGTGATGACTCAAAAACACCTCCTTTCTATTAGAACTTTTATGATATTGCATCAATAATGCTCTTCTAACGATAGTTCTTGGATATTTCTTCAACTTCAAATGGTTCTTGATTCTATTTTTGTTTAACAATTGAATTAGACTACCCTTTTTTGTCTGAAAATCCATTATTTTATTCATCTTTTAGTTCACTTTCTTTCTTATTCTACACTATTTCTTTAGACAAAACAACTTTCTCAGCAACTTTGTAGTCTTATTCTTTAGGAATACTCTTGAAAGGATATTGATTTGGGCTTCTTTCTACTTGAAGAATCTAAGAAATCTTTGGTACATTTCTAGGAGAAGGTTCAAATTAGTTCTCTAGATTTTTGCATTGATTTCTCTCTAGTAGTGGCAGAAGGCTACGCTCAATCAAGGAGTTGGTTTCATTTTTCAAGGTCACTCTGTCGAGAGGAGCTAATGAGCGGACCTCTTTTTGACGCTTGGAGAGAAGTCCATTTCGGAATTGATCAATTTTTCTCGAAAAAGATGAAGATGATTGTTTTTTCCTAGAAGTTATTGGATCTACATAAGGGATAGTTCTAGCATTACTAGTAGTAGTGGGATCAGAAAGAGAAAGTTCTTCTCCTGAGATCATAGACTACTTATTAATTTTATGATCAAGTATACCATTATTGTTGAAGATAAACCTATCCTAAAAATGGTAATTTGGTTGTTGAAATACTCCGTCTTAGACCTTCGATTTAGAGATAATTTCTCTGAGAAGAATTTATCTACTAGTGCTTTTTGTTTCAGCTTGAATATTAGGAGAAAGAGTGTTTCTCTGATTCTTTGCTTTAATCAAAACAGGTGAGTAACCAACCTCGAAATGTGGAAATCCAATTATTTATTCTTCATCTTCTTCTTTGGAGTATGGGAACATCAATCCTAAATCCTCTAGTTCATCTGAATCTCCATCTAATCTAGCTGAATCTACTATTCTCGGTGATTTATTCTTAATGATCACCACTCCTGGAAAAATTAATTTTTTCTCTTAACAATTCGATTTCTCTTTCTTTCCAACAATTCCACTTTCAATAATTTCCTTGATACTTCTGGTAGTATTATTCTTTTAATCTGAGCATAAAATACTCTCATTATCTAATGAGCTTGTTAGTGATCTTTTCTAAGCCATTTTACTTGCTCTTTGCTGGATTTAATAAATGAACTTATTCATTGATGCATGAGTAATATGTTGAGGATCTTTTTTAGTATGATTTTAAAGTGAAAAATATCTCTATTCCAGCCTCTTCTATTCGTCGTCCTTATCAATTTAGCTATTCTTCCTTGATAGCTATCCATTCTCAACATTGTAATCTTATTATTCAATTTCGCTATTGAAATAATCCACATAATTTTCTTCCATTTCATATTCGTTTTCAGTTGTATTCATTTTTACTACTACCAACATGTTTCTCATCTATTTCTATTCTTTTTCTTCAGGTTTTCCTTAACTTATTTACTCTAACTTAGGCTATTACTAAGGCCCCGTGATATTGCTATTATCTCTATTAGTCTAACAATCTTATGGATTAGAATGTATTTTCCTTAATTATTATATTTTTTTATTTTTCTTGACGGTATTTCCATTTGCCTAAGGTAGATTCCATCCAGTATGCTTTTTTGTCATAGCAAAATGCAAAGAAACAGGCCATTTTATATGTTCTTTCAGCTAAAAAAGTCTCATTTATTCAATCTTTGCAAAAAAATTATCTTTCAGTAATTAAGTTATGTTTTTAGCTTTCGAATATGATTGAGCATCTTCCATACGAATTCTATCACTTCTAGCTAATTCAATAGCTGTTTCTCTTCGAATTGCTTCTATTGTTCCAACTGGGATACGTGAAAAAGGGTTCTTTTCATATGCATCTAGGATACTTAGCAAAACAGCTTTGCCTGTGTTTTCAAAATGCTAAGGAGTCAAGTAACAAGGTTAGTCACTTAATTATTCAACTACTGGTGACTCTTATGTTGAATTATTCTCATTTAAGCAGTAAACATGCCCATTTATAGTAGTAGAAAACTCTGCATTCTAGCATGGCTATTATTGCCCCATTATACTTGGATGATGAAATCCACATTCCAAGGTATAACTATGAACTATTTTCGCTTATTAATATGCAAATACTCTCCCACATCCTTCTTTCGTTAATTCATCTTGCTTGTCCTAAGGAATAATTAGCATAATAGGATTAAAAAATCTAATAACTCACAAATAATCTTCTTTTTTTTGTGTGTTACTTTTGCTCTCATTTGTGCTTTCGAGAAATTACAGAAACTTGGTTCAAAAGTTGGGTCATTTGCTGCCATAAACTTAGCAAAAACTTAATTTTCTACTTACTAGGAAAACTCATCGATCGCATTGCCATAGAGAAATGTTCCTTTTTTCCCAGCATGCGCGTGAAAATCCATGTAGAAAAATAGTCTATTTTCGAGAGAAAGTTATGAAATTAGCCGTTTCATCGCATAAATTGATGGCTGTTTTATGCTATTTGCTATTTAATAATATCTATTAAGATTTTAATTAAACACATCCATTCGGTAGTGGCCATTGTAGACACCATCAGGATTGAGCATTGGGACAATCCAAAAAGTGAAATATTTGCGGAGAAGTAAAGCTCGAAGATCTTTTTTATCGAGAAGAAACTTTATAACCCCCTCCATTGCGAAACTTGCTGGAGTCTCTCCAGGATGAACACGAGCACTGATGAGAATCACTGGCTTAGATTACTTGAATCTAAGAATTTATAGGTAAAATAAGAAAAACATTGTGGGGATGATTTCTCTCAATGCATAAGACAAAAATGTTACTTTTCAGCTCTTGGCTGCTTGTATCTGTCTGGGAAGAGATTATCACTGAGGTATGGTTCAGATGTGTTAGTCTTAAAGTCATGAGAGGAGATCGTTAGTAAATTAATAAACCGAAACTAAGGGGAATATGTTAAAGTTTCATTGTGAAAATAAATATCTTCGTCATCCTTTAGGTCGTTTGTTAATTTCTCTAAGAACTCTTGCACTCTCTCGTAACTGTATTCATAGCTGAAACTAAAGTATACCCTTTAAGCATCAATATCCTCTTCTTCATTTTCAGTTTATTTACTTTTATTTTTGTCATCATCATTTTATCCCACTAATTTCGAGTTTCCATCACTATCAACTTGTTCTTTTGAAACATCCTAGAACTCTTCCAATTCATTAGCACCAAGTTTATCTTTTTCAGATTCATAAGTGTTTATTTCCATATCGCTTCCTTTACAATTAGTTGCAGCATTTTATGGTAATCTCATGGTTTCCAATTAAGAAAAATCGAACTAAAAAGTTAATTTTAGAGTATTCTCTCTGTCATCATACTTGAAATTTTAATAACATTAAAGAGTATTATTCTCAAGAATTACAAAATATTGAGTTAAATGTAAAGATCATAGTTACATTCAACTTCACAGGAGTTGAAAGTCTTTGAGGGCTTCCATGTTTGCCTATCCTGAAGATTGGGCGATATGAATCAGCACTGCTACTCTAAAAGAAGAAAAAATATCTCTTAGACAGACCAAAAATATGACATTTCTTACTGACCAAAGAGTGTACAGCATTTTGAGCCTGTAAATATGGAATGTTGCTTTAGTTGTGAGGCCTAATACACTAAAGTGAAACCAACTCTTTGACCAACCTTCTGTTTATTTCATCATATCGAAGTCTGGATAGGGCTCGATGGAAAACTTAACCACAAAGGTCAAATTATTCCCAAAAAAACAAGAATTCGGCATATTTTTTATAAAAACACAATCTAATCATAAAGTACCTCCTTCGTCGAGTTCATCTTGACAAAACCACAGTTACCAGAATCGAATTTGCTCGAGAAATACACAGTTTTATTATCTCCAATATTGAATGCGAACTCATTGTGTTAAGGTGGCGCTGCTTTCCTGCCAGACGCCATTATTTGCCCGTCCCCCCGAATTTGTTCTAATAAGATTATCTATTTTTTTTTATATTATTGTAAGTGCTAATCTAAAAGAATAATCTCTCACCACTCAAACAACTCAAAATTGAAGGTCCCGTTAGAAAAAAATAATTATTATTCTCAGTAATCTCATAAATATTCGCTCCCATAACAAATAGGAATTTGAGAAATTTTAATAAACTCAAATTGCTTAGTTTGTTCGTTTTTCACTGATATTTAAAAGTGTTTTTGGTTTTCAGAAACAAAACAAAAAAATAAACAAAATAACTCGCAATTTGGATTAAAGAAGACAGTGCATAATTAAATTACAAAAGGCATGAGTGAATCCAAGGATATCCCTATTTATAGAATAGCGCTGCTAGGTGTTTCTTAAGTTGGCAAGACATAAATTGTCAACTAATTTGTCAATAATTGCTTTAATCACTTGCACGTGGAAACATTTGAGGACATTCGCCCATACAGAAAGCTCCTTAATTTAGGCACTGATAAGAATCCTGTATATTGCCTTCTTGTCATTGAAGATATGTAAAAAATTATCATCAGAAATTTTAAAAAAAATAATATGGAGAAAATCAATTAGTTTATGTGATTTCTATGAATATTAGATTCCCTACAGACCATCCATTAATCGAAGCTGGAGGTGTTCTTGGTGAAGAAAGTGAAACTGAGAAAATCTTCGCTTAAATTATTGATAATACTTGTGAAAAAGAAAAAAAGAGCAAGGAAGATAAAAAACTCAATCGGATTTATGCGAATAAACAGATTTATGGGTATCTATTTGTTTTTGATGCCAGCGCAAGCCCTTAAGAATTAACTAAAGCATTAAAAAACGTAAAAATCTTAGAGAAATACAATATTTGAAGATTATTATTTAAAAAAAGTATTAAATTATTGATGATTTTTGTTTCATTTCTTCTTTTCTTAATTTTTATGTTAATAAGCTCGAATAAATCATTAAATTCATCAATAACTCCGAAAGCAGAGGTGTTAATGGAGATTTTGTCACTAAAAAGATCATTTTAGGAAACAAAAAAGGTAATAAATGCTTAAGAACTGTATCTAAACCGAAGATTTTGGAGAATCAAGGAATAATATTAGTTTTGCTTCATTTTGTGAAAAGAAATGTTATCTGATTCTGAGCTGAACTCTATTAAGACAAATTAGATCTTGAAGGACATTGGACTGCCTGTGAAATTCGTGTCAGCGAAGTTCAACGAAGATATAACCTCTTCCTTTTAAGAACTAGGGAAACAAATCTAAGAAGATCCTAGAATATCAGTACTCGAAGAAGAATGGTAAAAAGAAGTTAGTGAAGAAAATAAAGAAGAAGATAAGACATCTGCGCAAGTTAAATAAGGATAAAAGGGAGGACCTCTTGGAGAAGATGAAGAAGAAGATCCAAATGAAGTAAATTGTCTTCAGGAAGAAATAGATAATTTAGAAATTTAATAAAATATTTGTTTTTTTTTGTTAGAAACTTGGAGATAGAATTATCCTGGATGATGAATATCAAAAGTTACCTATGTATTAGTCTCAAGGAATAGGCATCGATTCAAAGGGATGTGGTATCTTCTGATATAATGCTAGAGTAGTTACAAGCATATCAACTTTTAGTTTATGAATTAGAGTTTGTGAAAGATCTATTTTTGCTTGTAAAATTTGCTAAAATAAGAGGATTTTTTTAATTTCATGAAAAAAAAGTAATGGAAAAATCATAAAAAAATCAATGCAAATCAGCAGAGAAACTTTTTGACTATTCTAATAGTCCTTTGAAGAACATTCAATTCATTTTACGTACATTTTATCAAAATACAATGATGGTTTTTGTTTTATTTATGTTTAGCTTTTGTTGTTGTTTTCCTCAAGAAGTGACTTCATTTTTTTAAGCAGAGACGAATTAGGTATTTTATTCCTATTCTTCAAGCTTTCTGGGGTTACAAAGCAGTTTCTACTTACGTTATTTAGTTATCTATATAATTAATCTTCTTATGGATTTGTTTACGCTAATTATATCTGCAAAAACCCATGTTTATCATCATTCAATTTCTTCAATTTATTATTATTTTTCAATTTCCCATATCGAACTAAAGTAGACGGTGGAAATGATGAAATCTACAGATTTTAAGATGATTGACTGTTGTATTATTCAGGAAGTATAAACAACTAGTTTGTGGAATAACTATGCTAATACATCTATGTATTATATTATATCTGCTCTTATTATTTTTATTAATTTTTCTTTTTAACTTATTTGCCATACTTCTAGAGACTAATGCTGCCGATAATGGGCTTTTTTATAGTAAAATAAATAGAAGAATGGTAATAAACAGTTGATTTGTTGGAGTTGTTCGTTGAGGGATTGCTCAAAGGGGGAGTAGATTTATCATAATTTGTATTGTATTTAGTAGAATAGCTCTCAATGGCCTATTGCTCTTAACGTTATTCTTCTGAATAATATGCTGTTTAAAGTCTTAAATTATTCCCAAAAGTCTCAATCTTATGGGATGATGGTCTAGAAATATTTGAATTAATTTCAAGGTGTTTTTAGATAGTTACACGAGAAGGATTGAGGTTGTGTTTCCATAGAGATATCCTTTCTATTGCTCCAAATGGACTAGGCGATTCATTTTTCTAATCATTAGCTTTATCTCCCTCATCAATTTGAGCTATTTTCAGCTATGATTCCTTTATTTATCTAATCTGTGATAAATTATTTGGCTTATTAAACAGCTATATTTGCCTAGCTGGTGCAGTATAAACATCTTACCTTAATTCGTGGAATTTTAAATTCCTCTTTAGCTCATCAAAGGAAACACTATTAAAGTTAAAATCTTCTTCGTTTGTTTCAGTTTCTTGAGTTTTTGTTTTTGGTTCAGTTTTGGCATGCAAATATTTCGATTCTAAAAGTGATTCGGCGTTTCCAATTAACAATTATTCTTAGTGAAACTGATTCTGCCTTGATTAAAGAAATGCTGAAAGTGATGATTTCATTTGTTTATTGTGATCTTATGGAGAATTGTGATGAAGAGAAATTGTTGGTCGTTATCGACTCCAAAAAGAAGACATCGAGGAAGAAAATGAAGAAATAGAATTAACTCTTGAGATGCTGTCATTGTCATGCTGGTTAGTTCTTTTATTCTGTGTGTTAGTCTCTTTGCTTGCTTAAGGAGTAGTAGGAGTACCAATATATTTGTATTTTTAATTCTTATTTTCCTTGATGTTATTCTTGGTTACAATATGTGAGCTTGTTGTTTTTCTTTAGTTTGAATAAGGAACGTTTGGAAGTGTGTGACTTTAGGGTCTCTGAAAAAATTCAGAGAAAGCATCAGTGGTTTATTCTTCATCTTCCCAAGGACCAAGTGCGTGGGATTCGTTAGTTAGAAATTTTGGCTTTATTTTATGTTACTCAGATGAGCACATATCAAAGGTCTCTAATCCTAAGCTTCCTTCATCTTCGCTAACAGTTTCATTCAATAGGATTTATGCAGACATATCTTTTCCTTCAGTTTCTTAGTTTGCAAGCATCCTTCTACTTTTAATAGTTCTACAATGTTTATTACCTTTTAATCCTCCAATCTAAAACATATAATTATTATTAAAAGTAGAGGGAAATCAAAAAGGAGATAGCATTCATTTAGAAAAAATAATAATTTAATAATAAGTTAAAAGAGTTTCCTTTTTGCCTTTCTTTGCCTAAGTTAAACCTCATGTTTGGATTTCAAATAACATTTTTTTGTTGTTGTAAAAAGTATTTTTTTAAAATACTACAATTTTGTTTTATCTGTTCTCTTTAATTTCAAAATCTCAATGAAAAAAGAAAAAAAATAAGTTGTCTTTTTTAAAGACTTGCACCTCTTTTCTCACTGAATTCAACTCTTCTCTCTCTCTGTCTCTCTTTTAAGGGCTTGAAAAATAAAGAAAGATAGTTGCAATTTGGGAAAAAACCTCTTTTAGTTTTTGGTTGATATCATATTTTTGTTTTGTAAAAATCTAAATAACCAAACACCTAGAAGATGAAATATTAAAACTATTTTTAAGAACTAAAAGGCAGACCACTTCTCTACGATAGTATGATACAATTTCTTTTACATAACAATCTCTAAATTCATAAACTCATCTTTTTCTCAATCTTAAACAAGGCTTGGAGAGTGGATCTATTCCGTTACTCCACATTTAGAATCACAAATTCAGAGATAGAGTTAAGGAATCTGAGCTTGGAAAGAAGGGTGATATCTATCTTCAGCAGTAAAGCAATCTATTATATCCATAAAGCTAATAATTGTTCTTTATTCTATTATAGTTTCTTGCCAGCTAAGCAGCGAGCGTTGAAAACTCAAAAGCAGTTTCAAGGTGGTCACTTAAAAGAAGATGAATTCAATCCAAACTTACCAAATAAAAACCATGCTCATTGGTTAAAAGTTAGAAAGCTCTCTTCAGAAGGACCTCCAATGAGGTATAAACTCAATTGATTTAAACAAAATATGTCCCCCATAATTGAAGAATAAACTTTTCTCTAAAGATTCGGCCCACATAAGCGAACTGAAAATGAGAGAATAAATCACAATATAAATGAAGGCGATGGCTATTGGATTGATCACTCAGCAAAGGATACCAAAATGGTATTCCATCCTGACTGGAAAGAGATATAAAAAGGAAAATGGACTTCTGTTAAAGTATGAACTTTTAGTTAAAAACACAGCTATTCAAATATAAATAAAAGCATTTGATGATAACTCATATATGTTTGCTTGACAGAACTTCGATTTAACAACTGTGATGCCTACAGGTATCCGTAGTGATCCTCCTTGGGAGGAGTTTCCAACGAGATACAATCACGAAGGAGATGAATATATTGATGGGCTCGAAAAGGTAGGTGAGAAAATGCATCGCTTTCGAGATAAATCCAAGGAAGTAAATACAAAAAAATATGAGAACAATGTTATGGTAAATTTATGTAACTGTTCTAATTGCACAAAAGGGATAACGTAGTGAAATGATTTGCGTAATTGGCGAGGATGTATTAGGTAAGACTAAGCATATTTCTAAGTCGCTTCGAACTTTCAAAGCTCAGCAAGCATTAGGTGTGCCGGAAGATTTTGATGTGTACAGTAAAAACAATAAGCTTGATGGATTCTACAAATAAGCACTTATTGACACAGGAAGTGTAGATCATGATATACCTTACATGCACAGCTAAAGGTTAGGGTTTTGCTATGAAAACAGATTTGATAAATTATTGTGATTTGTGATTTTATTTATGGGTTTTAATAAGTGTTCGCTCGTTGCAAGTCAATAATCTAATGCCGGTCACATAGCGAATATACAAGCTTTCAATTAAAGAAATGTGCAATCATGAGCCAGCTCTTGAAGATCTTAGGCCATAGTCACAGTAACATACAACAATGAAAAAACTCCTGAAAATCTTAAAAAGTTAAATTTATAAACTTTTTTTATTTTCAGAGCAGCAACTCCAACAACTAATGAAGGGAAGGCATCTGCTTTCAAGGACTATATAAAAGAGGCAAAGAACATTAGTAGCATTGGCTAGGGAGTGTGGGTAAGTCCTACGTCACAAAAAATAAGCAGAGGAAGTATGCGTACTACTGCATAAACATGGAACCATAATGCAAGAGCACAAACAGCTGTGGAGCATAAAAGGCATAAACATGCTTAGACTGCGAATCCGTTGAAGGTGAAACTAGAAAATGATCCTTATTATTAACCAACGAACCAAGAAGCCAAAGATCTTATTGAGAAATATTTCCCTGTTAAGAAATGATTCAATTATGTGTAACTTGCAGATTTGTGTAAATAAATATTGGAATTGAGTTCTTTTTTACAAGAAATCTCTTGATTTGTCTGTTTGTCAAAGTATTTGATTTGCTAATACCACAAAAGAAAATGAGATTAATGAGGGAATAGAGTGACAATATTTCATGTTGAAACTAAGATACTTTAATTTAAGAAATTAAGATGTTCCTTTACAATTTGAGTACACAATGTATTTTACACTTCACTGAATTAATAACTAGAGTGGTTTATCCAAACTCTAGTCTTTAAAATGCTTTTGAACATGAAACATACAAGAATCTTGCTCTGATTTGAAACAAATAATCTGAAAAATGAAAAACAATTATGAAATTAATCTTTAAATATATTAATTAGTATTTTCGCTTAATTTTGTGGTAAACTTAGAACGAGCACAGTAATACTCAGTGAATAAAAAGGATTTTCACTTGAATTTGCGAGAATCAAGGACGAAGAAATATCAGGATTTATTGATAAACTGGAGGTGGCGGAGGAGGAGAGGGTGGTTTTAAACAAACCAAAAAAATACTTTATAAGATCTGCTACTACTGTTTTTTAGCACATAACATTGATTGAATAGAGTCGTAAACAGAAGGACACAATAGGGTCACTGAAATATTATGATATGGTTTTTAGACTTCGAACATAGATTCAGTTAAATGTTCGAAGATGGAACATCCCAGCAATAACAACAACAATCCAAAAAAGACATAATAATACCTCCTTTATAACTTGAATAATTGAATTTCTCAGAACTCTACGAGGATATTGAGTTCAAGCAACTTTCACGCTAGAGAGTCTCCAATTCACTCTATGCTGAAACTATGATAAAACAGCCACTTTTCTGTTTTTTTGCTAGAATTCTAGATATTATGTAAGTAACCATAAATCACTCCAGACATCTTTGTAATTGGGGTATTCTTAATAACATTCTTGATTATATACACATCGAGCACAGAGTACTCGCAGGATTGCTTCTTGTAGCATAATCCACTGCGTCAAAAGTTAGTTTTACGAATGCTCTTTTTAGATTATAAAGAATTCTAACAGGAATTGCTGAACTTAGACAAAGAGCAATAATTCTGAAAGAAGACAATTCTAGTTCGCCTGAAGCATCCCATGAAGTTGTTGTTGATATCCATGCAACGAAAGGACTCGAGAACCAAAAAGGAAAGATAAAAGATGCTAAAATTAGTCCTAGCGTACTATCTAAAACAGAATCAATTCGGAAACTATCAAAAGGAAAAGAGTTTTTAAATTCTCCGCAGCTGAATGAAAGTGAAACTGAGTTAGTATCTGCGACATATGAGATCCTTTTCTATGCGCACAAGTATTCCGAAGCGTTTCTAAGTGGATGGAATATCCTAGATGACGATAAATCTTTGTTAAAAGAGCTAGGATTGAATAATGAAAATGAAAAATAATCACAAATAATCTCCTTTTAATCTTCGCACTCGAAAGAAAAACACAAAGAAAGAGACAATGCTAATAATATCTTGATTTAGGAAGACAAAGATCTAGAAAAGGAGTAAAAAACAGCTGACAATGAGCGTGATATTATCACTAACATCTATTCACAATCTAAAATTTATTTGCAGACACAAGAAAAAAGAATTAATCGTAAAAAACTTTCCTCATTAGATCTTGGGTAGAATATCACTGAGACCATTTAAAGCTTTGCTAAGAGACTCAGTGATGATCAATCATTGCATTCTTGCTCCTGCCCAGCTAATTCATGTGCATGTAACTGCAAAATGAGTTCAAACAACAGTGGAAGTACAACTCCAACAACGTAACATTCCCCATATTCTTCTACAATTATCTCACATCGTAGTCGAAGTGTCTACATATCCAGTTCTTCTATAAATACACCAAAATCAAGGAATTTTCATTCTCCATCGATATATGCATCTTAAATACCCAATTAACTAAGTGGCTTTGAACTTACCACAACTCCTGGTGCGTAATATTAACAATCTCTTCATTAATTATTTCAAGAACAGCAAGAATAAGTAAATTATCATCTAAGAGGGTTAATACATCCGTCTATTAAGAAGAATAAACCATAGATGAATATGGGGATAGACGATCATTAGTCAAGTTAATAGCCAATCTCAGAAGAACTACCAAATGATCAGGAAGAAGAAAATGAAAATGGAATTTAAAAAAGTAAAAATAATCCTATTTGGTCAGGGAATCATTAGTAACTGTTGCATTTCCCTTAAACTATAAATCACATTGGATTAAGGAAAAAAGCACATTCGTATGCGATGCCAGTGATGAGAGCAGTTTAAGAAGAGAAAGAAGATAATGAAGGTTTTAATTCTGTTCCTAATGAACAAAATTAACTTAGAAATAGTTTCTAAACAGGAGGCGGGAATATTACCTCATCTAGACCTTCACTGAAAAGATCAAGTACATCGTCTTAGCTATCTCCTACGATTTTAAGAGAGCCGAAGCTGTCGATTTCTAGCCAATCCGACATAGATGAAATTGAATATCCTTAGAGAGAATTCAAATTGCATAATAAATCTTCAAAAGCATCTTCTTCTGACTCTTCGATTATTAGATAAAATGAGGAACAAGATTCTTAAGAAAAAGACAAAAATAATTTATAATAATCACATTTATCAACTTCTTCTTCGTCTTCGTCTTCTCCTTCATCTTCCTCATCCTCATCTTCTTCTCCTTCCTCTTCATCTAATACAAATTCAAACATCTCTTAAGAACCCAATGAAAAGAATCCAAAATCTCAATCTAACCCCTTTGTCCCTGTCTCCAATGCTAATCAAAGCATCCCTTTTAGGCGAGGAGGAATCCACACAAAGACGGTGAAAAAACACATGACACAAGGTGGTCGTGAATTCAACACTTTAGGTGTAGTTGTTCCTAATTTCAGTTTTATCAATAGGCTAACCAAAAAAGAGGAAGAAAGAGATCGATATTTATCTAAAAATATCCATTCTTCCAAACAACCAGAAGAATTATCTCTAGATTGGCTATAAAATTCTCATAAATCGGATTCGCTTGTCATGGAAACCATTCCATCAAATCATAATTCTCAAGACAGCAGTACGATTGACTTCATTAGTCTTCCTCAGACGGACAGCTCTAACAAAACTTAACGAGATCCTTCTGTCGAGAGTATCACTGAATAATCGTTAATTTCCAAACCAAGAAATAATACGATTTTTCAGCGAATCATTAATTTCTTTCACAAACCAGATTAAAGTAAAATCTCAATGTCTCCACCTTCTACTCTTAATAATTCGGAAATGGACAACTTCCCTGGAAGAAAGCTACTCTCTCCTTGCATGTTTTCTTCTTAAAATGACCTTTCTTCTAAAAAAATTATCAAAAAAGGTATTTAACTCAATGGAATTACATTCCTTAGAATTAAAGATCTACAACTGTAAGAACAACTTCGTAGCAGAGAAATCTTCGCTCCCTCATTAAATAAATCTTCAACCTAGCTATTTTTATCAAAAACCTTGAAAACATCTACTCCAAAAATCACAGCTACTTCTTTGTATTTCGCAAATTCTTAAGCAATGAACAGTAGTGCAAATTATCTAATTCCTTCATCTCCATGCATTTAAATACCAGAATCACCTAATAGCTATGAAAACAAACCAACAATAGCAGATATAGATTTATAATTTGAGAAAGAATTAGCTGAGATGTTTCCACATAATTCTTGTTAAGACTACGATATATAAGATAGGAAAAATAATCTCCTGAATTTATATGGGAAATCTAGCTAATAAAGGGTTGTTTAGAAGAAGGCATGCTTAAATTATAAGGAATTGAGTCTTGCAATAGAGGAAAATTGTGATAAACACATCAGAAAGAAGATGAAGAAAAGAGCCTAGAATATTCACAAGTCTAACAATCTAGACGGAAATGTTATCCAAGAGAAATCCTTTTTTTCTCAACCAAAAGAATCAGCAAATTACTTAATTTTTATGCAAGAAGAAAAATCTAAAACTCAGGAAGTAAGGATTGCATCGTAAAGGCTATCATTGGAGACTTAGATTATTACTGGTAGATTAACACTTTGGTCTAAACTCCGTATTCAAGTTTGGAGAAGGATATTTTATTATAGACTTTACAAAAATTCAAGCAAAAATTGTTAAACTGAATTAATCGATTTCTTTAATTCTTCTTGTTTTAATAAATATCTAAAAAATGTGCTTTCTGCATCGTCAGATATAAATCCTGGCTTGATAGAAGACAACAACGAGGCTTGGATGTCTCTTTCCAGGAAATCTTTACAAGAAACAATTCACCAACAAACTAATTTATGGAATAAATATTCTGCATTTTCATGAAAAAACACTATCCTTCAAGTTGAGTTTTATTTTCAAATACCTTTTTTGTAATCTTTATTGAACAAAATTGAGATAGATACACACTGTCTGAATTGCTTATTTGTAGATGTTTATATTACTCCTTACTTTTCTTTTTGATTATTTTCTGAATAATTTCTATTTTAATATGAAGAATAATTAGCAAATAGTTGTATTATGGGGGTATGAATTCGGATAGACATACAAATCGAAATAAACGATCAAAATATTAAATAAATATTATGAATTAATGTTGCAATCTCTCGAGTTTCTTATTGATGAGGAGTTGTCGGAGGATAAATGAGCCAATTTTGATTGCCTCAAATGTAAAAGCGAGATTAGTAAAATCTCTCTGAGACTTCTCCTTGGATGAAAGTACCAACCATTTTAGCAATCTTCTTAGCATATTGAATTTAAGCAGGGAACTTAATGACACCATTCCAGTTGACATAATTGAAGCATTAACTGTAGAGAAGTTCTTATAAACGTCCTTCAGCGAACCCAGTAGTGTCGTAGATAACTTTATAATGAATTGGAGCGGATGTACCTTATTTCACATTCTGAGAAATAATGTAGAAATCATAGTGATATTTGCTAGTAATGGAATTATCAATAACAGTTCCAGGAGGTGGATTCTGAATTTCACTTTCATCTTCTTCTTCACCTTCAGCGTTAGGAACTGGAAGAGCTTTAGATAATTCTGATTTTTTAACTACACATCTAACTCCGTGACGAGTTTCAAGTAGAATCACGCAAATATTTGGTTTATACATCTCCGAAAGTTCAGGGAAAGATTAAATTATGTCCTTAATCTCCGTTGCCAAATATTTTTGAATCGCATTATCAGGAATGTTCTCTCTCAAGAAAATAATATTATCAGGGACATGCTTGTTCAGCATGAAGTATTGCTTCAACGCGTCAACAACTAAAAAACGAATTTTCTCTATGTAGTCTTTCGTGCCATTTTAGAATACTGCTCGACTGTAGAATTTACTGGAGATCTTATCAAGAGAAGCGACAAAACCGATCACAAATTAAGCTTGGTTGTTCACAAAGACCTTTTGGACACTTGTACCAATGATCATAGTCTTAGCTGGGAATCCATTAGGTGGTTCAACTGCCCAGATAGTAGCTCCGCATTTTGCTGCCATTTAAGTTAGAACTGCAGCGGCAACCACAGGTGCTTAACGTTGCTCTAAAGATGCTTAGCGAATAAATTAGGATTTCATTTAGTGTTGCATCGTGCATAAAGTCTTGAATTTGCTGTAATTGATAACAGATGAAAGTTTATTTGGAGCAACAATCGCAACGATGTCGAAATTCTCCCTAGCAATCTTGTTCTCCATAGCGTTTTCGATTTCTTGCATGGACAGATGATTGTATTCACCTAGATTAAACTCAACGGGTCTCTTAACATCGATCAGAAGTTCCTTCTAAACTTTATTCCAGTTCTAAAAATAACAAAACAAATCATAATTAGCAATTTGGGCTTTTAAACTGAAATGGCAAAGTATTTCGCTTACTTGAAGTAGATCAAGAGGCTAGAAGTCAGCGAAGTGAAGCAACGCGATGGAGAGATACCCATCTGCGTTTTTGTAAATCGGATATTTAGGCATGAAACTTGCAGTAGTTGCATCATCAATTGTCTCACGTGGAGCATCTTTGGTGGGTTTTCCGAAGGTAATCACAGGATATGCAATTTACTTTGCTTAGATTGTAAATGGCTTGCTGTCAATCGAGATTCCAAGTTATTCAGCAATGTGTGTCGTACTGAGATCGCTATCTTTTGTTTGTCCAGGATTAACAAGTCTGTTGATAAAAGATGTGAGAATAGTAAACATTTCCTCAGGTGTCTGTAAAGTTGCTGCAATGAGTTCTTTTCTCTAGAGTTCGTTGATTTCAGAAGGTGTTCCTGTAATGACGCACAGCTCAGGGATAAAATATAAATATTTCTTGAGTTTCTTCTCGAGAACTAAGAAAAGAGGTTGTTTCTCAAATTTAATCTTAAGTCCATATCTGTTGAGGTAGTAGTCGTAGATAGTCATGTTTTCGTTCTTGAGTTATTGCTCATCTTTAGGTTAATTCTGCTGGTGTGAGTTTCCATGCTGATGATGGCTTCTACCATCAGAAGGTCCAACAGGATCAGAGATCTTAACTTCTTTTAAGTTTTTATCGAAGATAACTTCGAGAATTCTGTATTACTTGAAATTACCATAGTTTGCCATGACAGAGCAGCCAAAGAGTTTATTCTTGACGATTCTACGTCTCTCATCACGGTCTAACCCTTCGTTGTTTTTGTAAACTAAGTTGATGTAATTCAAAGCGTTTTCACTTCGAGCTAATCTGTGGGTTTATTCGAGCTTCATGAGGACTCCTTCCTTGGAATTCTCGAAGGGTGTATTCCAGCCTTTGTAAACAACTAGATTTGTGCCTGCGATTTTCTAATGATACTCTGCATCAGGCTCAAAATATTTTGTGTTCTTTCCAAACTCAAAGAAGTTTAGATTCTTCAGCATATTCTTAGCCATGACATTGAAGAACTAGAGTGGCAGGGTGCTCTTTCGTTGGTTTTCGTTCTCCAAATCGAAGATATTGAACACCTAATAGATAAATACAACTTATTAGTAAGATATTTTATGATAAAGTTCACTAAATTTGAATGTACTTTTGCAATTCTCAGGCAAACAGTGTATTCGATTTTTTAGAAGGTAGTTGTGAACTTGGTTTCCTTGTAGAAAGATGGTTTCTCAACGGAGAATATCTGCATGCCATTAATTAAATAGCGAGTACCAATCTGAGATTATAACTATTGTTTGCAGGTCTCATGAAGTTTGTCTCTGAGAGCACGATTGTCAGATTCGATTCTAGGATTGAAGTCAATACGGAGCAAGTAGATTTGTTTAACTGTCTTCTTAATGTCAACTTTGAGGTAGTTAGTGGTTAGCATAATGGGTCTGCTTTCCTACTTATATTCGATCTTAGGTCTCTTGGCCATCGCAAGGAATGGAGTCTTTAAAAAAACAAAAAAAATTATTAATCTAATTTCAAATTTTTTGTTAAATTATCCTTACTTTATTATCATACTAAGCACCTCCTCTTGCGACACCTCCGTAGCTTCCTCTTGTACCACCTTATCGGAGAGGAGCATTTGATCCTTCACGATCACGTTCGGATCCTTAAGTTCTCTCACTGTCACTGTTTCTTCCAGAATAACTACGATCACTTCTTTCATAACTGTCACGATCAGATCTTGAAGAATCTCTTCCACTTCTTTCAGCGCGATAAGATCGATCTTCACGGTCACCTCTGTCTCTATCAGAGCGATCTCGATCTCCTTCATATCGTTACAAATTTCCTCTCTCTAATCCATATTCTCTCTCATATCTTCCAGACCTTTCATAGGCATATCGATCTACACTCATGATGATGATGATGGTTTTTTCAAGTTGCTCTTCTTCTTTTTTATTTTTCTTCAAAAGAGTGATTTTTTTTAATTATTAACGATTTTTTGATTTTTCAATTATCTCCTTCAATCTTTGAACCTTCAATCTTCAATCTTTCGCAACGGATACTTCTTTAGATTCGAAATTAATTGTTGTAAAATTAAGAGGTTTGAATGATTTTGAGAGGAATTAGACTCCAACTGTGTCAGAATCGAATTGAGAATTACAAGGGGATATTTTATTGATTGTGGACCTTTGATTTTTTCGTTTTTTGTAAAAGAAAAATCAAATTAAATACTTTAAAAAAAAACTGCATTCATTTTTCTTAACGGATATTCATTCTAAATTTGATTTTTTTATATGGTACTTTGTATGGATTAAACAATAAAACACTCTTTGAACATTATTCTTCAGTTTTTGAATTGGGTTTAACTCAAAAAAATCATTATTGGTAAGTTTATTCATGCTAATTCATGAATTTATTTGAATTTCTAAAGGACTAATTCTTGAATCATTTGAACAATTTCAAAGTAAAAATTTGAATAAAAAACATGGCTACAACATTGATGACTGCCATAAGCTAAATCTAAATAAATAATGAAACGTAATTGTCACTCCTATGCACTTCTAGCAGTTCTCCAAGTATGAGATAAATAAAATAATTTCAATATTCTCAACGAAACTCTACTAGAATGTATGGGTTTTTTGGTAATAAAGGTTGTTCAAATCTGTGAGTGCGTCAATAATATCGAATAAAACAGTTCTTGTTATGACTTCCCAAAAAATATTTGAATTTTAATGCAGATTTTGTTAATTGTAAAAACCTAACTGCCTAAAAATTATGATGAATTTAAATTATTTTTTTTTAATGTCTTTTTAGTGGCTTTTATGATGGATAAATTGCTTAATCCTAAGAGGCACTCTGGAAAATCAATGACCAAAGGGTATTTAGGTTTTTTTGTCTTTATTGTCAAGGGTGTACCAGCCATTAAAAAGAAAATAAACAGAAAGAAGTGTAGTTGTGTTTTTTTGAGCTGTACTATCAATTAACAAACAGATATTGAATTCATCTCTTTTTGTTTTCAGAAGGCTTTTTATTAGTTTTTTAAGAAAATTGTAAAATAATCCTTATTATGATTGAATAACATAAATAAATAAATAAAAATATGAGTTTTCTTCTTAAAAGAATCAATATTTCATGTAATTCAATTTTGAAAAGTTGATTGTTAGAAGATAACATAATAAATCATCATTATTCCCTTTTAAAAATGAATTCATTTTCTTATATCTCAATAGCATGCTTTCACTAAAATATTGTGTCATTATTAACTCATGATTAACTTATCTTCAATCAGTTCTTGAGCTTCTCATTATTATTTCAAAATGTTTGAGATAATCTACTGCACTAAAGTGAGAAATAATCTCAAAATATAAAACAACACCTTTAGGGATGGATAAATCAGAATCAATTAACAAAACATATAGACTTCAAGGATAAAGAGGCCTCTGAGCCTTTATGCTCAATGGATATAATCTATTATTTTGCTAAATCAATAAAATCTTCATTTTTTAATATAAAATTAGTCAAATGAAAAAATTCCATTAAACAAAACCTCTCACTATTTTTTGTGTGAAATTTCTCTCTCTCTCAAGCTCTAAAACACACAATTAAATGCGGGAATAAAAATAATCTTAGCTTTTTATAGGAAATATCATATAATTTCACTTGTAATTTAATTTGAAATTACTTTCTTGCTTTTATTTAGAAATTCTTCTCAAGCTACAATATCAAGGATTAAACAAGTGTAAATCACATCTAAAACATGGGCAAGACTAAGATAGATAGAGAAATAAACAAGAAATTACATAAAATCTTGAATCAACTCATCAATGACCCTGAATCAGCTGAGTTCCGCAAACCTGTTTACTACAAAGCACTTGGATTAGAAGACTACAAGAAAATCATCAAAAAGCCAATCGATCTCAATGCAGTCAGAAGAAACCTTACCAAAAACCTTTATGAAAGTCTCGAAGAAATCCTTGATGACATTCAACTCGTGTGGAATAACTGCAAACTTTACAACGAACAAGGATCGGTAGAGCAGAAAGAAAATGCAATATTTTGGAACAGGATTTACTTATTTTTCTTTTTCTTTTTTGAAATTCAGTGGATCTATCTCACAGCTGTGAAGCTAGAGACATAATTTCATGACCTATGTCTCGAATCCTTTCCATCGACTCCTTTACCAAACAATAAAATTCGTAAGCAGAAACACTAATATTTGTGATAATTTCTTCAGTCAATTTTTTCAAATAATCATATTCATTTTATCCTTTTTTGAAGCTGATAAAGCATTGCTCTTACAGCAACTCAGTGATAAACCAAATAAATCTAAGGGTAATAATCCAACCTCCGCGAATAAAGAAACAACTAAAGATATCAACAATGAAGAAGAAATTAGCAGTACTAATCCTAATAACACAACAACATCCTCTGGTGGAGTAGCCGCAGCTACAGGGACTAATGGAATCGATAACAAACTACCTGCCTAAAATTAGAATGTTACAGCAGCACCGAAGAAATAAATACCTTTTAAGTTTTCTAAAAAAACAGGCATGATAAAACGTGCTGATGTAGCTGTGACGCATGTGCCGTTTATGAAATTCGCGAATGACAAACAAAAGTTTGATTAGTTGATTCTAACTACAAAGGCCGTTGCAAAGTTGACTACAGCGTAATAGAAGTAAGTTCTTGATATAATTGAGGAATTCTAACCTGCAGTAGTGAATCAAGAAGAGCAATTTAAGAAAGGAGTAGATTTTCATTTAGTATCTGAGTTTACGTTTGATCTGATATAAAGTTATCTCTCAGCAATCAAAGGCGAAGAAGGAGCTATGGAAATCGAAACTGATGATGATGAATCATGAGAGAGATATGATAGATAATATTAACAAAAAGAACAAGTGAATTCACCCTGTAAATTCAATATTTTCATTCCAGATTTTGTTTGTAGCTTTTTATCCAAAAAAGTATCAAGATTAAAAATTAAAGCAAAATTATGCTAAAATACTTGCAAATAAAGTAAATAATAATTCTCTCTCTCTCTCTTCTTTCTGATTGTCAGGATGTTTTTTATAAATAAATAAAGAAAACCAAGCCATAAGAGTTTATTACAACAAAAATACATTAAAATATTTTTAAAAAAGAGTTGAATGATCTCATTGATTGCTAATTTTATCAAAACCTGACTAATATGAGAGAAAAATCATTTCACAGCAAACGCATTAATATTCATGTTATTAGCTGCTAGAGGCACATGATTTGCATGGCTTGAAAAAGGTGAAAGACTATCAATATTCGATACTCTTTTCGGTTGAGTGTACGCTCCTTTTAAAACTTTTAAATCAAAATTCTCTGAATTCTTTGTAGGCGTAACTCGTTGAGAACCACATCCAAGAGGAGTCTAATAATCTTGTAATGCATTACTGTAACTACTTCGTTTCTATGGTGTTACTCTGATTGAATATGTTCCACTAGTAGAACTACTTTGTTTCGATTATATTAACATCTGCTGTTGAGGAGGAACGATTTGTGTTTGCAGTTAAGTTGGTTGTTGCTGCTATTATGATGACAGTTATTGTCTGGGTTGTTGATTACCACCTAATACAAATGGTCTTTACGGTTGACTTGACATTCTATTCGAGGCCATTTGGTTATTTGAATTGAGAATTGCACTGCAGTTGGAAATATTATTATTTACGCTAAGATTATGCAAACTTTAAAGATTATTGCTAAAATTACTACCCATTGAGGTATTTTAGTTCGTTAACTCAAATGACGAAGAAGGTAGATTCTTAGACAAATTGCTTCTTAACCCAAGAATCACCGCTGAAGAAGTAGATTAACTTGAATCTTAATTTGAAAGTAGATAATTCTGCTATTTGTTCTTGAAAAGATCATGCTAAGGAAGTGTTTCTAGTTCATGAAAGGTTTCTAAAGGTGCTTTGATATTTTCAAGCTTAACATTTGGAGATTGATCGTGCGATTGATTGTTCGGGAAAGCCTATTGAATCCATTTTTACTGCGATGTTATTCTAATTGCGTTTATGTTTTAAAGTTACTGATAGAAACCTCGAGATTATTATGATTATGAGGATATCTGCTAGTTCAGCTAGTGCAATTACGAGGTTTTTTAACTTGCTTAAGTATGAGTATTGTTGTTTTTGTTGATACTAGGTGCATCTTCCTTGGAAAATTCAACTAAATCCTTTTTAGGAGAAGCCTATCCTGGATTAGCTATCTTAGAAGACAACAATAAAGGTTGTTACTGCAATGAGGAAACTGTATTCTAAGTTAGATTATCATTTTGTTGAGTTTGCTACTGTTGTGGTTAATCAACACTCCTGTTATCACCATTGAATTACCCATTTTTATTACTATTGTTCACTTGCGATTCATAATTCTATGCTTACCTCATCTTAACAAGTTCTTAGATTGTATAAATCTAAAGAAACTCTTCCATTGGCATGAATCCTCCTCCAACTCTGCATACTAATCTACCTTTTAGCAATCGTACTACTATCCTTTTCGTTCCAAACTCATAGATTCCTTCATCTACTTTGATAAAAGGTATACCACATCTGGAAGATTCTTCGAATTCCTTGATTCGCTAATCAACTTCATCAAATCGGGTAAGTTGATTTTATTATTAGTGAGTGTATTCAACGACTTTGTTCTTGCAGTTATCCATGCAATTAGTCTTAGAGTTACTTACACACGAGTTCTCTGCGTTAATATAATTTGAGTGCAGCGAATTAGTCTATTTCGCTTTTTAAACACTCTTTTATTCTTGAACTTATCTCTCTAATCTTCTAATCTCATGTGACATCGATGTGATCAACTACTGCTGTGATATGCTTTCTGCTGTCTTTCGAAGTAAATCTTCCGTCACGGAGTATAAATCTGCATTTGATTTTTCTTTATCTTCGTTTGCATTTCGAAATCCAACTCGTAATTGCTCAACTTAGCGTGCATCGAATTCCTTTGAATATTGAGTTGGTTATAACAAAAATAAAGATAACTCTTTTGCAAGGGACTTAAACTCAAAAAAATAGATTTATTTACCAGAATATTATATTTTTCTGAGAGCGAAGCAAACTACATTTTAAGTTGATTGTTATCATGTGTCAATGATCGTAATGAGTCTAGCAATTGCAGTTCCTTATTCTCCTGCTTTGTTTGGTTCTCGCGCAGTGCAGTTATCTTATCAACTAATTCATTCTCCTGTGAAAACAAAAAAGAACAAATGATTATCTAGATATTTCAATGTATCTAAGAAAATAAATGAGTGTGGGAGAGAGAGAAAAATCAATAATCCATCGAAAATTTTTAAAATATCAAAGTGATATGGAGGGGGCAACTTGTCAATTTGTATTTTACTTGACTATTCCTGTTATTAGATTCATCCAACCTCTTCTGGAAGTTCTGCTTAGTTTTGAGTAGATGATCTTCCAATGTGATTCTAAGTTATTCAGATTCCTAAATCTAAATCTTAAGTGC